>Ga0209417_1002300_pt1 | contig 30070 bp, 27 predicted proteins | sample RifGroF2_FD_184002 | JGI IMG/M metagenome (GOLD analysis project Ga0209417, IMG submission 184002) | Groundwater microbial communities from Rifle, Colorado, USA - Groundwater F2 (SPAdes) (version 2) | ecosystem: Environmental > Aquatic > Deep subsurface > Groundwater | place: Rifle, Colorado... | reverse complement strand
CAATTTCCCTGGAATCAGAAGTCCCTTTGTGCGATATCTGGAAATAAAACGGACTTGAATATTCCTTTTTCGTATTTGAGGACAAAATAAACTGCAGGGATTCCCCTTCAACCTTATAACCCAAACTGATTCCATCAACGATGGCTTTTGGCAACCTGATTTTCATCTCCGGATGATGATCGATTAAAGCGTAATAGCTTCTGCCATCAACGGGCATCATAGCAAACTTCCCCATTCCCATATAGCTTGTACTGAATGATAAAATCGTGTCACCCAAATCATTTAGAATTTTCCCTGAAACAGCTACACCTCTTCCTTTTTGATTAATGGCTTTAAAAGCTACATTGTTAACGGCATTAAGCACCATGTTTCCTCCTTCAGGCAAAAAATCGATTGCAATTTTCGAGTCCTCAGCTTTAGTTTTGTCAATCGGTTCAATCTTTTTCAACGATTTGCTTATCCATATTTTTTTTTGAAAAAGGGCTTCTTCGCCAAAGTTTTCGAGGAATTTGGTATGTGCCCTGATGGTATAAATACCATTAGAAAGTGTATCCGTTTTCAATTCGCCACTCGCTTGCCCGTTAATCGAAAACAGCATTAAATCATCTACAATCCTTCCATTTTCGGCAACCAATTCAACAAATATATTCCGATAATTTGAATTTAATTGATTGGTATTTCCATTTACCTGGTAGGCTTTCAGCCAGATAATATCTCCAGGTGCATAAAATTCACGATCGACATGAAGGTATATTTTCTCGAAAAGAAGTGGTTTTTCTGACTGAAGTAATCCTTCGGTTTTCCGGGCAAAAACCTGGCTTGAAAATAATAGGATGAAAAAAAAGACAGTTATTAGCTTATTCATAAGTTGATGATACTGGTTTGATATAAATATATTAAATATAAAACAACGAACACCTCGAAATGGAGCGTTTGTAATAATATTTATATGATTGGTCATTATTTGTTATTCCTGGCGTCCCAGTCAGATGAAAACTCCTCCGCCTGAGGCGAGAAACAACCTTCCGAACATATTGTTTATGCCAATTTATTGTTATCTTGCAAAAGGAATCGCTATAGTAATGCCTTTAATTTTTGATATCATTGAAATGAAATATGGATATCTTATAGCATTGATTTTTCTGCTGCTGAATTTTGGGATTCAGGCTCAAACCATCTTGACGGGTACGGTCAGAGATTCATTAAACACTCCGGTTCCCTATGCTTCGGTATATTTATCGAAAACAACGTTTGGCGTTCAAACCAATGAAAATGGGGAATATTCCTTAAAGGGCCCTACAAATGGAACCTACGAATTAGTCGCTTCCTGCGTTGGTTATAATTCGATCTCAAAAATGGTTACTTTAGACGGGACAAATAAGCGGTTAGATTTCCAGATTTCAGCGCGTGTTCAAGTAGCTAAGGAAGTGACGATAAAAGAGAAGGACAAAAATCGTTCACAACACTATTACCTTTTTAAACTATGTTTTATCGGGAAATCGCGCAATTCACCATTTTGCACCATTCAAAATCCAAAAGACCTCATCGTTTACAAGGAGTCTGAAGGCAATAATTTAATAGCCTATTCTGTTAAGCCGCTAATTATCACAAATTCATCTTTCGGATATAAAATCATCTATGACCTTAAAGATTTTCGCTATAATCTTGTCACAGAGGATTTTAGGTATTTCGGTAACTATTATTTCCAGGACATTACCAACAAAAAAAGGAAGAATTCAAGGGCAAATCGAAATAGGCTCTTGGCGTTTTACGGCTCAAGACTACATTTTATGAGAGCATTGTTTGCCGATTCTTTAAGGCAAGAGAATTTTGATATCTGTAATGTCGAGTTAGATTCATGTCGAAAAGGAATTATTACAAATTCCCTTAAGGAAGCAGATTTGCGTCTGTCAATCAACAAGGATAGTATGATTTTGTACCATTTTAATCCTGTTTTAATTAGGTATACCACCAACCATCCTGAACTAATCGTTCTACCCAATTATTTTCGGTCAGTCACATTAATCAGCGAACTCATTTTCGAAGACTCACTTAAGGTTTATAAAAACGGTGATTATACTGATGGTTACAACCTGAACTGGTTCGGTAATATGGCGAATGACAGGATTGCAGAAATGCTTCCTTATGATTTTGTGCCCCAAAAGGTAGAGAAATAATAGCTAAAAAATAACAAAAGGGTGAGTCTTTGGTTTACCACAAATCATATTCAATTAACAGTAAAACCAGCCGTTCCAAAACAAATCTTACCATTTTTACTGATCCCTTCAACAACCACCTCGCACTGCCCCCATTCGTCGGAAGTAAAGAAAGAGATATTGGCTTTCCTGTTATAAAGCCTCAATTCCGGATTCCAGTATAAGGTTGGGCGAAAATCAGGCTTCAGATCGATCCTGTTTTCAAGCGTATACTTGTGAATAGAATTTTTGAGCCTTCTTGAAACCATTTATATTCAATATGATTTAGCCTTTGATATAATCACTGTTTGTCTCCAAAGGGTTAAATCTTTTTAGGTAAATAGCAATGGCTCCACCACCTCCAGCTTTTGACCCATAGATCATGCTGTTCCCAGCAGAATTCAAATTCCATAAATATATTAAATATAACAACAAACGCCCCTCGACAGGAGCGTTTGTGCTAAAATTTATATGTTTGATTGTTATTTTTTATCATTTATGCTCCAAGGCACCAGTTTCGATGGAAAATAACTGATGTTCATAGCTTCCATCCTTTCGCCATGATCGGCCAACCTGACTTTGTAATCATCCCAATTCCGAAGTTCAACCGGAGTCCATCCAATTTCGGCATATCCGGGAAGACGTGGGAAAATCAGGTACTCAGCTTCTTCCAGGTTTGAAACGGTTTCGGCCCAAAGCGGCGCTTCAATTCCCATAATGTTTTCCCTTTTAATTTCAGGAACCAGATTGGCAGGATCCCAATTATAACCTTTATCCACTTCGATGTAGGCAGCCCAATGCAAACCATAAATACTTGTGGAATCGTACTGCATATCGAGATAGGCATTCTCAGCAGGAGACATCAGTACTTTGGCACCCTGCGCCACACCTTTGATGGCATTTTCGGCCTTGGCCCAATATTGCACAACGGTATTCGGTTTTAAAGTCGCCAACGCAATTTCGTCCCAAGCCAGAACTTTTTTCCCATGGGCAATGACCATATCCTGAACACGGTTCATAAAAGGAATATAATCTTCAATCTTGGTAGCATGAGACTCATCCCCTCCAATATGCAAATATTCTCCGGGAGTTAATGCTGCCAACTCGCGGATGACATCGTCAATAAACTTATAGGTAACGTCTTTGTTTGTACATAAAGTGCTGAATCCCACTTTAATGCCGGTGTATAATTCTGTTGCTTTTCCATCGCAATTCAATTCGGCATACGAAGCCAGCGCAGCATTGGTATGTCCGGGCATATCAATTTCGGGAATAATCGTGATATAACGATCTTGGGCATATTTTACGATGTCGGTATATTGTTCCTGAGTATAAAAACCGCCTTCGCCCCCGCCCACTTCAGTTTTACCGCCATGGGCTGTCAGATTTGGCCACGATTTAATTTCGATTCGCCAGCCCTGATCGTCAGATAAATGCAAATGCATTACATTCATTTTATAATATGCCAGTCGGTCAATCAGGCTCTTCACCTCGTCAACTGTAAAGAAATGACGGGCGACATCGAGCATTGAACCACGGTAGCTGTATGTAGGAAAATCGCGGATAGTACCGGTAGCCAACTTCCACGGACCTTTCTGTTTGGACGACATTTCAACCTTTGCAGGCAATATCTGACGAATGGTCTGGATTCCCATGAAAAGCCCGGCCGGCTTGTTTGCCACCAGATTAACCAATTTATCAGTAATCGTCAATTCATAACCTTCGTCACCCAATTCGGCATCATTGCCTGAAATTGACAAGAAAATATTTCCGGGTGAAGGAGCTTCAGTGGTTGACTTCACTTCTATCCCTAATTCGGTTGAAGGGTTTAGCTTATCTGCCAGATATTGGCCAATCTGTTTTAATTCGACAGACTCACCTTGAAGGTAAATATCTGTCTGGTCAGTCAGGTCGAACGAACTTCCGGTTGCAGCTACCGAAACTGGTTTGGGTATCAGGTTCTCTTTGGTAAGGTCGGAAGGTTTACATCCGGTTTGACTAAGAACCGCAGTCAAAATGAGACTTGCCATAGCAAGGTTTTTAAATTTAGGTTTTGTCATGATTAGAAATTTATTTAGGTTTAGTATTTATTCAACCAGTTTCAATATCCGGGTCTTTTTTCCAACGCTGAAATTAATAATTACCAGAGCAAAACAAGAACCAACGATAACAAAAGCACCCAACATTTCTACCGTACTGAACTGCTCATGAAAAATCAGCCATCCTGAGAACAGATTAAAAACGGGTACCATAGATTGAAGCAGTGAACCCGTAGCCACATTAACATACTTATACCCTTCGGTCATGAACAACTGGCCAATGGTAGCAACAACACCCACTAAAACCAATAAAAGCAATTCGGTCATATTTCCATCGGCCTGGGTTGCCCCCGATGGCACTAAAAACATCCAGAAACCAACAATGCACTGCGAAAAAAATATGGCGTACGAATTATCGCTGTCGTGCAGTTTTTTCACAAAGACTACGGCTAATCCGGTAATAACCGACCCAGCAATGGCAATCAGTTCATAAAAGCCCATTCCGTCGAGTGATCCTTTTCCGCCTCCAACCGAAAGCAACACAAGGCCTGCAAACGAAATAAAAATAACAACAAATTTGATGGGTTCAACCTTTTCTTTCAGGATTAACATACTAAATAAGGTTGCAAAAATCGGATAGGAATAAATATATACCGATCCCTTGCCAACACCCAATTTCAGGATGGCAAGATAAAACAAATAAACTGCGGCGCCGCCAACTAATCCTCTCCAAAAAAGATTTTTTCGGTCGTTAAATTTGAGATGAATAATCCCAAATAGCGATAAAATGCCAATAATGCCCAGGCCAATTGCAAAACGGAAAAATGTAGTCTGATAACTCGACACATTGGGAATGGCCTTCACCAAAACGGCCATCAGTGCAAAAAACACCACCGATCCCAAAGTTAAAAGTATCCCTTTTGAATTATCAGACATGAGTTGATTTAGTGTAGAAGTACAAAACTACCGATATTATCCTAAAAAATAGCTAACAATTACCGGTCGTAGTGATAACGGCAGCTAACTATTTGAAGTTCATTGCCTGAAAAATGGTACACCAGACGATGTTCCCTGTCTATACGTCGTGACCAGTATCCAGATAGATCGTACCTTAAAGGTTCTGGTTTGCCTTTCCCTTCGAATGGATTTCTCTGAATATCTCTAATCAATTCATTAATTTTCCGAAGCATCTTTTTGTCTTCGGTTTGCCAGGAAACATATTCCTCCCATGAGTTTGGAGAAAAGGTAATCTTCATATTTCCTCAATCAACTGGTTCTGGATTCCTTTGCCTTCTTTTAATTGCTGAATTGACTCGTACAACCGTTCTGCATTTGACCTTGAACTCAACAGATGCATGGTCTCCATGATTGAATTATATTCATTCAATGAAATTACCACCGTACCTTTTCCTGTTCCTCTTTTAACGATCAGTATTTCGTTGTTATCTTCTACTTCATCCAGAAATTTTTTAAGATCTGTCCTGAATTCCGTATAGTTTGCTGCGATCATATCCAATTGTGCTTTAAGTTACTGTTCAGGTACAAATATAAGTACTTATTGCAAATAATACAAATTAAAGGTCTATCTGGAAACTAATAAAAACCCCCGCACTTGGCGAGGGTTGTGTTGATCTATTCTTCAACAATTACAATCTTTTCGATTAAATCGCCCTGGCGAATGGCGTCAATCACCTCGAGTCCTTCGTACACCTTGCCGAAACAGGTATGATTACGGTCGAGATGTGCAGTATTCCGTCGGCTATGGCAGATGAAAAACTGTGAGCCTCCTGTATTGCGACCAGCATGCGCCATTGACAAAACTCCACGGTCGTGATACTGATTTTCACCATCCAATTCACACTTGATTTTGTAGCCAGGACCACCTGCACCAGTTCCATTGGGACAACCACCCTGAATAACAAAATCAGGAATAACCCGGTGAAAAGTCAATCCGTCGTAAAAACCTTTTTTTGATAAGGTAATGAAATTTTCAACTGTTCCCGGGGCGTCTTCATCGTAAAAGTTCACCTTCATAACACCTTTGCTGGTATAAATCTCTGCTTTGCTCATTGTTTAAATTTTAAATGATTAGCTGCAAAAGTAAAACAATTTGCCAAAATTGAAATTCAGGGAAAATCAGAAAGAAAAGCAAATTCAAATTCTTTGGGATCAGTTCTGAAATTTAATTCTATATTTGGCATTATTGCAGCATAGTGCAGGATAATGAAATTTGCATGTTTTTATACCATTGTGCAGAAACAATTAATCAGAACATTCATTCAATGGAAGTGAATCACTGAAATGAATAAAAATGTTCCTCAACATTTTTTATCCTCTGCAAAGCTTTGCAAGCAGCAGAATTGAAATTGGATTTGGCAGATCGGATTAGATTAATGATTTTTGAATCAACAAATAAACCTAACATTCATTGATGTGAACTCAAAAACTAAAGCAAAAGTTATTTCGAGGGAATTACTTGTTCCCTTTATCCTTATTACCAGTTTGTTTTCGCTGTGGGGATTTGCAAACGACATCACCAATCCGATGGTCGCTGCATTTAAAACGGTGATGGAAATATCGAATGCAAAAGCGGCATTGATACAATTTGCATTTTACGGAGGATATGCAACGATGGCCATACCTGCCGCCCTCTATGTAAAAAGATACAGTTACAAAAAAGGTATTCTTGTTGGATTAGCATTGTATGCTTTGGGAGCGCTGCTCTTTTATCCGGCAGCCAAATATGAAATTTTCGAATTTTTCCTTTTATCATTATACATTTTAACCTTCGGTTTAGCTTTCCTCGAAACCACAGCCAATCCATACATTCTTTCGATGGGCGATGAAGAAACTGCAACCCGCCGGTTGAATTTAGCTCAATCGTTTAACCCAATGGGGTCATTGCTGGGAATGTTCGTAGCTTCAAATTTCATTTTAACTTCACTGCAATCTGACATCAGGAACGAAGCAGGTGATTTGGTTTTTACAACTTTAAGCGAAGCTGAAAAAGCCGGTATACGCACTCATGACCTTGCGATTATTCGCGATCCGTATATAATGCTTGGTTTTGTTGTAATTGCAATGTTCCTAGTTATTTATTTATTTAAAATGCCTAAACGGAAAGATCCTGATCACGCCATTCATGCGATGGATATGTTCAGAAGGCTGATCGCCAATCCAAATTACAGGGAAGGAGTAATTGCCCAGGTATTTTATGTTGCCGCTCAAATCATGTGTTGGACATTCATTATTCAATATGCCGAAAACTTAGGTATCACCAAAGCACAGGCACAAAACTATAACATTATTGCCATGGGAATTTTCCTGTCGAGCAGATTTATAAGCACTTTGCTGATGAAGTATATGAATTCAAAGCTTCTATTGACTATTTTCTCAGTAGGTGGATTTATTATGACACTTGGAGCGATCCTTATTGTAGGTATGCCCGGATTATATTGCCTGATTGGAATATCCGCATTTATGTCGCTCATGTTCCCTACAATATATGGTATTGCGCTTGAAGGAGTTGGTGAAGATGCCACTCTTGGTGCCGCTGGGTTGGTTATGGCTATTGTTGGGGGCGCATTAATGCCACCACTGCAAGGTGCCCTTATCGATCTTGGAACCGTTGGGTTCCTTCCCGCTGTAAACTTCTCCTTTATTCTTCCATTAATCTGTTTCGTAGTAATCGGAATTTATGGTTACCGAACTTTAACGGTTCACAAAAGATAATTTTATACTGAATAATCATGTCAAAACCAACCAAAAGATATTGCAAAACCCTGTCGCTTAAAGAGGATGCGCATTTAATTGAAGATTACAAAAAAGTACATGCTCCCGGATGTGCATGGCCCGAAATTACACAAGGAATGAAAGATGTGGGTATCGTTGATATGGAAATCTATATTCATGGAAACCGATTGTTTATGATTATGGATACGGTTGCCGATTTTGACCACGAAAAGGCTATGGTTGAATTAGCGACAAAACCACGCCAATCAGAATGGGAAGCATATGTTTCCAGGTTTCAGCAAACATCTTCTGAGGCAACTGCCGATGAAAAATGGCAGATGATGGAACGGATCTATAAATTGGATTAAGAATACTGCTTTGAACGTAAAACCTAAATTTAATTGTTCGTCTGAATAAATCGTTGAAAACACCAAATCATGAATACAACATTGAACTAACGAAATAACACCGAAAAGTTCACTTTAGTAAAGAAATACAATTTTAAACAGAGCCTGACAGAAATTTTATCTGAACAGGCTCTTTTTTTGCTATAAACTGTCAATTTAACGGCTGATTTTCAGCACGAAAGACCATTTTAGGGATTTCGGCAATTATTTGACGTCCGAAATACTGACGAAAGTCACCAGTGTTGTTAAACATTCATTTTTTCAAACGTAACTATCTGTAAATGTGAAATATAAATTTGAATTTGTTTTTCATGGATTGGAATAATCAATACCTGAATGTCATAACTTTGGCTAAAATTAAAAATTCAAAAATAGATGAAAGCAGACATCAATGAATTTATGGAAGCACTAAAAACCCGGACTCCGGGTGAACGTGAATTTCATCAGGCTGTTCAGGAAGTAATAGAATCCATTTGGGATGTTTATCAGAAAAATCCCAGATATCAAAAAGCTAAAATTCTGGAACGAATAGTGGAACCCGAACGTACCATTATTTTCCGTGTACCTTGGATAGATGATCGCGGCGATGTACAGGTAAACCGTGGATACCGTGTTGAATTTAATTCGGCTATTGGACCTTATAAAGGCGGTCTGCGTTTTCACCCGACCGTAACCTTGAGTGTTCTTAAATTTTTAGGATTTGAGCAGACTTTCAAAAACAGCTTGACTACATTACCTATGGGTGGAGGAAAAGGCGGGTCCGATTTTAGTCCAAAAGGTAAATCTGATAACGAAATTATGCGTTTCTGCCAATCTTTTATGACAGAGCTTGCCCGTCATATTGGTCCAAATACAGATGTTCCTGCAGGTGATATAGGCGTTGGTGGGCGTGAAATCGGATTTTTGTTTGGTCAATACAAACGCATACGCAACGAATTTACCGGGGTACTAACAGGAAAGGGCATCGGCTGGGGTGGCAGTTTGATTCGTCCGGAAGCAACCGGATTTGGAGCTGTTTACTTTGTTCAGCACATGCTCAGTAACCTGGGTAAAGAAATTAAAGGTAAAACTTTTGCTGTATCCGGATTCGGAAATGTAGCCTGGGGAGCAATTGTCAAGATAAATGAATTAGGAGGTAAAGTAGTCTCTATTTCAGGGCCTGATGGATATATTTATGATGCCGAAGGAATTACAGGTGAAAAAGTTGATTATCTTCTCGAACTTCGCGCGTCAAACAATGACGTGGTTCAACCTTACGCTGTCGAATTCGGAGCTCAGTTTGTTCCAGGGAAAAAACCATGGGAATGCACAGTTGATATTGCAATGCCATGCGCCTGCGAAAACGAAGTTAATCTTGAAGACGCCAAAATACTAGTTAAAAACGGATGCTTCCTTGTTGCTGAAACCTCAAACATGGGTTGTACTACTGAAGCAGTTGAATATCTGACCGAAACATTAACATACGCTCCGGGTAAAGCTGTAAATGCAGGTGGTGTGGCAGTTTCGGGATTGGAAATGTCGCAAAACTCCATTCGGATGAACTGGCCGAAAGAAGAAGTGGATAAATATTTGCACCGGATTATGAAAGACATACATGAAACCTGCGTTAAATATGGCCGGAAAGGGGATAAAGTAAATTATGTGATTGGCGCTAATGTTGGTGGCTTTGTAAAAGTAGCTGACGCTATGCTTGCCCAGGGAATCGTATAACTCATTTTAACAACAGTCAAAATCCCGAAAAATGTTCTGAAGAACAAATTTCGGGATTTTTTATTGGCACTGGTGGGTTTGTTTAGTTTTAGGCATCATCAAATAAATGAATGCCTTTACAGATGAATTGCTAATAAAATAATATTAGCTTCATATTCGACTCCTTTATTTTTCCTTATTTTGGCCAAATTTTGCGGTAAATGCTGATTGATACTCATTCTCATATTTATTCAACTGACTTCATGCACGATCTCGATGAAGTTATTCAACGAGCGTATTCAAATGACGTAAGGAAAATTATCCTACCAAATATTGATAGTTCTTCGGTCAAAAATTTACTTAATCTGGTTGATACATACCCCCACATTTGTTTTCCGCTTATGGGGTTACACCCTACTTCGGTAAATCACGATTATCAGGAAGAACTGCAGGTTGTTGAATACTGGTTGAAAAAACGAAAATTTTACGGAATTGGTGAGATTGGTATCGATTTATATTGGGATAAATCATTTCTGGATGAGCAAACCCACGCTTTTCGTTTTCAGCTTGAGCTAGCCCGCCAATATCAGTTACCGGTTGTTATTCATGTCCGCGATTCGTTCGATGAGGTATATCAAATACTGAACGAATTAAAAGATGATAATCTGACCGGAGTCTTTCATAGTTTTGCGGGCACAACTGAACAGGCCGATTTGATTATTGATTTAGGATTTAAAATTGGAGTCAATGGAATCGTAACCTTCAAGAAAAGTGGATTAGATGAGATAATCAAGAAAATTGATCCTGCAAACCTGATTATTGAAACAGACTCTCCCTACCTGACTCCTGCCCCTTTTCGCGGAAAACGAAACGAAAGTTCGTACCTTGTTTATATTGCGCAAAAAATTGCCGATCTTCACCAAATGACAGTTGGTGATATTGCTAAGATCACTACTGAGAATGCCCGAAAACTATTCGGAATTTAAGTGTTCATCAGAAAAAGTAATATTCAAGTGGAAAATAAGCCCTCGATCCTTATCATTTATACCGGTGGTACCATCGGAATGGTTCAAAAATCGACCAATGGTATTCTTGTACCTATGAAATTTGATCAGATCCAGGAGGAAGTCCCTGAACTCAATCGTTTAGGATATAATCTGCAGGTGGTTACGTTCACCCCACCGATTGATTCATCGAATATGACACCTGCCATTTGGGTGAAAATAGCCAACACAATCGAACGAAATTATAGTAAGTACGATGGATTTGTTATTCTGCACGGGACAGATACCATGGCTTATACAGCCTCAGCCCTTAGTTACATGTTTGAAAATCTGGATAAACCAATCGTTTTAACCGGATCGCAATTGCCCATCGGAATTCTTCGAACCGATGGAAAGGAAAATTTGATTACCTCAATTCAAATTGCTGCCGCCAAAATAAATAATCAAGCCATTGTTCCTGAAGTTTGTGTTTATTTCAATTCAAAGCTTTTCAGAGGAAATCGCATTTCAAAAAGACATGCCGACGATTTCAGTGCCTTTTCTTCAGTCAATTATCCTGAATTAGCCAAAGCCGGTGTCGAAATAAAATACTTTCAGGAAAATATTCACCGGTCGGCAAACAAAGGAATATTGAAAGTCAGGACCCATTTTGATGAAAATGTTGTTATCCTGAAGATATTTCCGGGAATAGGACGAATGGTCTTCGAAAATATATTGAATATACCAGGATTAAAAGGTGTTGTGCTCGAATCATTCGGATCAGGAAATATACCCACAAACCGATGGATGATCAGCCACATCAAAAATGCGATCAAACGTAAAATCATATTTCTAAATATTACTCAGTGCCAGGGAGGTGCAGTCAAAATGGGTCAATATGAGACCAGCGCTGAATTACTGAATGCCGGAGTGGTAAGCGGGAAGGACATGACTACAGAAGCAGCTATAACTAAACTGATGTTTCTGCTTGGACAAGGGTTAGATCAGGAAGAAATCAAGCTTCATCTGAATAAAAGTTTGATTGGAGAAATAAGCGAGTAACTTTTTTATTGGTTTTTTTGTACTTTGCGCCCTGAAAAATAAAGGCCATAATTTCCGGAGAGATGCAGGAGTGGCTTAACTGGCACGCCTGGAAAGCGTGTGTACCTCAAAAGGGTACCGAGGGTTCGAATCCCTCTCTCTCCGCTCTTTCAATTCCAGTTTAAGATGCATTTTTTTTGCTGTAACATATTCCCTGTTTCAGCAATCCGAAAAACTACTGTAAATCCTGATATTAAAAACCTTGTCCCTTCGGGGATTTTGTTGTTTTACAAACATACAGTGCGAAACATTTTCAAAAATTCTGACTTTTGTTTAAATTAATTTAATAGTTTTACGCCTCAAAAATTTAATTGAGGTATCTACTTAAAGTGAATTAGTGAGCTAAACCTAAATGATGAGAAAATATATTTAGCGCAAATAATATCGGTTTTTGGAATTATATTGGTGAGCCTTTTGATGTTTACAGGATTATTCCTCTTATTAACTCCATCATTAAATTATTGGCAAAAATATTCGCATGGTTTTTGTGGTGGTTAATTTTGGATACGGACGTTATCGTTCGGTGAACATTTTCCATCATTACAAAAATAAGGAGGACAAACAATGAACCATTTAAAACTTATAATTGGACTATCTTTATTTGGGGTAATTGCTCTATTTTTTTCATGCAAAATGACCCCTAAAAAGTTTACTGATGAAACACCTACACGGGGAAGTATAAAAATCGCAGTAGACGAATCATACCAATTGCTTACCGAAGCGGAACTATTCACCTTTCTGTCTCTTTATAAGGATGCAAAAGTTGAACCGGCATACTTGTCAGGAGATAGCATATTGAAACTATTTCTGGATGACTCAGTAAGAGTTATTATTACAAGCAGCAAATTAACCGAAAATGAAGTAGACTACCTCAGGGGAAAATCAATCATTGCCAGAACTACAAAAATTGCATACGACGCTTTGGCCTTCATTGTGAATAAGTCGAATACTGATCAATTAATCCGGTACAATACATTAAAAGATATTTTCACCGGCAAAACCACGAAATGGGATCAAATTAATCCCCAATCGAAATTAAATGATATAAAAATTGTATTTGACAGCCCGGGATCAAACAATGTTAAAACAATTATGAATAAATTTGGCATCAGTTCATTGCCTGGTAATTGTTTTTCAGCATCCAAAAATTCCGAGGTTATCAATTATGTCGAGAATCATCCTGAAGCGATTGGCATCATAAGCGTTAACTGGATAAGTGATCCGCGTGATTCAATTAGTCATTCTTTTTTAAGCAAAATAAAAGTCGTTTCAGTAACGTCGGAATATAATTCGGAGAGTAGTGATTTTTATTCGCCACATCCGGCGTATATTGCAAATCAAAATTATCCGTTCACAAGGGAAGTTTATACCATTAACCGGGAATCCTTCGCAGGATTGGGGACAGGTTTCACCTCATTTGTAGCTGGCGATGCAGGTCAGCGAATTATTTTAAAAATGGGAATGTTGCCGGCAACAATGCCTGTAAGATTGGTAGAAGTAAAGTTAAATTAAGTTTTTATTGTAATTAAATATCTAATCAAAATGAAACTAATCATTGTAATACTGCTCTCATTGCTTACAGCAACAGCATTTAGCCAGAAAAAATCAAAATCAAAGGTTCCACCTCCTGTTTCAGCATTTGACCAGAAGTTAAATGCTGCTTTAAAGCTCGCTGCGAGTGAGCAGTACGAAGGGGCAGCTCAAGCTTTCGACGAATTAATATTGACAGAACCCACAAACGGTGATGGATATTATTATTACGGAGAAACAGTAATTAAGGAATATCAGGCTGATACCTTGTCTAATTCATTGGAAGAAATGGCTGGCAAAGCCGAAGAACTTTTTCAGAAAGGTATCCAGCGAGATCCGATGAATGTACTTAACGAAATTGGCCTTGGTGCCATTTGTCTTCTTCGTACATGTGACACAATCGCTGCAGACAAACATTTTGCTAAAGCTGAAGCTACAATACCGCTTAAACTAAAATTATGCACCCCAAAAGACGCGCGTACATTAACGAAACTGGGAACTGTACAGCTTTTGGGTACTGTGGTAAGATATAATAAAGCATTGAATTATTTGGACAGAGCCAAAGAAATGGATCCCGAAAATGCTTCCATTTATCTTGCAATGGGAAATGTATATATGCAGAAAAACGATGGGAAAAATGCACTTTCGAACTACAACAAAGCTTTAAGTCTTGATCCGAAATCACCAATTTCAAAAATTAAAATTGGGAATATTTATGTGCGTGCCACCAATTTAAATGCTGCACGGCCATACTTCGAAGAAGCCAGGGACATTGATTCTACCTATGCTCCTGTTTATCGCGAACTTGGTGAGCTATATACTACGGCGGGACAATTTCAACTTGCTAAAAATAACTTCCGTAAATTCCTTGATTTATCAGGAGATAATGTTCCTGCTAAAATTCAATATGCCAAGGCATTATTTAGATCAAAAGATTACACAACAGCTTTAGAAACCATAGAAGAAGTTTTAGCAGTTGACCAATCACGTAATTACCTTTACAGACTTGCTGGATATTGTTGCTACGATAAGAGACCACCTGAACTTGAAAAAGGCAGGTCATACATGGAGAAGTTCTTCGAAAATGCAAAGCCTGGAAGTCTTATTCCAAGAGATTATCTGTATTATAGCCGCATTCTTTTTAAAGTTGCTAAAAACGATTCTGTGACATTAACAAAGGCTTTCGATGCATTTGACAAAGCATATGCAAGAGATACCAACAATGTGAGCCTGGTTTCTGAAATAGCTTTTAATGCTTACTATTCACGTTTATATGCAAAGGCTATTGTTTGGCTTAACCTTAAAAACAGGAAAGGCAAATCGGACAAAGACGATATGATGCTAATCGGTAAATCCTATTACCAACTGGCAGAATATCCTAAAGCCGATAGCATTTTCAATCAAGTTATCGTTTCTCAGCCTGATAACATGCAGGCCTATGTTTTCATTGCAAGAACAGCTTCGAGCATGGATCCAACTAATGAACTAGGCTTGGCACAACCTAAATTTGAAGCTCTTGTCAACAAAGTAGGTGACGAAACAACAAAATATGCAAAAGAATTACAGGAAGCTTATACTTTTCTGGGATACTACTTCCTTCAGAAAAAGGAATACCCAACAGCTAAATCCTGGTATAAGAAACAATTCGAACTCGATCCGGCTAATAAACAATGGCAAGTCCAATCGCTCAAATCGCAGGCTTTGGTTGCTTATTATGAAAAAAACTATGTGGAAGCCAGAGATTTGTACATCGAAGTTAAAAAGCTTGACCCTGCTGATCTTGATGCTGCGAAGATGATACAGGACCTGACCAAAGCTATCGAGGCAGCGAAAAAACAACAAAAAAAATAGAGATTGAATATTAAATAAATGCAAAATTAATTTTAAATATTTTACATTCACGGAATGGAAGTATAAAAAAATATTGCTTTCTTTGAATCCGAAAAATCAAAACTATTGTTTTTATATTTACTTTAAATAAAAATTGAAAATGAAAGGACAAACTTTAAAAGAAGCATTAAAATCGACTTTTGTACTGGCGGTTATTTTGCTATGCGCATTGGCTGGTTACCTTATTTATTCAGTAATTATGGGTAACCCTGTAAACTTTGAAGGCGGGAACAATCATGGTCATCCACTTCCCGGAAACTATTTAGGGATTATTTATAAAGGTGGATTCATTGTACCTGTACTTATTGCTGTTAACCTCATTCTTCTCACTTTTGTTGTAGAACGTATCATTATGCTTGGTGTTGCTAGTGGAAAAGGGAATCTTAACACATTTGTCCGTACATTGCAAACCTATCTGAATGACAACAAAATTGAGGAAGCCTCTCAATTATGTGACAAACAAAGAGGATCGATCGCCAATGTTATGAAAGCCGGATTACACCGCTACAGAGCATTACAGGCTGACAAAACTCTTATGAATGATCAAAAAGTACTTGCACTTCAAAAAGATCTGGAAGAAGCCACTGCCCTTGAATTGCCTGTTCTTTCTCAAAACCTTATCATACTGTCTACTATTGCCTCTATTTCCGTACTTATCGGACTTATTGGAACAGTACTTGGTATGATCCGTGCATTCGGTGCGTTAGCAACTGCAGGTGCCCCAGATTCATTAGCTTTAGCAAATGGTATCTCAGAAGCCCTTGTTAATACTGCTTTTGGTATCACTGGATCAACACTGGCAATTATCGCTTATAATTATTTTTCTGCCAGAATCGACGCTACTACATACAAAATGGATGAATGCAGTTTTAGTGTAGCTCAAACATTTGCATCAACACTGAAGTAGTTTTCACATTTTAGCTTCGACTGACATTGAAGAAAAAACAAATTAAAAAATAATGGGAAAAATTAAATTAGCTGTAAAAACACCACGAATCGACATGACGCCGATGGTGGACTTGTTTTTCCTTCTACTCGTCTTTTTTATTTTGACGGCAACATTTCGTCCAGAGGAAGCTGCACCAATTACTACACCAAAATCAACTTCGTCAACGCCAATTCCGGACAGTCATCTGGTAACAATCGAGATTTCAAAGGATGATAAAGTCTTTTTTAATGTTGATAATGGAACGGATTCAACTGAACACATTCGTGCAAAAGTGTTGCAGGCTATTGGTAGTAATTACCAGATTAAATTCACTCCTAAGGAAATTAAGAAATTCGAGGGCTTAGCTTCATTTGGATTACCTGCTGCAAAGCTTAAAGACTTTCTTAATGCACCGGATACGAAAACACGTGAAACGATGCAGGTAGGTATTCCTATTGACTCGACCGATAATCAGCTGATGATGTGGATCAGGTTCGCACGTACTTACAATACCGACTTGCAGTTCACCATTAAAGGTGACGGCGCAGCAAATTACCCTGTGGTAAAAAAAGTGATCGCTGTTTTGCAGGACAATAATGTAAATAAGTTCAATCTAACTACTGACCTCAAAGCGGTTGAGTTACCAGAAGAGTTTAGTATTAAGTAATTTTTAAAGACATTCCAAAATGGCTGAAATAGTTCAAGAAGAGGGTCACAAAGGTAAAGGCAAAAGGAAAGCAAAAAAACACGGAACGCATATTGACATGACTCCGATGGTTGACCTTGCATGTTTGCTCCTTACTTTTTTCATGCTTACAACGGCATTCAATAAACCCAAGGTTATGGAGATTCTTCTGCCAGAAAAGCCGAAGGAAAATGAAAAGCCACCTGAGCTTGATAAAGATAGAGCCCTAAATATTTTACTTGTCGAAAATGACAAAATTCTCTGGTATGTAGGTTTGGCTGATCCAAATAAAACACTTCCGGTATTAGCTGAGGCTGATTATTCGAAAGATGGAATCCGTAAGGTGCTCCTACAGCGAAACAAAGAATTGTTTACCCGGGTTGCTTCCATGAAAAAAGATGTAACGGAAGGTAAACTTAAAATTCCCAGAGACTCTGTAGATTCGAGAATAAAACGATTCTATAAGGAGGATAAAAATGGGCCAATTGTTCTAATCAAGGCGGCCGATGGTGTTAAATATCGCAACATAGTTGACATTATCGATGAAATGGCTATTACCAATATTGCCCGGTACACACTTGTCGATATTAACCCAGTGGAAAAAACGATGGTTCAATCTCGTTTCCCCGGATCGTCAGTTACAGCCGTAAAATAAACCATAATAAATGGATTTGAATCATGGATAATGAATTTCTAAAAAACGAAGCCGTAACCCTTGAAGAAATAGTATTCGAAAAGAGGAATAAAGAATATGGGGCTTATGTATTACGCAAAAAGTTCAGAAAATTCTTACTCATAGCCTTTTTGATTTCTATATTCAGTATAGGGGGTGCAGTGTTAGTACCTTTCATTCAGGCATACAATAACAGAGGCAAGAATGTTGTTTTAGTGAAAAATACGGTGGTAAGTATGGAAAATATAAAAGCTGAGGATGATATTCCACCACCACCACCACCACCACCACCACCACCACCAGCAGCGGAAGCACAGGTAAAATATGTTGCTCCGGTTGTTGTTGACAGTGTAACCGTTGAAGTTGAATTTGCCACTGTTAGTGAAGTTGCTGAAACGGTTACCAATGAACCTGTTCCGGATAAAATCGAAGTTGTAAAAGAAGAAGAAACTGCAATTGTAGAAGAAGAAAAAGTATTTATAATTGTTGAGGAACAAGCTTCTTTTATGGGTGGTGATGTTAACACATTTCGTGATTGGGTTACCAAAAACATCAAATACCCGGTACTTGCTGCTGAGAACGGTATAACAGGTAAAGTTTATGTGCAATATGCTGTAAACTCTAAAGGAGATGTTGTTGATGTTAAAGTAGTTCGTGGCGTCGATCCCTCGCTTGATAAGGAAGCGGTAAGGGTTATCATGTCGTCACCTAAATGGGAACCTGGGAAACAGGGAGGGATGAAAGTAAAACAACAGTTTACTATTCCGATCTCATTCATATTGCAATAATCGCAACACATTTCTTTGTTACTATACAACAAAAAAGGCTATCTGATGATAGCCTTTTTTGTTGTATTATTTTATCATTTTCAGATATTTAGAATGCAAAAAATACTTATTTAATTCTTTTACAATAATCCTGCTTCAAGTAAAAGTTCCTCCATATCAACCTGAACATTTATAGCCTCGTTACAGGCCTTTTCGGCAAAGTCTTCGCCATCCGAAGCGTAAATAATCTGGCGCGACGAATTAACCAGCAATCCACACATGTCGTTCATTCCGTACCTGGCTACTTCTTCCAGGCTTCCACCTTGCGCGCCAACTCCCGGAACCAATAGGAAATGATCGGGAACCAATTCTCGGATTTCTTCCAGCTTTTCGGCTTTAGTGGCGCCAACTACATACATCATGTTGTCGGTTGTTCCCCAGGTCTGCGAGGTTTTTAGCACGGTTTCAAATAATTGTTCACCGGTTTCGGCATTCTTCAGGTATTGAAAATCGGCTGCACCTTTGTTCGATGTCAGCGCCAGAACTATTACCCAGCGGTCGAGGTAAGTCATGAATGGTTTGATGGAATCTTCGCCCATGTATGGGGCAACAGTCACAGCATCAAAATCCATATGGTCGAAAAACGCACGGGCATACAGGTTCGAGGTATTGCCAATATCGCCACGTTTGGCATCAGCAATAATGAATTGTTCCGGATATTTCTCACGGATGTATCTCACCGTTTTCTCCAGACTGACCCATCCAGCAACGCCCTGGCTTTCGTAAAAGGCAAGGTTTGGTTTATAGGCTACGCACAAATCATGCGTGGCATCGATAATTTCTTTGTTGAATGCGAAAATCGGGTCGCTGGTTTCGTTCAGGAAACGAGGTATTTTCAAAATGTCGGTATCCAGTCCGATACACAAAAAACTGCGCTTCAGTTTAATTTGCTCAAAAAGTTGTTCTCGGTTCATTCTTATTTATTTAATTCAATATTGGAAATTGGTTATTCAATATTGGTTATTTTCCTTCTCAGATGTTGCTCGTGTTCCGTCCGAAAGATGATTTTCTATTTTAATGTTATGGTCTCGCGGACGGCAGCCATGATCATCATTCTTTGGCTACAAAGATTTCGGTGCGCTGCACCTTTCTCCAAGTCGTATTTACGCCCTTTCGACTTTTAAATCTCCGCTTCTTTTAGTCGTTCTGCGTTCTCTTCCACCTGTAGTTTGTCGATGATTTCGTCGAGATCGCCGCCAACAACTGCCTGAAGGTTATAAATCGTCAGGTTGATGCGGTGGTCGGTGATACGTCCCTGTGGCCAATTATATGTGCGGATTTTGGCTGAACGGTCACCTGTCGAAACCATTGTTTTACGTTTTGAAGCAATCGCATCCAGGTATTTCTGGTGTTCCTGGTTATAAATACGCGAACGCAATTCAATCATGGCTTTTGCCAGGTTTTTTATCTGCGATTTTTGGTCTTGACAAGTACAAACGATTCCAGTTGGAATATGAGTGAGGCGAATAGCCGAATAAGTAGTATTCACTGACTGTCCTCCAGGACCTGAGGAACAATAGGTATCTTTTCGGATATCGCTATCTTTCAGGTCAATATCGAACTCTTCTGCTTCAGGCAGAACCGCAACAGTAGCTGCCGAAGTATGCACACGACCCTGAGTTTCGGTTTGTGGAACACGTTGTACACGATGTACTCCCGATTCGTACTTCATAATTCCATAAACTCCTTCTCCTGAAATAGTAGCAACAATTTCCTTGAACCCCCCGGATGTTCCTTCACTGGTATTGGTGACTTCCATCCTCCAGCCGCGGCGCTCACAGAATTTACTGTACATGCGGAATAAATCGCCTGCAAAAATACTTGCTTCGTCTCCGCCAGTTCCTGCACGGATTTCTAGAATGGCATTCTTACCATCTTCCGGATCAGCCGGAATCAACAGCAATTTGATGTTTTGTTCCTTTTCGGGAATCAAGGCTTCAGAAGTCTCAATTTCTTCGCGAGCCATTTCGCGCAACTCTTCGTCGGTTTCTTCGGCTAGCATTTGTTTCCCCGATTCGATATTGTCGACGATTGCTTTAAATTCTTTAAATGCATTCGTCAACAACTCAAGTCTTTTGTACTCCTGATTGAGTTTTACGTAGCGTTTCATGTCACTCATCACCGACGGATCGGTGATTTGTGAGCCAACTTCTTCGAACCGATACCGGATCGATTCGTATTTTTCTAATAATGAATAGTCTGCCATATTGTAAAGATGATAGAATTTAGATGATAGATATTAGACAAAGACGGGCAATCTGAGATATCTCAGCTAATATTCAAATTCGCCAAACTGCGATTTGATGGTAAGTTTTTTGCCTTCAGCTGCTTCAACATGCCCAACGATGCGAGCCTCGATGTTGTATTTTTCAGAAATGGTAATCACCTCGGCAGCAAATTCAGGAGCAAGATAAACTTCGAAACGGTGTCCCATGTTGAAAACCTTGTACATTTCCTGCCAACTGGTTCCCGATTCTTCCTGAATCATCCGGAACAACGGCGGAACGTCGAACAGGTTGTCTTTGATCACATGAAGGTTGTCGACAAAATGCAGCACTTTGGTTTGTGCGCCACCCGAACAGTGAATCATTCCATGAATGTTTTTTCCGAGCGCTTCCAATAAATCTTTAACAACCGGAGCATAGGTGCGGGTCGGTGAAAGAACCAGTTTGCCTGCATCCAGTCCAACATCAGCGATGGCTTCGGTCAGTTTTTTGTTTCCTGAATAAATGAGTTCTGCCGGAACTTCCGGATCGAAACTTTCAGGATATTTTTGTGCCAGGTAATTGGCAAACACATCGTGGCGGGCGGAAGTTAAGCCGTTGCTGCCCATGCCGCCATTATATTCTTTCTCGTAAGTTGCCTGTCCGAATGAGGCCAGACCAACGATTAAATCGCCAGCCTGAATGTTATCGGCAGAAATCACATCTTCGCGTTTCATGCGGCAAGTTACCGTTGAGTCGACAATTATGGTGCGAACTATGTCACCCACATCGGCAGTTTCGCCGCCGGTCGGGTAAATGTTGACACCCATTTCGCGCAGTTCTGCACACAATTCTTCTGTTCCGTTGATAATGGCGGCAATTATTTCGCCCGGAATCCGGTTTTTATTGCGGCCAATGGTTGACGAAAGCAGGATATTATCGACTGCTCCGACACAAAGCAAATCGTCGAGATTCATGATAATGGCATCCTGAGCAATGCCTTTCCATACTGAAATATCGCCGGTTTCTTTCCAGTAGAGGTAAGCCAGCGACGATTTGGTGCCAGCTCCATCGGCATGCATAATGTTGCACCAGGCGGGATCACCCCCCAAAATGTCGGGAATGATCTTGCAAAACGCTTTGGGATACAGCCCTTTGTCAATATTTTTAATGGCATTGTGCACGTCTTCTTTCGAAGCCGAAACACCACGCGCCATGTACCTGTTATCTGCTGACATACAATCTGAATTACCAAATCAGTTAAAGTGCGGCAAAGTTAATATTTTTGAGGGAATAATTTGGAGGCAGTTTTAAGGTCATGTCAAAGTTTGAATTCACATTTACCAAGCAATTGTTTAAGTGCATCCTGCAGTTTCGGATATTTAAAAACAAATCCTGAATTGAGAATTTTTTCGGAGGAAACCCTGCTGCCATTCAAAAGTATCGCTGACATTTCTCCAAACAAAGCACGAATAACAAATGATGGTATATTGGGAAACCAAAATGGTTTTTTCAAATGACGGGCAATCGTATGAGTAAACTGTTTGTTGGTAATGTATTCAGGCGCTGCCGCATTATAGGCGCCAATCATGTTTGTATCCTCAATGGCTTTGATGTAGATATTGCACAGATCATCAATGTGAATCCACGGGAAATATTGATTTCCACTGCCAATGGCCGAACCAATACCCAGTTTAACCGGAACTAGCATTTTTGATAGGGCACCTCCCCGATTAGTAAGTACAACTCCAGTCCTGATTTTTACTGACCGAATCCCTTTTTCTGCAAACCCGTCGGCTAGCTGTTCCCATTTTTCACAAACCTGTCCAAGAAAGTCATTTGCTGCAGAATCAAGTTCGCTAAAAATTTTGTCAGAAGTAATTGCCCCATAATATCCTGTTCCTGAAGCAGTAATATATGCTTTTAACTGACAGTTTTGCCAGCCTATATTATTCAGGATCAATTCCCCTGATTTTATTCTACTGTCGAGAATAAGTTGCTTTCTTTTTGAAGTCCATCTTTTCTCTCCAACATTTACACCTGCGAGATGGATAATATAGTCAACCGAATTCAGGACTTCCTTATCAATCTCATTTTTATCCAGATCCCATAAATAAGTCTGGAATTCATCGTCAATTTTATTCGCTCGGCTTAGAATGGCTACTTCATAACCACATTTCTGCAATGCTCTTCTTAGATGAATTCCTATAAGACCTGTTCCGCCGGTGATTAATACTTTAGCCATTTGAAAAAAAATTACAATTTGCAATCCTGATCTACCTTAATGATATCGCAACCATTAAAACGTTTTGTCTGCCAGCATCAAAAAGCCTTGAATAGATGGGTTCTTCCAATTTTATAGTTCTTGATAATACCTACAAATATTTTCTGGAGGATCGCCAACCAGCATTAATCGTGGAAGTCGTTGCTCAACACCCTGAATTCCGTTCTTCGGTTTAGCCCTTTGGCAATTTCTTGTTGTTCAAGTGTGAGTTTCAGTATAAATTCTTCGGTGAGCTCATCGTTTCGTTTCAGGAAATCATACTGTTTGGCTATTTCGCGGGTTACTTTTTTTGGCCAGGTTTCGCCATAGCCTTTGGCGACCAGCCGGGCAGAATTCACCCCTTTGGTAATTAAATAATCAACCACTGATTGCGCACGTTTTTGAGAAAGTGTTGAGTTAAACTGATCGCTGCCAACATGGTCGGTATGGGCCATCAGTTCGATGGTGATGGTTGGATTAAGTCCAAGCAACTGAACAACCGAATCGAGTGCAACCTTTGATTCTTCAGTGATTTCGTAACTTCCAAAGCCATAATTGATGTTGTTTACTTTGATAGGTTCATCGGTTGGAGAGAGTTTAAATATAAAACGGAAGTCTTTGCTGTCTTCCAGCCCAATGGTTGAGGTTTTAACTTTATCGTTCAGGTAACCATCTTTAAAAGCAGCAACCACATATTCGGTTTCCGGTTTCAATTTGATCTGAAAACGTCCGCCATCGGCACGCATTTTAAGGTTAGTCCCGTCGGTCCCTATGATACGAATCATTGCCCCGTCAATTTTCTGATCGTTCTCTTTGTTGAACACTTCTCCGCTGGCATTAAACACCTTGGGCGGAAGATAAAAAGAGTAAATATCATCGCTTCTCGATCCTTTTCGGTTCGATGAAAACAATCCCTTTTCTACCTCGCCTTTGATGAACGTGATGCCAAAATCATCGCCGGGAGAATTGATCGGAGCTTTCATATTTTCAATTTTCCATTTGCCCTTTTCATCTACAACTGCCTTAAAAATATCGAGGCCTCCAATTCCTAGGTGATAGTTGGAAGAAAAGTATAAATCCCCATTCTCTCTTACAAAGGGGAACATTTCATCTCCGGGGGTATTTATTTCAGGACCTAAATTTACAGGTTTGTCATATTTTCCACCTTTATCAGCGGCCATCCAGATATCTTTTCCACCAAAACCACCGGGTCGGTCTGAAACAAAATAAAGGATGAGTCCATCCGGACTAAACGCCGGATGAGCAGCAATGAGGCTATCGCCAACCACTTCAACCAAGGTCGGTTCTGACCATTCGCCCCTTGACTGGTTGGCCGAAAACAATTCAGACCCTAAATCCTTAGTTTTATCGTAACGGCATCGGGTAAAGATCATAATGTCGCCCCGGTCAGATACAGCAGCAGCGCCCTCATCGCTGGAAGTGTTAATCATTTCATTTTCTTCGAGCAGTTTGGGTGTCTCCCATTTTTGTTTCTGAACTTCAAATTTGCTGGTAAATAAATCGGCAAACCGGGTTCCTGTAATATTGCTTTTGCGTTTGCCTGTAACAATTTCGCGGGTAGAAGTAAGAATAACCTCATTATCCCTTCCTCCAACAAAAACCGGACAATAATCGTTGTCTTTTGAATTAAGTTCCTTTACGATATTAACCCGATAGCGATTGGGATGATCGAGCCAATCGTTTACTACCTTACAGGCTTCCAGACTAATTTTTGCTTGCTCATCATCAGGTTTTACACCCAAATAGGTTTGGTACCATGTCATTGCATCTTCATATTTTTGCGTGGCCCGCAAACAATCAGCATAATGCAACATACACAAAGGTTCGGAATAATTTCGTTTAATGGCATTTTTGTACCAAACAACTGCTTTGGCAAAATCACTTAGTTCGAAGTATGATTCAGCAATCCGGAATGCCATTCCGGCTTTTTCATCGCCCAGCTTTTGACTTCGGTATGCTTTTCTGTACTTTTCAATGGAGTGAAAATATTCCCCGATCTCAAACGATTTGCTTCCTGTTTCCATGTATTTGCGCGCAGAACATGAACTAAGCAAAATGATCAGTAAAAAGATGAATATAGGAGGGATCGCCGGATGCTTCATTTGAAATTAAACGTTTGTCAGTAAAAGTAACCATTTTAAAACCATTCTAAAAAAAACGAAAAAGGTTTATTTAAAGTATGCTTACTCTTAAGAAACATGCGATTTAGATGGAAATAAAAAAGCTCCCGGGTTACACCGGAAGCTTTAATTTATAATTAGTGCCAATAACTATCGTACAAATAGTAATTCACGGTACTTTGGCAGTGGCCACAGTTCATTGTCAACAATCAATTCCAGTTTGTCGATATGGTAACGAATATCATCGAGATAAGGTTTAACAGTTGCTTCGTAAGCATAAGCTTTTTCCTTTTCAGATTCAATGTTATTGGCAACTTTACGAGCTTCAACCATCTCTTTGACTTTAGATTTTATGGAAGAAACATGTCCTCCAATTTCTTTGATCAATTCCAAACGGCCTTCTGCCAATGACTGATATTCCGCATCACTGAATACAACTTTCAGGTTCTTGACATTTTCAAGTAACGTGGTTTGATATTCTATAGCAACAGGAACAATGTGGTTGCTTGCCAAATCACCTAATACGCGAGATTCAATCTGGATTTTTTTCGTATACTTTTCAAGCTCAACTTCAATACGACCTTCAATTTCTCTTGGGCTTAATACGCCAGTTTTACTGTACATCTCAACCACGCGTTTATTGTGCAAGGCTTCCAATGCAGTTGGAACACTGGTGAGGTTGGTTAAGCCACGGCGGGCAGCTTCATTTTTCCATTCTTCGCTATAGCCATTACCGTCAAACCGGATGTCTTTTGATTCAATGATCAGTTTTTTCAATATCTGGAAAATTGCTTCGTCTTTCTTAACGCCTGATTCAACCAATGCATCAACGTCAATTTTGAATTTTACCAACTGATCAGCAATAGCGGTATTCAGTGCAATCATTGCCGAAGCACAGTTTGCTGATGAACCAACTGCGCGGAATTCGAAACGGTTACCGGTAAAAGCAAAAGGTGATGTACGGTTGCGGTCAGTGTTGTCCAAAATAATTTCAGGAATACGGCCAATGTTTAATTTCAGGGCAGTTTTTTCGTCCGGAGTCATTTTGCGGTCAACCACAGCTTCTTCCATCATATCCAGCATCTTGCTTACTTCTGTTCCTAGGAACGCTGAAATGATAGCCGGAGGCGCTTCGTTAGCCCCTAAGCGGTGTGTGTTTGGTGCATTAAGAACACTGGCCAGTAATAAATCCTGATTTACATATAAGGCTTTCAGTGTATTGATAACGAATGTCAGGAACTGTAAATTCGATTTCGGATTTTTCCCCGGAGAATATAAGTTAACACCTGTATCGGTTGAAAGTGACCAGTTATTGTGTTTTCCTGATCCGTTGATTCCGGCAAAAGGTTTCTCATGAAAAAGTACTGCAAAATTGTGACGACGTGCAATTTTTTTCATCAGGTCCATAATCATCTGGTTGTGATCGTTGGCCAAATTCAATTCTTCATAAATCGGAGCAAGTTCAAACTGGTTAGGTGCAACCTCGTTGTGACGTGTTTTTACAGGAATACCGAGCTTGAAAGCTTCATTCTCCAAATCTTCCATGAAACGGAAAACACGAGTAGGAATTGAACTGAAATAATGGTCATCCAACTGCTGATCTTTTGATGCAGAGTGTCCCATCAAAGTACGACCGGTTAACATCAGGTCGGGACGTGCCATAAATAAAGCCTCGTCAATCAGGAAATATTCCTGTTCCCAACCCAAATTTGCATTTACTTTGGTAACATTTTTATCGAACATCTGGCAAACATCGGTAGCCGCCTTGTCAACCGCAGCAATTGCCCTTAACAAAGGTGTTTTATAGTCAAGAGCTTCACCGGTGTACGAAATAAATATCGTTGGAATAGTTAATGTGTTGTCTACAATAAATGCAGGCGAAGATGGATCCCATGCGGTATAACCACGAGCCTCGAATGTTTGACGGATACCACCGCTTGGGAAAGAAGAAGCATCAGGTTCCTGTTGTGATAACATTGATCCGGACAAAGTTTCAACAACTGTACCATTCTCGCCATGAACAATAAATGCATCATGTTTCTCTGCAGTACCATCGGTTAACGGATGAAACCAGTGGGTAATGTGAGTGGCTCCGTTTTCCAAAGCCCATGATTTCATTCCCTGAGCCACCTGATCGGCCATCTTGCGGTCAACCGGAGTGCCATGATCTATTGCGTCAATTACTGCTTTGAAAGCTTCTTTCGAAAGATATTTCTTCATCTTCGGACGATCGAAAACATTCATTCCATAAAAATCTGAAACCAGATTTTCTTCGCGTTTAACTTCAATCGGTTTTCTACTCAGAACTTCTTCAAGGGCCCTAAATCTAAACTGTGCCATAATTTTAAAATTTTAATCGTTTATATTATAATTTACTGTCCTTTTTAATCGAATTTATACATACAACAAAAATATACAAAAAATGAATTTATGGTATAAAAAAGTGGACTGTGTGATGAAATTTTACAATTAATTCAGGAATATCATTAGAAAAAAGCATAGTTTGTGCGCAAAACGGTTCATTTATTACAAAAAAGCTTAAAATGAAAAAATAAGTCCTGCATTTTTTGGGGAATTTAGATTCGATGCACAGTCTCTAAAATAAAAATCCTTTTCTGAAAATAATTTCGGAAAAGGATCTTGATATTTTAATTTTGGTCGGAAAAAGTTTTTATTTTTTTTTCTTCTTATACAGTTTCTCATTTTGAATTTCCTCCTGCAATAAGGCCCTCCAATCGTGAGGATTATCATCCGAAAAATCGATCGTTGCAGAGTAATCTTCCTTATTTATAGTTATCACATTTATTTTTTGATCGAGAAAGGTTTCAATATCATCTAAAACAGGTTTCTCTTCAGGACTACAGAATGAAACAGCCAAACCTTTTTTATCACCTCTACCTGTACGCCCGACCCGGTGAACATAGTTTTCAGCCACATCTGGCAGATCGTAATTAATCACATAGTCAACGTTCTGGATGTCTATTCCTCGGGCACTAACATCGGTAGCAATTAAAATTTTCACCACACCGGTTCTGAATTGGCTCATTACATCCAGCCTGTCTTTCTGCTCTTTATCACCGTGAATAGTTATTGTTTTAATATCAATTCGTTCCATCGCTTTAAAAACACGCTCTGCACGAACTTTAGTACGTACAAAAACTAAAATCTTAGAGTCTGGATTTTCCTTAATGATTCGTTCAAGAAAAAACCTTTTATCATCCATCGGAATAAAGACCACCGAGTGGGTAACATTTTTTGCCACCGGATTTTTGGGAGATATTTCGATCCGGATCGGATTAACCACCAATGAATAGGCCAATTCCTTTATTTCCGGATTGATGGTTGCCGAAAAGAAGAGGGTCTGTCTGTTTCGTGGCAAATGATGAATCAACTGACGAATATCCTTGATAAATCCAAGGGCCAGCATATGGTCGGCTTCGTCAAGAATGAGGATCTGAACTCTATCAAGAATCAAATGTCCCTGACTAACCAAATCAAACATCCGACCGGGTGTTGCCACCAAAATATCAACACCACTTTTTAGTTTAGAAATTTGCGGATCCTGATCGACTCCTCCAAAAACGCAGGCGGCTTTCACTCGGGTATGCTGACAAATGGTTTGAAAGACTTCGGTGATTTGCAGCGCTAACTCACGTGTTGGAACCATTACCAAACAGCTAATGAATTCGCTTCGGCTACTGTTTTTTTGCTGATGGATGATATCAATCACCGGAATCGCAAAGGCTGCAGTTTTCCCTGTACCAGTTTGGGCAATGGCCAAAACATCATCACCTTTTAATATTGGAGGTATCGCTTTAAACTGAATGTCAGTTGGCCTGCGGAATCCCAAAGTTATTAGATTCTCTTTTATTTCGCGAGATATGCGATAGTCTTCAAATTTCATGAGAAATACCGTTAAACCATGCAAAGAAACACATTAATTCCAGAAGGACATTAATTTCTGTGAACTAAGGAAGACCTCAACCTTCATCATCAGCCATCAATAATTCTTCGATTACTCTTGGATAATGTTGGTATTCCAACTCATGAATACGGTTGGCCAGTGTTTCCGGTGTATCACCTGAAACAATTGGGCATGTAGCCTGATAAATTATCCTGCCCTTGTCATAATCCTGATTTACCTGATGAATGGTTATGCCCGATTCCTTATCTTTTGAAGCCAGAACAGCTTTGTGTACATTCACACCATACATTCCGTTGCCTCCATATTTAGGTAAAAGAGCCGGATGTATATTAATTACCGTGAATAATTCAGTCAGATTTTTGGGAACAAGCCAAAGAAATCCGGCCAAAACAATCATGTCAATCCGATGATCGTATAACTTATCAAGGATATCATTACTGCGATAAAACTCATCCCGATCAAAAGTGAAAGTTTCGATACCTAGTTTTTCGGCTCTGATAAGGGCATAAGCATTTTCATTATTCGACCAAAGTGAGTCAACAAATATTTCCTTACTGGCTGAGAAGTACTCAATTATCTTTTGAGCATTGGTTCCGGACCCAGAGGCAAAGATGGCAATTCGTTTCATTTAATCTTCTATTTTTAGTTTTATGCTTAATGGAATTTTAGAATAACGGGTTCAAATGTAGGCCTACTTTTGAATTCATTCAAGCCTTATTCGTCCATTTAATTCATTTTTTGTTTGAAATATCAGGCGTAAATTTATTACTTTGCATCGAATTTTTTGAAACAAATTTTAATATTAACCAAAAATTAGAGTTATGTCTGACGTTGCATCAAAAGTAAAAGCAATTATTG
>Ga0209417_1002298_pt1 | contig 30094 bp, 18 predicted proteins | sample RifGroF2_FD_184002 | JGI IMG/M metagenome (GOLD analysis project Ga0209417, IMG submission 184002) | Groundwater microbial communities from Rifle, Colorado, USA - Groundwater F2 (SPAdes) (version 2) | ecosystem: Environmental > Aquatic > Deep subsurface > Groundwater | place: Rifle, Colorado... | reverse complement strand
ACAGGAAACAGTAATGAAACGCATTAATATTCTGATGATTAAAATAGGAAAACAACGCAAAATGGAAATATTTTCTAACTGCATATCATTCATTATTAAACAAATATGAAGTCCGAAACATTAGTTTATTATTGTACTATTGTTAAGTTTTTTCTTCTCTTCTTCTTTTTTGCTTGCGCAAAATAAAAAAAATAAAAAAGAGTCGGCTGTGAAAGAAAAATCTGAATGTGAAAAAAATCTTGAAGCCCTTACTGCCAGTATGCAGAAAGCAGAATCTGAAAAAGTAGATTTAATAAAAAATATTGATGATATTAAACTTGAAAAAGAAGAGCTGGAGAAAAAATTGAAAGCTCTTGAAACGCTCTTTGTTACAAATGTACGAATAGAAAATTTTAAAGCCGATAAAGAAACAAAAAAAGCAAAAGATGTTACTAAAACTTCTGTGTGGTTCGAATTTATGGACAATCCAAATGCAAAACCCGGAGCTAAAATTGTTCATGTTCAATTACTCGACTCCAAAGGAAATTTGGTAGGCGTTCCCGAAAAAAAGGGAAAACCAAAGAAAAACGGAGTTGAAATTGAAGCAAGCGTTGAACAAAAAATAGAATACAAAAAAAATAATCCTAAAAATTTAGTGGCAATAAAACACGATAACAAGCTAACTCCCGGAAAATACAAAGTAGAAATTTTTGTTGATGGAAATTTTGCAGGACGAAGCGAGTTTGCATTAGAATAAAACCAAACTTTTTAAACAATTAAATTTATGTATAACATTTTAATTACCGGAGGAGCCGGTTACAAGGGAACTAAATTAACAGAAGTTTTTTTACAGGAAGGGCATAAGGTAACAATTCTCGACAATTTTATGTTCGGGTTTAACCCTGTTCTTGGTTTTGTAGACTATCATAACTGTACAATTCTTAAACGCGATATCAGAAATATTTGCGAAGCAGATCTGAAAGGTTTTGATTTTATTTTTCATCTTGCCGGAATCAGCGGATACCCTGCCTGTGAGGCAAATCCTCATGCGGCTGAGGTAGTAAATGTCAATTCCACTAAAAAAATTGTAAGCTTTCTTGCAAAGGAACAAGTGCTTGTGTATGCTTCCACAACCTCATTTTATGGGTCTTCGGGAGAGATAAAAGATGAAAATTCTGTTCCCGAGCCTGTGAGTCTTTATGGCAAAACAAAATACGAAGCCGAAAAAATCTGTATGGAAAGAGAAAACAGCATTGCATTGCGTTTTGCAACTCTTTTTGGTGTAAGCAGAAGAATGCGATGCGATCTTTTAGTTAATGATTTTGTTTACAAAGCCATTAATGAAAGAAGCCTGGTGCTTTTCGATTCCAAAAGTATTCGCACGTATTTGCATTTAAAAGATGCTGTAAAGGCTTATAAAATGACTTTAACCCAAACGGATAAAATGATAAATTCTGTTTTCAATGTTGGATCGAATGACATGAATTTTTCGAAGCTTGAATTGGCAAAAAGAATAAACAAACATGTGGATTTTAAAATTATTGATTCAGATCTTCCCGATTTCGATTCGAGAAATTTTGTTATAAATTACGATAAAATAAATAAACTGGGCTATAATGCAGATATCAGCATTGATGAGGGCATTCGTGAACTTATTAAACTGTATTCTTTTTATAAACCCTTCTCTTTATATCAAGCATTAGATTGCCTCTAACCGTGATAAAATACAAATATTATTATTCTTCAATAGGCCGGGTATTAAAATTTTTAATACCTGTGAATAAGCGGGTACTTTATTATGGCTTTCATAATATTAATTCATTGAAACAACTTAAGCCCTCTTCTGCTGTTTGCGTGGATGATGATGGAAATTACATATTGAATGGTCTTGATGGAATGGCTGATGTTTGTGTTATCCATTCTAAATATAATGATTATGTTCCTGATGCAAAGCACGACTACATTGTTTTAGATTGTGCGGTTGGCAAAACTGAAGATATTAATTTATTACTTCAAAATGTTCTCAAGGCAAGCGAAAGACATACGCGGATAATTATTCATCAGGAAAATTATATGTGGCAGTGGATTTTCAGACTTGCCATATTTTTGAAATTAAAAAATAAAGAAGGAACACAAAACTGGCTTTCACCAAATGATATCAAGACTTATCTTAATGCAGCCGGATTTGAAATAACAAGAATGTTCCGAAAAACAATTCTTCCTGTGAGGTGGGGAATCATTGGACCTGTAATTAATTGGTTGTTTTGTCTGATTCCGCTTTTAGATATTTTTAAACTTGATCAATACATTATTGCAAGACCATTAAAGAACGTATCCTTCCCCGAAAGTCTTACTGTTTGTCTTACGGTTCGCGATGAAGAAGCAAATATCGAACCCATTGTTCGGTCTCTCCCTGCAATTACACAAAATCAGGAAATTCTTTTCGTGGAAGGATGGTCGTCTGATAATACTGTAAAGGAAATTGAAAGAATGCAGGAGTTGTATCCGGAAAAAAATATCAGGTTGCTGCATCAGTCAGGTAAAGGACAGGGTGATGCTATAAAGCTTGGGTTTCGCGAAGCTGCTGGCGATATTATTATTCTTTATGAAGGAGATGGAACCTCCGATCCGGCAGATCTGAAATACTTTTATGAAGCATTATCCAATGGTCAGTTTGAATTCATTGAAGGAAGCCGCTTCGTTTATCCTCTTAGCACTGAGTCTATGCCTTTGCTCAATAAAATTGGCAATGTATTTTTTGCAAAGTGGTTCAGCACTTTTTTGAATCAGAGAATTACAGATACGCTGAGCGGTATCAAGGCAATTTATAAAAAAGATTATATTAATGTTTACGATTCGTGGGGAATGTTGGGTATTAATGATCCTTTTGGTGATTTTGAACTCCTTTTCGGAAGTGTCAGGTATGGTCTCAAAATAGGTGAAATTCCAATGCATTACAAACCCAGAACTTTTGGAGAGTCTAAAACAAAATTTTTTCGACATGGCTTTTATTTATTAAGAATGGCTTTTACAGGTTATTTTGTTTTTAGAAATTCAAAAATTGCAAAATGCACTTAAAGGCAGAAGATAGAAGATGGAAGTCAGAAGCATGAAGTCGGGAGCTGCTTTGCTCCGATTTCTGACTTCCGGCTTCCGGCTTCGGACTTCTGAAAAAAACATAAAAAAATAAAACATGAAAGTACCACAATTTTCACCTTTTTTATCGGAAAGCGATTATCATTCTATTCATTCCTGTTTTGAAAAAAACTGGATTACAGAAGGTCCGAAAGCTGCTGAATTTTCTGCACAATTGCTTGAGCTGACCGGAGCAAAATATGGTGTATTTGCGCCTAATGGAACACTGGGCTTATATCTTGCATTGCGCAGTATTGGTATTGGTTCCGGAGATGAAGTCATTGTTCCGGATTTTACTTTTATCGGTTCAGCAAATGCTGTTGAAATGACAGGCGCAACCCCCGTTTTTATTGATGTGAACCGAAAGAATTTTCAGATAGATCTTTCTCTGGCAGATAAGCTGATTTCACCCTCTACAAAAGCAATTATGCCTGTACATATTTATGGAACGGTTGCAGATATGGATGCTGTGAAAAGCTTTGCGAAAAAACATGATATTTTGATTGTTGAAGATGCAGCGCAAGCGATTGGTGTTCATTACAAAGGACAACATGCCGGAACTTTCGGCGATGTGGGTGTATTTTCTTTTTTTGCTGATAAAACAATTACAACAGGCGAAGGCGGGTTTATTATTACCAATAACGAAGAAACCTACAATAATTTATTATACCTCCGCAATCAGGGTAGAATAAACAGAGGTACGTTTATACATCCGGAAATTGGATATAATTTTCGTATGACAGACATTCAATGCGCTATTGGAATTTCGCAGCTTTCAAAATTTGATTTTATCAAAAAGCGGAAAGCAGAAATAAAAGAGATGTATTTTTCGTTGCTTATGCCTCTAGAGGAGCTTACTTTTTTTGAGCCCGATGCTGAGGCAGAATGGATTCCTTTCAGAGTGGGCGTATTAACGAATGATGCGCATGAGCTGATGAAATTTTTAACACAAGCAGAAATTGAAACACGTACTTTTTTCTATCCTTTGCATAAACAACCATGCTATCGTTCATTGCTTGAAAAAATGAATCTTTTTGATAAGGATTTTCCCAATACCATATTTGGTTATGAACATGGGGTATGCCTTCCTACTTTTCCATCTCTGACTGAGGAACAGATTAATTATGTATGTAAGACTATTTTAAATTACTATGGAAAATAATACTATTTTTTATCACTATTATGATGCTATTTTTTCTGAAAAAAATTACAGAAAAGAAACAGAATTTATTTTCAAAAAAGCTTCGGAAAGTTTAGGGCGTTCTCCGGAAAAAATTCTTGAAATTGGATGCGGAACAGGAAATCATACAATGAACCTCGCGGGTAAAAACATACCGCTTACGGCTATTGATATTGATTCTGAAATGACATCCATTGCTTTTAATAAAATAAAAAATGCAGGATACGATTCCGTAAAAATTATTACAACTCCGGTTGAGAAACTTGATGAGTCTGGATTTGACTTAGCTATTGCGATGTTTAATGTCATAACGTATATTCCGGATACAAATAATTTAATATCTTTTTTTAAAGCAGTATATGAAAGAATAAATGCAAAAGCAGTTTTTATTTTCGATTGCTGGAACGGTCTTGCTGCGCTGAAAAATCCTCCCAAAAATAAAAAAACGGAAGTTCAAAAAGGAAATGAATTAGTGTCTTGCATCGTCGAAAGTGAAACAGATTTTTGGAAACAAAAAACAAAACTTGTTTATCAGTTGCAGGTAAAAAACTTTTCTGATTTAACGGTAAAGAACGATACTTTTTCTTTTTATCAAACGCTCTGGACACCGATGCAAATAGAGCATTGCCTGAATGAAGCGGGCTTTCATGTTTTTTCATGCAACAGGCTTTTGGATGATAAAACAACAGCAAATCATGAGGACTGGAAGATAATGTATACATGTCAGAAATAATAAAGATAAAAATGGATTAAGGATTTAGGAGTAGGAGTAGTTATACTCTGTATCGCTCTTATATCCTTAATCCTCATCCTTAATCCTTAATCGAAAAATAAATGGAGTAATAGTTTTCAAGTTTAATTATGAGTTAAGAATCAGGAATTCAATAGATGTACAATTGTTTCTTCGATAGATGTACAATTGTATTCCTATCGAACACCTATTGTATTTCTATCGAATTCCTATTGAATTCCTATTGAATTTCAATTGAATTCCTATTGAATCCCTATCGAAATATTTAAACAAATTTACAAAATGTAATCAAAAAATTAAACAAACCTTTGCAGTATTAAAATAATCGAAAAATACTAACAATGAAAAATAAAACAGATATCAAAAACAACAAACAGACAGACTTAAAAAAAGAAGCAAATAAGCCTTTTCAAAACAAAAAAAGTATTGCGAAATCACGTGATTTTTTTGAAATCCTCGACAGTTTTTTATTTAATAAAAGAACAATATTTTTTATTGTCAGCTTAATTCTGATGCTATTTGTATCCGTTGCAATTTTTGATGTTAAGGTAAGTGAGGGGGGAGATGATTCTGCGTATATTGTAAGAGCTTTCAATTTTATTGAGAATTTTGATTTTCCGGGAGGTTTTCAAGGGCCAATGTATCCGATTATTTTAAGTCTATTTGTGAAAATTTTAGGCATCAACCTTCCTTTGCTTAAAGCCCTGTCAGCTGTGTTTATGCTTATTTTTCTTGTGGTATTTTATCGTTCTTCAATTTCAAAAATACCTGCATCACTTTTGTTCCCGGTTATGATATTAATTTCTGTAAATATTCATCTTCTTTATTTTTCAAGCCAGACATATTCCGAAGCCTTTTTTATGATGATACAGGCTATAGTGTTTGCGATAATGTATAAGAATTTTATCAACGAAGAACCGGAAAAAGAAGGTTTGAAAAATTGCTATAAGAAATTTTTGATACTGGGTTTTGTTATTTTTATTACTGGAATAACAAAGAATATCGGAACGTTGATTTTGATTCCTATTCTATTATTTTTTGCTCTTGATAAACGTTGGAAAGCTGTTGGTTTTACTTTTGTTGCAACGGCTGCTTTTAATATATTTTATGAAATTATAAAAAGAATTTTATGGAGTCATAAAAGCAGTGCATTACAATCGCAGGGTTCCGGTTTATTTTATAAAGACTATTATAATCCTTCAAAAGGATATGAAGATTTTTGGGGTTTTATCGAACGGTTTATTGATAATTCTAATCTGTATTTTTCCAAGCATCTTTTCGTCTTTCTTGGGTTTAAAAGTATGAATGTAATTACGCCTGTATTGACAATTATTACTTATATTGTATTAATAGCGGCCTTCATATATATTTTCAGAAAAAATAAATTTATACGTTTTATCGGAATTTATACAGGGTTGATGTTTGCTTTTACGTTTATCAGTATTCAGAAACAATGGGATCAGGCAAGGCTTGTAATTGTTTATTATCCGTATGTTTTACTGCTTGTTTTTAGTAGTATTTATTATTTTTTGAAAAAAGAAAAGCTGAGAAAATTTCAGCCGTTGCTGTTATTGTTTATGATCATTATTTTAGTTACAACACTTGCAACGACAATCCCTTTTTCAAAAGCAAAAAAAGATATTTTACGAAAAAATTTATCCGGAAATATACTATTCGGACTCACTCCCGACTGGGTAAATTTTATTAAAATGAGCCAATGGGCTGCTGTGAATATAGACCAGAAATATCTTATAGCAAGCCGCAAACCCGACATTTCTTTTGTTTATACCGGAAGAAAATTTTATCCCGTTTTTAAAGTACCCAGTATTTCTGCAGATCAGCTTGTGTCAGATTTAAGTAAAGATTCTTTGCCACATTCAATTGCGGTAAAGCTTGAAGATGTTTTTCCGAATCCTCAATTTTCTGTTTTTTTTAATAATTACAGACGCAATATTTCTGCGTTTTTAACCGGATCGAAAGATAATGATAAAAATCCGCTGAAAAAGGAAACGTTTACATACGTGGTGTTTTCTCTTAAAGAGAAGAATAATGCTGATGCCCTAAAAAGCCTTGAAGCAGGTAAGCTAACTTATTTTACAGATATCAGCAGCGTGGTTGAGCAAAAAAAGAAAGAAAAGTTTACCCTTGTTGTTTATGACCCGGATTTGATACTTAATCAGCTTAAAAAAGAATATGTGAAATATTTTATTATGCCAAAAATAAGAAGAACAGGAGTTAAAGGGCAGGGCATTATTGATACTATGGACAGATTGTTGTATTATATTGAGCTCAAATATCCCATCTTTAAAGAAATTAAAAAAATTGGGGCAGATGAAGACAGCCGTTTACTCGAAATTCAATACGAAAAAATGAGTGATTATTATTCAACCAATACATTGCAACAAAGAAATCCCGACTCTCCCGATATAAAAAATTATATTGATATTTTTAAATGGGCCTCACAAAAATTTCCTAAAAATACCTTGATTGGAGGGATTGATATCGGTAACTTATTGCCTCAAACAGGATGCAAGCTTTATCCCGTAATGAATGTTCCTGTGATTAGTCAGGAAGATTTAATTAAAAAATTGAAAGAAGATACAATGCCGATAAGCGTAGCTATTTTGCTTAATGATCTTATCAATAATAAAAAAATAGGACAATTATTCAATCAGTTACGAGCAAATATTAAGGCTTTTATTGCAGGTCCAAGATATGTTAATGGCGCAATGACGAATGTAACCTATATTATTTATGCTTTTCCAAAAAATACAAGTCAGGGAATGTTTAATATTTTTGCAGAAAATAAAATTAATTATATTCAGGATGCCACAAAATTGCTCGATGATCTGAAAAAAGAAAACAGCCGGGCTTTTGTTTATGATCCTGATATGATGCTGCGAAAAATTAAAAAAGATAATGTTCGTTATTTTGTACTTGCAAACATCCGGCTCGACCCTTCAAAACATGGAAAAATAATAGATACTGTAAACTATTTCTTATACTTCACAGAACTGAAATATCCCATAATGAAAGTCATTCATCAGACAGGTAAGGAAGAAAATGCTCGATTGCTGGAAGTGCAGTACGAGAATATTAATAAGAAGATAATTCAGTTGTAGAGACAAGCAATCCTGTGAGGTTTCGTGAGTTGGCCTGTGGGTCGGCTCCTCACAGGTTTGCGTGTATGGATAAATTTTACTTTCTGACAATTATCATAACTTTTTTTATTTGTATAAACCAAAATATTTTTATTTTTGTAAAAAAAATGTGGAGTGATTTGCCTTGATTGCAACCACAGAAAAAAAGTGCTAAAACATATTTTCTGACTTCAATCACAATAACTCCTTTTTAGTATTAATTTAAAATTTATATTAAAATGGCTTATTTATTTACATCCGAATCCGTATCCGAAGGCCATCCGGACAAAGTGGCCGACCAAATTTCAGACGCTTTATTAGATGAATTTTTAAGGCACGATCCTGACTCGAAAGTTGCATGTGAAACTCTTGTTACAACCGGGCTTGCTGTGTTAAGCGGAGAAGTTAGAACCAATGCATATATTGACGTGCAATCTGTTGCCAGGCGCGTGATAAACCGTATTGGTTACACCAAAGCAGAATATATGTTTGATGGAAATTCTTGTGGCGTTATTTCTTCTATTCATGAGCAATCTGCTGATATTAATCAGGGCGTGGTAAGAAAAAAACCTGAAGAACAAGGCGCCGGCGATCAGGGAATGATGTTTGGCTATGCATGCCGCGAAACCGATGATTTTATGCCCCTTTCTCTCGATTTATCTCATATTCTTTTGCAGGAACTTGCAGCTATCAGAAGAGAAGGTAAGGTTATGAAATATCTGAGACCCGATTCAAAATCACAGGTTACTATTGAATACGACGATAACAAACAGCCCAAAAGGATTCATACCATTGTTGTTTCAACGCAACACGATGATTTCGACGAAGAGAAAAAAATGCTTTCAATAATTAAAAAAGATGTTGAAAACATACTTATTCCCCGTGCAATAAAAAAACTTCCGAAACGCGTACAGGCATTATTCGACAACAAGCATATTCTGCATGTTAATCCAACCGGTAAATTTGTTATTGGTGGTCCGCATGGAGACACAGGTCTGACAGGAAGGAAAATTATTGTTGATACTTATGGTGGCAAGGGCGCTCATGGTGGCGGAGCGTTTTCAGGAAAAGATCCTTCAAAAGTTGACCGATCTGCGGCTTATGCTGCACGCCATGTTGCAAAAAATATGGTAGCTGCCGGCATTGCTGATGAAGTGTTGGTTCAGGTTGCGTACGCTATTGGTGTTGCGAAACCCGTTGGTCTTTATGTTAATACGTATGGGACTGCAAAAATTAATTTAAGCGACGGTCAGATTGCTGAAAAAATTGAAAAGATTTTTGATATGAGACCTTATTGCATCATTCAACGCTTTGGATTGAAAAATCCGATTTATGAAGCAACCGCAGCTTATGGTCACATGGGACGAAGCTATAGAAAAGAAAAAGTTCCTGTATTTGTTAATGGGAAAAAAGTGATGAAAGAAGTCGAATTCTTTGCCTGGGAAAAATTGGATTATGTTCCGGTTCTTAAAAAAGAATTCAAATTAAAGTAGAAACAAGAAATATTTATATCTTTGAAAGTGGAATATGAAGGTATTCCATTTTCTTTTTAAATGTTGGAGTAATAATAAAGATGTTTTGCAAATTGTCGGAAATGTTGTGAAGAAGTCGGAAATCGAAAGTCAGAAGACTGAAGATGAAACAGCTTCGAGCTTTTGACTTCAAGCTTCGAGCTTCTGACTTCCGACTTATTAATAAACAAAACATTTACGTAACAAAAGATAATAAATAATCTAAATGAAAAAAGCCCTTATTACCGGAATTACAGGACAAGATGGCTCCTACCTAGCAGAATTACTTTTAGAAAAAGGATATGAAGTTCATGGAATCATACGAAGGTCATCTTCCTTTAATACTGGAAGAATAGATCATCTATATAAAGACCGCCATCACAAAGATGTGAAGCTGTTTCTGCATTTCGGTGATTTAACCGATTCAAGCAATTTAAACAGATTACTTGAAAAAATAAATCCCGAAGAAATATACAACCTTGCAGCGCAAAGCCATGTGAAAGTTTCGTTTGAAGTCCCCGAATATACAGCGCAGGTTGATGGAATCGGTACGCTGCGTTTTCTTGATGCAATAAAAGAAACGGGCATTTCTACAAGGTTTTATCAGGCTTCTACAAGTGAATTATTTGGGAAAGTTCAGGAAATTCCGCAAAAAGAAACAACTCCTTTTTATCCGAGAAGTCCTTATGCTGTGGCTAAAATTTACGGGTATTGGATTATTGTCAATTATCGTGAGGCATACAATATTTTCGCCAGCAATGGAATCCTTTTTAATCATGAATCCCCACGCAGAGGAGAGACTTTTGTTACCAGAAAAATTACCCGTGCAGCAGCTCGTATCAAAGCAGGACTTCAGGATAAGCTTTATCTGGGAAACTTAAATGCAAAAAGAGACTGGGGTTTTGCGCCCGAGTATGTTGAAGCTATGTGGAGAATACTTCAGCACAATAAAGCCGATGATTTTGTAATTGCAACTAATGAAACGCACACGGTGAGAGAATTTACAGACCTCACATTCAAAGAACTTGATACGGAGTTGATTTGGGAAGGCGAAGAAGCAAATGAAAAAGGAATTTGCAAAAAAACAGGTAAAATATTTGTTGAAGTAGACCCGGCATATTACAGACCTACAGAAGTAGATTTGTTAATCGGTGATTATTCCAAGGCAAAAAAGGAACTTGGCTGGGAACCAAAAACTAAATTTGAAGAATTAGTGAGAATAATGGCAAAATCAGATTGGGAGAAGGTTCAGAAGAGGGGATATTAACGTATTTTTTTATGCCACAGATATCACGTATTTACACAGATGAAGAATGAATATTAGAAAATAATCTGTGAATTATATCTGTGTTAACCTGCCTTGGCGGCAGCTACCGTGTGGACACATCTTTTATATTAAGATAGATTTTGTCACAAAATTTGCATACTTATATTTTATTGCCAGGTTTGGCTTAAGAATTGTGCAAATTTTCCGCCAAAATCTTTTTTTTATTATCATTCGACTCCTACGGAGTCGTTTTGCATTATTTGTGTCCACACGGTAGCTTGGCGGCAGACAGGTTTGTGTAATCAGTGGCACGAATGCTTCTTATACCCCAGTTATGCACCAGTCGCAAAAAAATCGAGAAATAATTACTAAATTCTAAATGAGATTTTAGTGTAAGATGTATTAATGACGCTTAATTGAAGAAATATGATAAATACAAATTCATTTATTAAAATTTAATTATATATTTGTACTAAATTGTTTATTTAGAGTAAATAATAAAATTTGAAAACAATATGTATATAGAAAGAACAAATAATGAAGTAATAATTCGACTTCCTTCATATGTGAATACAGATGGCTTACAACGGTTTATTGATTTTTTATGTTATAAAGAAGCAACAGCCAAATCACAAGCAAAACAAACCGAGGTTGATAAATTAGCAAAAGACATTAAAAAGGGATGGTGGGATAGAAACCGTAACAAATTTATCAAGTGAAAATAATTGTTGATACCAATATTATTTTTAGCGGATTACTCAATTCAAACGGAACAATTGGAGATTTAATTTTTGATTCCGAAAATGTATTTGAGTTTTATAGTTGCAATTATATGCGTTTTGAAATAGACAGGCATTGGGACAAATTGATACGAATTTCAAAACTTTCTGAAATAGAACTAAAAGAATCTCAATATCGACTTTTTACTAAAATCCATTTTATCAACGAAGAGCAAATTCCAGAAAAGATATGGTTGAAAGCAGAAAATCTCACAGTTGATATAGATATTGATGACACTGATTTTGTTGCTCTAACTGATTATTTAAAAGGAGTTTTGTGGACAGGCGACAAAGTTCTTTATAATGGATTAAAAAATAAAGGGTTTAAAAAAGTTGCAAATACACAAGATCTTTTAATTATAAGAACTAAACAGACTAAAAAATAATTCTTCCATTAGTTTGATTTTTCACTATTAAATTCAATATAAATATTTGGAATCTTACACCAAAATAATTGTGAAAATATTGTGAAATGCGACCGAGTGCATAACACGCAATAAATTGACTTTTGCGCAAACATCTGTTACAATTATAACGCTAAGGCTTCGCCTGCCTGCTTGCAGTTTACCTGTAGTAAAAAGGCAGGCAAGTGTGCGTTTTGGTAAAGTTTGATAACAACGCAAAACCACAACCTATTGCGAATCCGATAGCACGGATTTACACAGATGAATAATTTTTGTAAAAAATAATAAATGGAAATCAACAGCAAAATATATATAGCAGGGCACACCGGGATGGTGGGATCCGCAATTAAAAGAAATCTCGAGACAAAGGGATATCATAATATCATAACCTGCGATTTGAATGAATTGAATCTGATTAATCAACAGGAAACAGAAATATTTTTTCAAAAAGAAAAGCCAGAATATGTTTTTTTAGCTGCGGCAAAAGTTGGTGGAATTGTTGCTAATAATACATACAGAGCGCAATTTATTTATGAAAATATCCAGATTCAAAATAATATTATTCATTTTAGTTACAAGTATGGAGTCAAAAAACTGTTGTTTCTCGGGAGCAGTTGTATTTATCCAAAAAATGCGCAACAGCCAATTAATGAAGATGCTTTGCTGACAGCAGAACTAGAGTATACGAATGAACCTTATGCAATAGCAAAAATTGCCGGGTTGAAAATGTGTGAAAGCTATAACATTCAGTACGGGACAAACTTTATCAGTGTTATGCCAACGAATTTGTATGGACTGAATGATAATTACAATCTTGAAACTTCACATGTTTTACCTGCTATTTTAAGAAAACTTCATCTGGCAAAATGTTTGGAGGCAAAAAATATTAACGAAATACGAAAGGACTTTGCGAAAAGACCTGTTGATGGTTTTGGAGGAACTGCAAGCGAAGAAGAAATTATGAGTGTTTTAAATAAATACGGTATAGAAAAGCAAAATGATAAAATTATTGTAAAACTTTTTGGAACAGGAAAACCAAGACGAGAATTTCTCGTGGCTGACGATGCTGCTGATGCTTGTGTTTTTCTGATGAAGAATTTTAACTTTTCAGATTTTGTTTATAATAAAAATGAAATCAGAAACTGCCATCTGAATATTGGTACAGGCTTTGATATTGAAATTGCAGAACTTGTCGAAATTATTAAACAAATTACAGGTTTTCAGGGGAACATATTCTGGGATAAAACAAAACCAGACGGAACAATGAAAAAACAATTAGATGTTTCAAAAATTAAGAAAATGGGTTGGCTTCCAAAAATGAGTTTGACGCAAGGTATTGAAAATGTATATGTTAATTACTGTGAATAAAAATAATAAAATCTTGTCGGGATTTAATTAAAAATTTATAAATTTGTATCCTTTAAAATGAAGTATTAATTAAAATTAAATGTTATGAGAAAAATTACTTTTATTATTTTAGCGTTTTTTCTTGTTAGTCTTGTTTCAGCACAGACTTTTAAGAAAGTGAACTTACCAAAAAAACAAGTTAACTGTTACACTGTTAAGAAAAAAGGTGATGTTGCAACAGCACCAGTACAGACAACAAAAGAAGTTACAGCAAATTTAAATGAAACTTTTGATGTTGCTGCTTTCCCTCCAACTGGATGGTCGGTTGAAGGATTATGGTGGTACAACAGCGCACATGCAACTGCAGCTCCTTTTGCAGCAGCAGCTCAGGCTACCAGCGGTTTCGCTTTTTATGGTGCTGCTGAAGCAGATGCAGGAGATATGGCTTCTCTTATTACTCCTGTTTTACATCCTGTTGCTGGTAATAATACTTTATCTTATAAAGTTAATCTTTATCAATATTATCAGATTGGATATGCAAGTACAGGTGCTCTTATGTATATTGAATTTTCTACAAACGGAACTACCTGGACAACCAGCACAACAAATGTATTAGCTCCTTTACCAACGTATAACACAGCTTCTTCTGGTTGGCAAACATTAACTGCAGATCTTTCTGCATACAATGGTCAGGCCGTACAGGTAAGGTTCAGAACTGTTTCTGACTGGGGTGCATTTCAGTTAGGTCTTGATGATGTTACTGGTCCTGAAGCAGACATCACATTGTCAACAAATGACATTATGGTATCAAGAGTTTATGCTGATTTTTCAGGAATGGATTATTATGCATTAACCCCTATTTCACAGATTGGTCCTATTAACTTTGGTGCTGCCGTTTCTAACCTTGGAGCAGCTGCTCAGACCAGTATTGCACTTGATGCTGATTTAAATAACGGCGCTTTTACTACAAATATTGGTACTAATAATCCATTAGCTTCTTTAGCATCTGGTGCAAGTGATACTTTATGGGCTGAACTTACAGGATTAACTGCTGCAATGCCTACAGAATTTGGTGTTAACATTACTGCCACACAAGCTCAGACAGATGAAAATGCTGATGATAATTCAGATTCAATTTATTTTTCAGTTGATACTACCAACTACCTTCGCGGTGGAAATATTACCAGTGTTTTAACTTCCTATAGTTTTGGAACATCTCTTCCTGCTGCTACTGGATTTGAATTTGGTGCAGAATACCATTTTATTAACAACGGAGTTGTTGATGGAATTACAGCTATTCTTTATGGCAAAGGTGGCAATGCTACGCTTACAGGTCATTTATATAGTGTAAACCTTACTACAGGTGATCGTACAGAAGTTGCAACAACTGCAAATTACACTCCAACTACCAGCTATGGAACTATTGACCCTGTTTTTGTTCCTTTCACTACTCCTTTTACTGTTGTTCCTCCTGCAGTTTTAACAGCAACTATTGAAATGAATATTACTGTTGGAACTGATACTATTTATCTGTTAGGTGATGGTCAGTATTTAGGTTCAGGTTATGGTTTGAGTGCTGTTTATGCTCCGCTTTCGGGAACTTGGTCATGGTTGGTTTTAACTAACACTATGCCTTTAGTAGGTCTTTCTGTAGATAATTCAACAGGTGTAAAGGAAGTTAACACTAGTGATGTTGTTGCTTATCCAAACCCAACAACCGGTATTCTTAACATTGCAAATGCAGAAAATGCAGTTGTTTCTGTTTTCAATATGTTAGGTCAGCAGGTTATTAATGTAAGCAATGTGAAATCTATTGATATGAGCAGCTTACCAGCAGGTTCATACTTTGTGAAAATTCAGACAAACGACAATGTTGTTACCAAGAGAATTAATCTTGTTAAGTAATTTCTGTCAGAAATAAATAAATAAAACCCGATGGCTTCGACTTCGCTCAGCCACCGGGTTTTTTATTTTAAAAATTAAATCAAAGACTTTCCTTGTAGTGTATACTATCTCATAAAATTATCCGAGAACCTCAGCCATCGGGTTTTTTATTTGTGGTCTTATTCAAAAACTATCCTTGTAGTAAATTCAGTAATTCACAAAATTGTCCTGCGAGTTCTTTTCTTGAATATTTGTTGATGCTTCCGCTGGTTTTTTGAATCCCTTTTGATTTATACTCTTCATATAACGAAAGGATATATTTTTTAAGTCCTTCTTTGTCTTCAAAAGCAATGGCTTTTCCTGCATTTGTTTCATTTAATATTCTTGAAATATCGCTTTCAGTAAGACCAATGCAAAGAATCGGTCTTCTTGCAGAAAGATATTCGAAAAATTTACCGGGAAGAATTCCTTTCGCGTTTTGTGAATTATTTATAAGAAGTAATAAAACCTGCGATTGCTGCATTTCTTTCATCACTACATCATGGGGCTTATGATTAACAAAAGATACGTTGGAGCGTATGTCGTAATTATCTATTGTCTCATTAACAGAATAATCAACTTTTCCTATTAGTTTAATTTCCAAATCATTTTTCAGGGAGGGATTTTCTGATAGGAGCTCCTGTATTGCTTTCCAAAATGTGATAGGATTTCTCGATTTTACAAGTGAGCCGATATGTGTTATACTGAATTTTTTATCTTGTTTGATTCCTTCTGAAATCAGGTCTTCTTCATCGAATCCATTTGTAATAACTGCAACGTTTTTTGCACCCAGTTCTTCAAGGTCGCGTGCGCAATCCCAACTTATGGTAACAACTTTATCTGCATTGTTCAACACGCGCTGCTCGAGTTTGTGATGCCACCAGTCTGCAATTTTTGTAAGCATCAGTTCGTCGTAAAAATCAATATACGTCCATGGGTCGCGGAAGTCTGCAATCCAGGGAATGTTTATTTTCTTTTTTATTCTGTTTGCAATAAGGTGTGTGCTGTGCGGCGGTCCTGTTGAAACCATTGCATCTACAGGGTTTTCCGTTAAGTATTTTATTAAGTATTTTGCAGAAGGTTTAATCCAGAAAGTCCGCGCATCGGGAATAAAAAAATTTCCCCGTATCCATATTGATACTTTTTCTGAGAATTTTTTCTTTTTGTTTTCAGATAAAAAACCGACATTTATTTTATCTTCTTTTTTCTGTCCTATGAATTTTTTATAAATGTTGTAAGGCTCCCAGACATGGTATTTCAGAATAGTAATATTTTCCGGTACATCGGCAAGAAGTGAAGTATCAACAACAGAATATTCGCCTCCTTCACTAGTAAAAATCACAGGTTCCCAACCGGAATTTCTGAGGTATTTTGAAAATTTCAGCCAGCGATACACGCCAGCACCTCCTGCGGGTGGCCAGTAATATGTTATGATTAGGAGTTTTTTCATTTTTTATGTTATGAATATCCTTGTATTTACTTAAAATTTATTTTTGGTTGATTTTGATAAAACTTAAATTCATATTGGAAGTTTTTCTGCCACAGATTACGCAGATTTGCATAGATAAATAAATCTGTGTTAATCCGCTTAATCAGTGGCAAAGATCATACAAAGGTTTTGAAGTTAATTTTTGATTTTAATCGGATATTAAATAAAATTAATTAAGATACCCCTGTGTGTTCTATGCATGCCCTGAGCATGTCGAAGGGTGCCTATGTGGTTTATCATTTCTGTTAAAGCCTCTTCAGCAAATGCTTCATATCCACTTTTTGTCCAATAATTTCTGCTAGTTTTGAAATATCAACTCTTATTTGTTCCATAGTATCTCTTTCACGAATTGTAACTGTATTGTTTTCGAGCGTTTCGTGATCAATAGTAATACAGTAAGGAGTTCCGATTGCATCTTGTCTTCTGTAGCGTTTTCCGATAGAATCTTTTTCATCGTACTGGCAGTTGAAATCAAATTTTAAAGCATCCATTATTTCATGCGCTTTTTCAGGCAGTCCGTCTTTTTTAACAAGAGGCAAAACTGTTGCTTTAATGGGAGCGAGGGCAGGGGGGAGTTTCAGCACAACACGCTCATCAACACTGCCGTCTTCTTTCGTGATTTTTTCTTCAACAAAGGAATTGCATAAAATCATAAGAAATGTTCGATCAACACCAATGGATGTTTCCACAACAAAAGGAACATAATTTTGATTTAGTTCTGGGTCGAAATACTGAAGCTTTTTACCTGAAAATTGCTGGTGTTGCGACAAGTCGTAATCTGTGCGCGAATGTATGCCTTCTACTTCTTTAAAGCCAAAAGGAAATTCATATTGAATATCAAAAGCTGCATTTGCATAATGCGCAAGTTTATCGTGTTTGTAAAAGCGATATTTCTGATTGCCCAATCCTAATGCAAGATGCCATTGCATGCGACGGTTTTTCCAGAATTCAAACCAGGTTAATTCTTCGCCGGGTTTAACAAAAAATTGCATTTCCATTTGCTCAAATTCACGCATACGGAAAATGAATTGGCGCGCTACGATTTCATTTCTAAACGCTTTTCCGATTTGCGCTATTCCAAAAGGAATTTTCATTCTTCCTGTTTTTTGCACATTCAGATAATTCACAAAAATACCCTGCGCAGTTTCGGGGCGTAAATAAATTGTGCTTGCATCATCTGTAACAGAGCCGAGTTTCGTGTCGAACATCAGGTTGAATTGGCGAACCTCAGTCCAGTTGCGTGTTCCTGAAATCGGGCAAACAATTTCGTTATCTATTATTATCTGCCGCACTGCCTCCAGATCATTGTTTTCAAGCGCAAGAACAAATTTTTCTTTTATTTCTTCTCCTTTTTTTCTGTATTCAAGGATTTTAGGATTGGTTGACAAAAACAGCTCTCTGTCGAATTGATCGCCAAATCTTTTTGCTGCTTTTTCTGCTTCTTTTTCAATTTTATCATTGAATTTTTCAATATGATCTTCTATTAAAACATCCGCACGGTAACGTTTTTTAGAGTCTTTATTGTCAATTAAGGGGTCATTAAATGCATCCACGTGACCAGAGGCTTTCCAGATAGTCGGGTGCATGAAAATCGCGGAGTCTAATCCAACAACGTTTTCATTCATCTGCACCATAGCACTCCACCAGTACTGTTTGATGTTGTTTTTTAATTCAACGCCATACTGTCCGTAATCATATACAGCACTCAGTCCATCATAAATTTCACTTGATGGGAATACATACCCGTATTCTTTTGCGTGAGATATTATTTTTTTAAAAAGGTCTTCGTTATGTGCCATAGCTATGTTTTATTTATTTTATATTAAGTATGCAAAAATAATGTATTTTATGAGTTAGAAAAATTCCTGATTTTATGAAATTGAAGATTAGATTAAAGTTTTTTAGTATTTTAGCAAATTAGAACATTAACCAAAATTATTTTATTTGAATAAAGCTTTAAAAATAGTATTGATATTAATGGTTATTTTGTTTGCATTAACCACTGCGTACGCACAAGAGATAACGCTTCGCGACCGCATTAAAGCAGAGCACATATTTAATTTTGGCTTGAATATCAAATGGAAAAAGGATAAAAAATTCAAGAAATTTACCATTGGTGTTTTAGGAAAAGATTCTGTGATGTATAAAGCGATTAAGGCATCGTGCAGGTTTCGGCTTTTAAAGTGGAAGCCTATTGAGGTTGTGAAATTCAACAGCATAAAAGAAATTACAGAAACACACATGCTTTATGTTAATTATAACATGAATGATTCAATTGATGTTATTACCGAAAATATAATTAATTATAATACGCTGCTCATTACAGACAGTTGCAGGAACAATAAAACGATGATTAATTTTTTCCCGCCAAATTCGATTCGCAAAGTTGAAATAAACGATCAGAATATAAAAAATAAAGGGATGAAAGTTCTTCCTCTGTTATATATGATTGCTAAGAAGTATGAAGAAGATTGGCAGGGTTTATATAAAAAATCGGAAGAAGAACTGAAATTAGAGAAAGAAAAATTTGAAGAGCAGAGTAAGATTTTGGCGCAACAGCAGCAGGAAATAGCCTTGCGAAAGAAAAATATTGACAGCCTGAATGCCGGAATTGTGCAGCAAAAAAAGGAGCTTGAAATACAAAAACAATCTTTAGCCAAACTAACAGATGATGTTAAAGAAAAAGAAACTTCACTTTTCGACAAGGTGCAGCAGTTGTTTAAGCAGGAGCAGAAAATAAATGTTCAGGAAGGAAAGATATTAAACCAGCAGAAAGATATAAAGGAACAGGAAGATAAAATAAAAATTCAGGAAGCAGCCGTTGGAAAACAGCAAGCAGAATTGGCATTGCAGCAAGATGAAATTGAAAAAGGGAAATCGTTAATAGAACAACAGCAATCTACCCTGACGAAAAATCTGGTGCAGATAAAAAAGCAGCAATTAATTTTATATTTTTTCATTGTTGTTTTTCTGTTAATTTTTGTGATGATATTTTTTATTTATAGAAGCTATAAAATCAAGAAACGCGCTAACAGAGAGCTACAGATAAAAAATTCAGAGATTCTTCAACAGAAAGAAGAGATAGAGTCGCAGCGGGATAATTTAAAGGAGTTGAATGAAGAATTATATCAGCAGAAAGAAGAAATTGTTTCGCAGCGCGATGAAATTGAGAAGCAAAAAAATGAAACGGAGATTTTACATGCAGAGCTTACTTCGAGTATTCAATATGCCTTGCGTATTCAGAGTGCAATTTTACCTCCTGCTAAATATATTCAGGAATATCTTCCGCTGCATTTTATTTTATATAAACCCCGCGACATTGTAAGCGGAGACTTTTATTGGTTTTATAAAGGGAAAAGAAAATTGTATTTTGTAGCAGCAGATTGTACCGGTCATGGTGTTCCGGGAGCTATCATGAGCATGATGGGTACAGCCTTGCTGAATGAAATTGCAAACACTGTTCCCGGTGAAATTAATGCTGCTGAAATTTTAAATCTTCTGCGCGACAATCTTATAAAAAGCCTGCATCAGGTTTCTTCTTTTTATTCTGAAGCAAAAACCGGAATGACTGAGGTAAAAGACGGAATGGATATCACGTTGTGTATTATTGACAGAGAAAATCGGAAACTGCAATTTGCAGGAGCGAACAATCCTCTCTATATTGTTAGCAAGGATGAAATTAAGTGTTCGGGAAATTACACTAAAAAAGAATCAGCTTCGGTTTGTCTGTATGATATTAAACCTGATAAAATGCCCGTGGGCTTGCATGTTAAAGATAACAGTGTTTTTACAAATATAGAGATTGATATACATGAAAATGCTAGTGTTTATATGTTATCTGACGGGTATCAGGATCAGTTTGGCGGTAATAAAAATTCAGAAACAGGAAAAAAATTTAAAGCAACAAGGCTTAAAGACCTGCTGATGTTTGTAAATGAAAAATCAATGGAAGAACAATTTTCGATACTCTCAGATGAGTTTGATAAGTGGAAAGGAAAACTCTCACAGGTAGATGATGTGTTGGTTATTGGGTTTAAGGTTTAAGGTTGTTGAGCGTTAGATTTACCACTAAGGCACTAAGGGCACTAAGTTCACTAAGGGTGAGAAGTGGTTGCAGGTTGAGCGTTGAATGTTATATTTTACCACTAAGACACTAAGGGCACTAAGATTCACTAAGATTGAAAAGTTGTTGCAGGTTGAGCGTTGAATGTTGAATGTTATATTTTACCACTAAGACACTAAGGGCACAAAAATTCACTAAGATTGAAAAGTTGTTGCAGGTTGAGCGTTGAATGTTGAATGTTATATTTTACCACTAAGACACTAAGGGCACTAAGATTCACTAAGATTGAAAAGTTGTTGGATGTTGAATATTGAGTGTTGATTGTTGAATTTGAAAAAAACAAATTGCTATGCGTTTTATTTTTTTATTTTTTATTTTTCTTTTTTCAGCAAAGCTGCTCTGCGCACAGGAAGTAAATAAATACTGGATTTTTTTTTCTGACAAAAAAAGTTCAACGTTTGACCCATTCAGCTATTTTGATTCAAAAGCAATAGAGCGGCGCGTTGTAAATAATATCCCTCTTTATGATTCCACAGATTTCCCGATAAGTGAAAAATATTTTCAAATTATTTCTGCGAATTCTGATTCAATTTTAGTTGTTAGCAGATGGTTTAACGCAGTTGCAGTTTTAGCAAATTCTAATCAAATTGATTCTATTGAAAATTTTTCTTTTGTAAAGCAGATAACAAAAATCAGAGACAAAGGCTTTGTATCATCTTACGGTATATCTGATAATGAAAAGAAAGAACCTGTTTCTGATTTGCAGATAAAGCAGCTCGCAGTGATGGGCAGTAAAGAATTTGAGAAAAGTAATCTGACCGGAAAAAATGTTCGCATTGCAATTTTTGATGCAGGATTTCCAGGAGTAGATAAAATGGAAGCTTTTGAGCATATCAGAGATAATAATAGGATAATAAAAACCTATGATTTTGTTAAAAAGAAGGAGAATGTATATAAGTATAATTCGCATGGAACAATGGTCTTGTCTTGTATTGCCGGTGTTTTAAAAGAGAAAAAAACAGGTCTTGCAATTGATGCTGAGTTTTTACTTGCGCGTACAGAGCAGGCAACAGAACCCTTTTCAGAAGAAGAAAACTGGCTTGCAGCAGTAGAATGGGCAGATAAGAACGGTGCACAAATTATAAATAGTTCGCTGGGTTATACTGAAGACCGTTATTTTAATGAGGATATGAATGGACAAACCAGTTTGGTGTCGAGAGCTGCAACAATAGCTGCCCGAAAGGGAATTCTTGTAGTCAATGCAATGGGAAATGATGGGTCGGATTCATGGAAAATTTTAGGAGCGCCTGCAGATGCAGACAGTATCCTTTCTGTTGGGGGCATTGATCCTGCAACAGGTTTACATATTAATTTTTCTTCTTATGGTCCGACAAAAGACAAGCGCTTAAAGCCCAATGTTTCTGCATTCGGGGATGTAATAGTTGTAGATAATCAGGGACAGAGAAACGCACAGGGAACATCTTTCGCGAGTCCGCTGGTAGCCGGGTTTGCAGCATGTGCTTTTCAGTCTAATCCCAGTATGAAAGCAATGGATTTATTAAAAGAAATTGAAAAATCCGGACATTTATATCCTTATTTTGATTATGCGCATGGGTACGGAATACCGCAAGCCAGCTACTTTACAGATAAAACAGAAAAAGCGCAAGCACCTACTTTTCAATTTGTAAATACAGGAAATACTGTTTCTGTAATTTGCAAAGAGACAATAGAAACTGCATTCAATATGTATAATTATTTATATTATCATATTCAGGATAAAAATGGGTTTATTGAGAAATATGCAGTTATTGAAGTTTATCAGGCAGAGGCTTTGGCAATTCCTTTTTCTGTGCTTGAAAATAACAAAACATTGCGTGTCCATTTTAAGGGTTACACGGGCAAATTCACTTTAAACAAATAAGGTTTTTGTTTTCATCACTTCAAGTCCTATTCCACATTCGAGGCATCTTTTTTTATTGCAATATTCATTTCTCAATTGTATAAGCGCTTGCGATTGCATTGCATAGGAAACAATGATTCCCATACTTTGCCAATTTCGAATTATCGAATTGTTTTCTGCATGGATTTCCTCTAACAGAGAGATTGCGCGTTCTTTCAGGTCTTCCCGGTTTTTGAATTTTCCGTATTCAAAAAGAAAAGGTACTAATGTATTAATTGCAAGTGTTGAGATAAAATCCGTTCCGATTTTTTTATCCGAGGACGGTGTTGTTTTATCAAATAAATAATGAGTTTTCCAGTAATCAGAAATAGAAATTTCAAAGAATTTTTTAAATTCAGAAAGACTTTGTGTCTTAATAAAATCAGAAAAAAAATTTTGATGTTTTGAAATAATCTGAGCAAATTGAGCAAGTCGTAACGTAGGAAAACCGGCAGGCCTCATTCGCATGAATTTCCACAGATGCAGGGCTATCGGGCGCAGAGAAAATTTATTTTGCAAGAAGATATATTCTTTTTGAAGAGCAATAAAATAGTGGTCATTGCATGTTTCATCAGTAAGAAAGCCAGCCTGTCCGAAAAGCAAAGCTTCAATTTGTAAAATATTATTTCTGTGTTTTAACAGATATTTCAGAGGTAGTGAGCGCGCGAGCATTTCAAAGGGCTGAGCATTGCTTGTCAGTCCGAGGTTTCTCATGAAATGAATGTAAAAAGCATCTTCCCATGAATTTTTTGTTTCAGCTAAAAACATGCGGATACGTTCTGTCTTTTTTTCCAGTCTTTCTATTACAACAGACTGCAACCATAAATTTATAAAAATGGGTTCTATTGAAGGAAGATATTTTGCGCAGGGAGCAGATTTGGTTTCACGCATTAATTCGTCAATGCACAAGAAAATAGAATCATCAATATCTAATTCTATAGTAGGGATTGGCTTCCCGTTTTTTCTAATAACAGGCTGATCGTTTTCCAGTACAACATGAAGTATAATCGTATCATAATTATCGTCTATGTTGTGAGAATGTAGATTCCAAGCAGATGAATTTACATGGATTTCAATATTTCCGACCCATAAAATGTTATTGATTTTTATTTTAGCATTGAAAAAGTCCGGACCTGCATCTGTATTTCTTACACCCGGCGATATGATTTCGATTGGCTCTCCATCAGTAGTCAGGAGCTTATTTTTGTTATACAATTCATGTTGCCATATATAGCAGACATAGCTTTCAGGAATGTTTTTCATAGAATTACCTTATTCATACCTGATGTAAAAAAAACTTTCCGGGGGGTGTTCCCGGAAAGCATTAATATTATTTTTTTGCCGAACTGTTGATGACTGCTTTTATGTATTCGATTTCCGCTTTCATCTTTTCATTGTCTTGTTGTAGTTTTATTATTTTTTCTGTTTGTTCATCTAATTTATCATTATTGTTTACCCAGCAAACATTCACATACACATTAATTTTCTTTGATGATTTTCCATCAAAATTTTCGAGTGCGCGACCAATGATCATTCCTGATTCAGTAGCTTTCATTGCTACACCTGCTTTTGAAGAAGTTGTAATAAAATCCCCGATTTTAATTGGTCCGTTTTCGAGACACACTTTTGTAGGAATAACGCCCATCATACCTACCAACACAGAGTTTTCGGGATCTCCTTCAGCACTTGCATTTCCAACAACTACAGGGTTTGTTGAAAAAACACCTGCAATCATTGTTGAATACGCACCTGGTTTTGTTTCTACAGCATAGTCTTTACTTGCTGCTATCAGCATAACATCTCCGGGTTCATAATGTATAGAAGAATCAGCTTTCGGGAAAAATTCTGCATAGTCAGCTCCGCCACCAACCCAACCGATATCTGCACGACCTTGTCCTCCATTTGTAAAACGGAATCTTCTTTCCCAGGATCCTGTTCCTTGCCATGAGTCGAAACTTGCAATATCTCCGGTTCCTTTATTCGTTACTAAAAGTACATTGTCATTAGACGAATTGCTGGTATTTTCTATTATCATTGCAATTCCTGAAGCTGCTGAATTTACAAAATATCCTGTAGAGCCTGCCGTACCCGTTGCAGATGATGTTACGGAAAGACGATGGCTACCAGGGCTGTTAGTCCCAAGACCAATATTATTTGTTGATAAATCTCCGTATATCAAAGGGGTAGTAGTAGCTGTATTTGCAATGTATAATTTATTAGAGCCTGACTCATTTTTTCCTGCTTCATAGCCTATAAAAATATTTCCCGATCCAGAGCTGTTGTATCCTGTCTGATAACCTAAGAAAACATTATTACTTCCACTTGTATTGAAAGCAGCAGCATATCTTCCAAGATAAATGTTATTTGAACCGCCTACATTATAATATCCTGCGCCACGACCTAAGAATACGTTAAATTCTCCAGTAGTATTAGACATACCGCTATGATAGCCAATAAATGTATTATGATTGGCAACTGTATTTTTTCCACCAGCCTGATTGCCAATAAATACATTGTAATAACCTGTCGTGTTTGAAAATCCGGTACTGTCTCCTAAAAACACATTGGCATTTCCCGTTGTGTTGCTTTTACCTGCCCAGTAACCCAAAAATGTATTGAATTGTCCGGATGTGTTTGCTCTTCCGGCTTCATATCCCAGAAAAATATTATAGCTGGCATTATTTACATAACCGGCTTCTTTTCCCATGAATATATTATATTCTCCGGTTGTATTCAGATAACCAGCATTGTTTCCTATAAATACATTACCTGATCCGGTTGTATTATATCTCCCTGCACGGTATCCCATAAAAGCATTGTTTGTACCAGAAGAGTTTCCAACGCCGCTATAATATCCGATAAAAACATTATAACTTGCATTGTTTGAATAGCCGGCATAGTTCCCAAGAAAAATATTATTACCACCTATTTCATTCAGGTAACCCGAACTATTTCCTAAAAAAACGTTATTAGCACCTGAGGTATTTGTAAAACCGGAATTTAAGCCCATAAAAACATTATTTGCTCCACTTGTATTGTTTTTTCCAGCCTGATATCCGATAAAGGAATTGCTATTAGCTGTATTCTTTAAGCCTGTATTATATCCGACGAATACGTTATAATCTCCCCCAGTGTTTGTTGAACCGCTTAAATTCCCAATAAAAACATTTTTATATCCGATAGTGTTTGAAGATCCAGCACTATCTCCTATGAAAATATTACTGTATCCAGAGGTATTTGAATACCCTGCCCTGTATCCAATAAATGTGTTTTTATATCCGGATGTATCGTTGAACCCTGCTTCAAATCCAAGGAAGTTATTGTACGAACCTGTATAATATGTAGTCCCTGATAATTTTTTTCCCGCATCTTTTCCTGAAATCAGGTTTCTTGTACTCATTTGAAAAAAATTGCTTGTTAATGATTTTGTGGAATTTTTACCACTAACTGCAAAGGCTCCTTTGTTTTCTGCTTTATTGGGATCATCATCGAAATAGAATCTTGTACTGTCTTTGTACACAATCATAACTGTATGACCAAACTTATCCTTAATCTCAAAAATAGGTTCAGTTGGAATTGCACCAGCATCTTGTTGTATCATAAACCTACCAGATGGATTTGTTGTGCCTACTCCTATTTTAGTACCTGTCTGATAGAGCAAAGAATTATTCAGCGTGGATCCAGAGGAGAATTTCGGGATATAGTTTGTTGTTCCCGATCCTGTAACCCCATTTGTGTTGTTAACAAAATTTACCCATGCTCCGTTTTCGTAGAATTCAAATTTAGTATAAACCGTATTATATCTTACCATTCCATTAACCGGAGATAAGGGTCTTTGAACCGTAGTTCCGATTGGCAGTGTAAGCGAAGCAGTTCCTGGTATAACCGGATTAGAAGCAAGACTAACGGTCCAGGTTCTGTCGGCTGCAAGCGTTTGCGCACCGGCAGAGAGGCTAATCTGGTTTGTAGTACCTGCAATAGTAAGAGTTCTGGTAGAAATAACTCCATCTGTAATCCCGTAACCAGCCAATGTTGTGGGTTTTCCAGTAACATCATTCCAAACCAATGCTCTGAAAGACGGCGTTCCTGCAATACCATTTGGCGCAGCAAATATGTAATTAGCAGTTTGAGATGATAGAGAAGCAGAGAGTGTTCCTGAAGAAGTAATGGGCGAACCCGTAACAGAGAAAATAGAAGGCAAAGAAAGCGCAACGCTTGTAACCGTACCAGTAGTAGGATTTGTCCATGAAGGAGTCGTTGTTGTTCCATTAGCGGTAAGTACTTGTCCTGAAGTACCAAATGCCAATTCACTAATTTGTCCGCTTGCATTAGAATAAAATAATCTGTTAGCAGTAGCCGAATGATCAGAAGTAGAAGTCATGGTGTGCAAACGGGTGTGTAAATCAGTGTGGGTATGATTTCCCTGCGCAATGGTTCCCGCGGCAGTTCCAAAATTAGCGCTGAACTGATTACTACTGAGCAATAAGCCAGTTCCCGCAGTATAACTGATAGGTGAATCCCATTTTACCCAAGTGTTAGGAGAAGTACCATGCACAGTTAATACCTGCCCGTCTATTCCGTGACTGCCATAGTAGTCTCTAATATGTCCATAGTATAAATCAAAATAATTTGCATTATTATATTCCAAACCAATAATATTTGCATTTGTTAAAGACTGAGAATTCATATTAATTCCATAACTTCCTGCATTATTACCATTGGCAAGAGTTTGCGCAAGCGTTTGTGTGTTGCTAAGGGAGAAATTGGGATACGTACCGCTTACAGAAAGCCCTGTTCCACCGGAAATACCAACAGTTTGATCGGGCGCAGTATTTGTAATGGTAGTACCAGTAATATCAATACCCGTACTGCCCGTGTAGGTCGTGTTGTTGTCAGTAGAAGAAATCGTAAAATTGGGATAAGTGCCAGACACCGAAGTTGCTCCATCGCCAGTAAGGGTAACGGTTTGGTCGGGAGCAGTATTGGTAATAGTAGTTCCTGTAACATTAATCCCTGTACTACCCGTGTAGGTGTTGTTGTTATCAGCAGCCGGTTCCCATCTGTTGTTAGCGGTGCTCCATTTAAGTATTTGACCATTAGCTGGCGCAGTAGAAACGACATCTCTACCTTGAATTTTCACAACAGTAAGAGCCGTAGCTCCTGTAGCATCGCCTGTGTGCGTGGCATTTGGAGCAGTATTTGCAATGGTAAAATTTGGATAAGTTCCAGTTGCAGAAATACCTGTACCGCTATTTAATACTACAGTTTGATCAGGCGCAGTATTGGTAATAGTTCCTGTTGCAATATTAATTCCAGCCCCGGCAGCGTAAGTTCCGGCAGGTCCAACCAGTGAAGTACCAGTCCCCCAAAGACCACCTGTTTTAGGTCCAAACATAGTGTTAGAAGCAGTATTGATATAGAAATCGCCGTTGACCCCTTCGGTAGTAGGATTTGTTGTACCGCTTAACACAGCATAACCATTTGTCCCATCAATACCATTTGTTCCGGCAGTTCCCTGCGGTCCGACGAGCGAAACCCCCGTTCCCCAAGCCCCGGCAGTTTTAGGACCAAAAATAGTGTTTGTAGCCGTGTTAATATAAAAGTCTCCGTTTACGCCTTGCGTAGTAGGATTAACCGTACCGGAAAGAATGGTTTTACCATCCGCGCCGTTTAACCCAGCTTCGCCCTGTGGTCCCTGCGGAGCCTGAAATTCAATCCAGTTGGCAGCATCCAGATAGGGTTGCGTTGTAGAAACAAAAGATCCCGCGTTTTGAGAAATCCACATAGAGTTAACCAATGCGTTATCAGTGGAGCGGTCGAACACATAATCACTGGGGTCGTAGGTCGTTCCGGAAAACCAGTTTCCTCTGTTTGTAAGCCCTGTTCCGGCAGGCCCCTGTGGCCCCTGAATACCTTGCAATCCTACTAAAGAAGTTCCCGTTCCCCATGCGCCTGCATTTTTAGGTCCAAAGATAGAGTTTGAAGTAGTATTGATGTAAAAGTCACCGTCTACACCCTGAGTAGTTGGGTTTCCAGCTCCATTTAATACAGAATACCCATTCGTTCCATTTGTACCATTTGTACCTGCAGTCCCCTGTGGTCCTACAAGAGCAATTCCAATTCCCCATGCGCCGGAAGTTTTAGGTCCAAAAATGTTATTTGTTGCGGTATTTATATAAAAGTCTCCATTTACACCTTGCGTAGTAGGATTTACAGTTCCAGAAAGGACAGTTTTACCATCAACCCCATTTGTACCATTTGTGCCATCTTGCGTAATAATTTGCCAAGTAGAGCCATTATAGATATATGATTTTTTATCAGCAGTGTTGTAGTACGCCATATTCAGAGCCGGAATAGCGGGTGCAGAAGCCAAAGACCCCTGCCATGAAATAGAAATACCGTTTGCGCCTGCAGCACCGTCTGTACCATCTTGCGCGAGGGTTTGCCATATTGTACCATCCCAGATATAGGATTTGTTATCAGAAGAATTATAATACGCTTGATTAAGAGTAGGGCTGAGAGGCGCAGAAGCAAAATCTCCGAGCCAAGCAATAGAAATACCATCCGCTCCATCAGCACCTGCATCTCCTGGAATTCCTTGTATTCCCTGCACGCCAGTAGCACCGTCTTGAGCAAGAATGTTCCATGAAGATCCGTTCCATAAGTATGCTTTTTTATCAGCAGAATTGTAATATGCATTATTCAGAGCAGGAGAACCCGGTGCAGCTCCAAGAGTGCCGAGCCAAATAACAGAAATTCCGTTAGTACCTGCAGCTCCGGTAGCTCCAGTCGCTCCGTCTTGTGTCATGATGCTCCATGCTGTACCGTTGTAAATGTACGCTTTTTTATCTGTAGAATTGTAGTATGCCATATTCAGCGTGGGACTTGCTGGAGCAGAAGAAAGGGTTCCTTGCCAAGCAATAGAAATCCCATCAGTTCCGGCAATTCCTTGCTCTCCCTGAATACCTTGTGCCCCGACAGCACCGTCTTGAGTAATAACTGCCCATGCGCTACCATTCCATATATACGATTTTTTGTCTGTGGAATTGTAATATGCTTCGTTTAGATCAGGATTAGAAGGCGCAGTAACAAAAGCCCCGAGCCATGTTATAGAAATACCATTTGCTCCAACGAGTCCCTGAATCCCCTGAATACCTTGTTCCCCTTGAATCCCTTGTTCTCCATCC
>Ga0209417_1002292_pt1 | contig 30220 bp, 20 predicted proteins | sample RifGroF2_FD_184002 | JGI IMG/M metagenome (GOLD analysis project Ga0209417, IMG submission 184002) | Groundwater microbial communities from Rifle, Colorado, USA - Groundwater F2 (SPAdes) (version 2) | ecosystem: Environmental > Aquatic > Deep subsurface > Groundwater | place: Rifle, Colorado... | reverse complement strand
AAAACAAACAAAACCGGAAACCATTGATAAACCGGGCGGTGGAGAACGTTCTTATCTTTTTTACGGATTTGAAAGTGAAATTGATCCGAAAGATGCACCGGCAGTTCAAGCGCTTTCACTCGTACTTTCGGATAATATCATTTTTGATATCCGTGAGAAACAGGGAATGGCTTACGGCATGAGCGCAGGAATTGAAGTCGTAAAGAACACCGCACTTTTTTACATCAGCCAGGGAACGCGTCCGCAGAATGTTGCAAAACTTTTGCCGCAATATCCGGGATTCTTTGGTAAAAAAGCTGTTGATACGCTTACACAAAATATCGTTGAGAAATCAATTAACATGTATTTGGGAAGAATGATGTTCAGAAGACTTTCCAGCATTAACCAGGCGTTTTACCTCGGAAGTTCTTCATACTTTTATAATGATTTTAACCACGATAAAGATTTTCTGGAAGCTCTCAAAAAAGTTAAACTTGAAGATGTAAAAGCGGCAGCGAAAAAATATATGCTCATAAAAAACCCGATGACGCTGATCGTAAGATAAAGCGTAGAAAGATTTAAGATCAAAAGAAATAGTATAAAGCTGAATTGAATTTTAATTGGAGAATCTAATGTTTAGAAAAATTGTTTTTTTGTCCACAGTGATTTTGTTATCAACCGCGATTTTTGCCGGTTCAACAGTGCATCATAAATTATCGGTAAAAGTTGATCCCGTAAAACATTTTGTTGACGCTATCGATCAAATCACCATTCCGGCGGATCAAGTTAAACAGAAAATGACCTTCATTCTCAACGGTGATCTGAATGTTACTTCTGAAACTCCCGGTGTTACTATTAAATTAGAAAAAAGCGGAGTGAAAGCAGAAGATTTAGGAATGGATCGCGAAGACCTCGACCTTGCGTCCGAATTCAAACAAAATAAATACTCAATCAGTTTTGCCAACGAAACAAAAGGCGATGTAACATTCACGTTGAAATTCAGCGGAGTAATAAACTATCCGATAAAACAAATTGGCGAAGAATATGCGAGAGGATTCAGCCAAACTCCCGGCATCATTGATGAAAAAGGTGCGTACCTCGGCGGTTCAACTTACTGGATTCCCTGGTTTAACGAAAATTGGATCAGCTTTGAATTGACAACTACGATGCCGAAAGGTTGGAGCGTTGTTAGTCAAGGCAAGAGAACGTTTAACGAATTGAAAAATGATGAGCAGACAAGCACCTGGAATTCTCCTGAACCGATGGAAGAAATTTATCTAATTGCTGCAAAGTTTAATGAGTATTCAAAATCCGCCGGCGCTATTGATGTGATGGCATTTCTCCGCACACCGGATGAAACGCTTGCAAATAAATATTTAGAAACTACCGCGCAGTATTTGGAAATGTACCGCAAACTTATCGGGACATACCCTTTTACAAAATTTGCTTTGGTTGAAAATTTTTGGGAAACCGGATACGGCATGCCGTCGTTCACGCTTCTCGGCGAACAAATAATTAGATTTCCTTTCATCCTTCATTCATCATATCCGCACGAACTTCTCCACAATTATTGGGGCAACAGCGTTTACATCGATTTCAAAAAAGGAAATTGGTGTGAAGGATTGACCGCTTATATGGCGGATCATCTTATTGCCGAGCAGCGGGGACAAGCGGATGAATATAGAAGAACCACGTTGCAGAAATATACCGATTATGTAAATCCATCGAATGATTTCCCTCTCGACAAATTTATTTCACGAACCAATCCTTCGTCGGAAGCGATCGGTTACGGCAAAAGTTCTATGTTCTGGAATATGCTTCGCGAGTTGGTCGGTGATGAAATGTTCGAAAGAGGATTTCAGAAATTTTACAGAGACAATAAATTTAAAGCCGCTTCCTTCGATGACATTCGCGCTTCGTTTGAAAGTGTATCGGGCAAAGATCTGAAATCATTTTTTAATGAATGGATCAGCAGAAAAGGAGCTCCCGAATTAAGTGTTTCCAATGTGAAATGCAAAAAAGTGAAGAATGAATATCAGCTTCAATTCACGTTGAAACAGTTACAGAAAGAAGATGTTTTTGCTCTTGATGTTCCGGTTGCAATTTCATTTGCTAAAAATGTAGTTGTTGAGAAAGTGGCAATGACGGGCAAAGAGCAGAAATTTGAATTCACCTATAAAGAAAATCCCCGCTTAGTTCAGATCGATCCGCAATTCAATTTATTTAGAAAACTGAACTACAACGAAATTCCGCCGTCACTTTCAAAAATTTTCGGCGCGGAAGATTTGCTGATACTTCTTCCTTCAAAAGCGAACAAAGAAAAACTTGAAACGTATCAAACATTGGCAAAAATCTGGTCGGATGATAAAACTAAAAAGATTGAAGTTTCGCTTGACAGCAAATATGATAAACTTCCGGCGGACAAAAATATTTGGATCTTCGGCGCGGAAAATAAATTCACCGGAACGATAAAAAATAGTTTGAAAGATTACAATAGCGAGATAAAAAATGATGTTGTGGTTTTAGGCAAGACCTCATTCCCGATCAATAATAACAGCTTCATCGCCTCGGTTCGTCATCCGCAAAATCCCGATAACGTTCTCGTTTATCTTTCAACTGAAAATAAGGAAGCGGTTCCCGGACTTGCAAGAAAGCTGCCCCATTACGGAAAATATAGTTACCTGGTATTTGAAGGGAACGAACCGGCAAATATCGGAAAAGGAGAATGGGGTTCTGTTAATTCTCCTTTAACGGCAAAAGTTGTAACCAAAGGAGAAAAAATTAACAACGAAGTTTTTGCCGAATTACCAAAACGGAAAGCTCTGGCAATGCTGGCGCCGGTTTTTTCTTCGGAAAGAATGTTGAAGACGGTTAACTATCTGGCAAGTGATGAATTAGCAGGAAGAGCCCCCGGTTCAGCCGGAATAAATAAAGCGATTGATTTTATTACTGAAAAATTTAAAAACGCGGGACTTCAACCCGGCGCAGATGACGGAAGTTATTTTCAAACTTGGGATGAAGTGATTGACGCTAGTGGTAATAAAGCTCCGGTAAAAAATATTATCGGAATAATTCCGGGAACAAATCCGAATCTGAAAGATGAATCGGTTGTTATATGCGCTCATTATGATCATCTCGGATTAGGTTGGCCCGGCGCAAACAAAGGGAACGAAGGAAAGATTCATCCCGGCGCTGATGATAACGCGAGCGGTGTTTCGGTTTTGCTTGAACTAGCTGAACTGCATGGCAAATCTTTAAAACCTCAGCGAACAGTAATTTTTATTGCGTTCGCTTCAGAAGAAAGCGGACTACGCGGATCAAAATATTATGTGCAAAACATGAAACACTTCCCTGCAAAAAAAGTAATTGGTGTACTGAACTTTGATACGGTTGGAAAACTTGGTAACGGTAAATTATTAGTGCTCGGCGCTTCAACAGCGCGTGAATGGCGGTTCATTTTCATGGGCGCAAGTTATGTCACAGGTGTTGAAACGGAAATGGTAACGCAAGAACTTGACGCGAGCGATCAAAGAAGTTTTCTGGAAGTTGGCGTTCCCGGTGTTCAATTTTTCTCCGGAGCAAATGCAGACTATCATAAACCGACCGACACGCCCGATAAAATTGACGGAGCCGGTTTAATTAAAGTTGCCGCAATTGCGCAAGAAGGTTTATTGTATCTGGCAGATAGAATTGAACCGCTCACGTTCCAGGGACAAGCGATTAGCGAAACTAAAAAACCACAAACGGCTCCAGCCGGTGAAAGAAGAGTTTCAACAGGCAGCGTTCCCGATTTTACTTTTTCAGGTGAAGGTGTAAAAATAGCCGATCTCTCTCCCGATTCTCCCGCGGCAAAAGGCGGGCTACAAAAAGGAGATGTGATTATAAAATTAGGACAATTAAAAGTTACAAATCTCCGTGAATATTCGGAGGCGTTAAAGAGTTTTCAACCCGGTAACGTTGTTGATGTCCTTTATTTACGCGATGGAAAAGAGCTTAACACAAAAATTGAATTAATGGCTAAGTAAAAAACGAGCATTGATTTTAACAAACATTGAGGAGTTTAAAATGAAAAAATTTTTTCTAACTACTAAAGTTATGTCCACTTCAAAACTTTTCTTTATTGCAAGTCTGCTTTTTTGTCTTTCTGCAACTCAGAATTACGGACAATCGGAAGAACAAAAAGAGTTAAAAGTTTGGCCTATCCCGAACATTAACGAAGGCGCCGAATTTTATTTTTCTCCAGACGGGAAGAGCATGATTGGAAATGCAAAAATGAAAGGTGATCCGGTTCATCAAGTTTATACTTTTAATATTGATGGGACCAACATTTTGCGTATCAATGATAAAGGCGAAGACGCGTGTTCATTTTATTTCCCGGACGGGAAGCATCTTCTTTACACTTCAACAAAAGACAATCTTGAAATGCCGAAAGGGAATTATTCCGACCCGAAAGATTATCCGCAAGGCGCTGAATTATATCTCTGCGACCCCAATGGAAGCAACGTGAAAAGGTTAACCGACAATAAAGTTTATGATGCGGAAGTTTCTGTTTCTCCCGATGGGAGGTGGATTTTATTCAGCCGCCAAATAGATGGCAAATTAGATTTGTGGAAAATGAAACCCGATGGAAGCGAACAACAACAAATTACCTTTACTCCTGAATGGCAGGAAGGCGGTTCATTCTATATCGATGACCAAACCATTATTTGCCGCGCATGGGATATAAAAGATCAGGCGCAGCGAGGAATGCCGATGAGTATCTTCACTATGAATGGTGATGGATCAAATAAAAAACGAATTACTAATGATAGCGGCACAAACTGGGCTCCCCACCCGGCTCCGGACGGAGATCATTTTGTGTTTGTAAAAGTTCTTCCTCCACACAACTATGAAATCTATTTAATGAGTTTAAAAACCGGAGAGCAAACACGCCTTACTTATAACGATGCTTTCGACGGATTCCCGGTTATTTCGCCCGATGGAAATTTGTTGACGTTTGATTCAAACCGTAATGCAAAAGATGGAGATAGAAAACTTAGACCATACATAATGGATATCTCATCCTTACATCTCGGCGTCAAGAAATAATTAAACGAATTCAAAAATCTGCAAATCGGGAAATTCGAAAGGACATTTTCTTTTTATGAAATCAAGTTGTTGTTTGTTTCCACTCTTATTTATTTTTCTTATCACCACAAGTTTTGCTCAGACCGAACACACGCGACCAAGCGGGAATGGTGATTCGCGTTATTCTGTTTTTGGTCCGCCGATGCCTGCAACATGGGAATTTCAAATAGCCACCCTTAAGGAAGATGGACAAAATATTTCGTCCTTCAATTTTTATAAAAAAGATCAGCGCAACAAGACTCTTTTTTTCAAGATCGCAAATAATAATTTAAATAACACAAATGAAGAGCGTGTAAAAGAAATTACCGGCGGCGCGATTCTATTTCCTGTAAACGATGATGACCGTCTTCAACTTGAACTTGGAGGAACTTACGACGTAATAAAAAATACATCATTACCAAGTAAAGCTTTTTATTCGCGAATTACTTTTCGACCACAATCAAATCTTTGGTTTCGTGTAGGCTCGGAATATTTTGACGGATACGCCGGAAGTCATTCCCCTTATTCCGGCAAAATCCTAAATTCAAATTATCTTGTTGGAAAGTTCGTTGTAAGTTCGTTCTCACTTATAGGATTAGTCGGCAAGGGAAAAATTAATAATCTCATGAATACACGTTACGGTTTTGCCGGAATAGTTGAAGGCCCTTTTAACACTTTTGCGGTGGGGGGATATATCAAAAGTTCTGATAAAAAAGAAAATGTCAGAACGCTTGCCGTTGGCAGATGGGCGCCGTATCGTCCGGATGGATTACCAAGTTCAATTTTTATTTGGAAGCATAAAGAGAATTATGATTTTCAACTTGGCGGACTTTTCTGGGGAGAAAAAAATCTTTTCGTTCGCCCGGCGGCTATCGGGATGAGTCAAGGAATGTTTATAAGCAGCACCGCGTTAAGAGAAAACAGCGAACTAAGACAAGGACAACTTATGAGCATCACCGATGATTACCGGAACGCTGATATAACGTTGTTCTATGTTTATCTAGATCAAGCGATTCAAATGATGCCCGGTAAACTTAATCATGTTGGATTTAGAGCGATCGAGTTATTTAAAGTTTTTGAAGAAGCGAGATTTTCTTTTCTCTCCAAACCTGTTATTGGTATTTTTTATAACGAAGAAACCAATCCGGAGTTTAACATGACAACGCACAAGCTTGATGATAAACAGAATTCGTTTTTTTCATTTCAGGCTGGACTTACAATTGCGGATAGTTTTATTTTGAACGCGATTAATATTCCGCAAAAATCAGAATGGTCGGTCGCTCTATCTTTTGTTTACACGATGGATAAAAACAACAATACGGATTGAGTTTGTGTAGTATCCTCGGTTATCCGCTGCGGCGGATTGTTTTTGAGGACACGATTTACGAACAAGCCTGCCCGGCTTAGACGGGGATTAACAGTGGTCATCTAAAAACTAAATTAGTGCTATACGTTTTCTGAAGATGAATGATCTTTCGTTATGGCGGGTAAACTAAAAGTAAAGATACTTCCTCTTGCCAAGTTGCTTTCTACCCAAATTTTTCCTCCGTTTTTTACTACAAATTCTTTACAGAGTAATAAACCTAAACCGGTGCTAAGTTCCCCTTCGGTACCCTTTGAGCCGACCTTCTCTTCAACCTTAAATAACCTTTTGAGCTTTGAGTCCGGTATGCCGACTCCGTTATCACTTACAGATATCTCTATTGATTTGTTGTCCTGGTTCTTCGTCTTAATGACAACTAGACCTCCTCTTTTTGTGAATTTTACCGCGTTTGATAAAAGGTTTCTTAGAACCGTCTCAATCATTTTTTCATCTGCAATGATGTTAACCCCTTCTTCGATTTCATTTTTTAGCGCAATACTTTTTTGTGCCGCGCTTTGATAAAGCGCATCAATACTTCTTTGAACAACGCTCTCCAAAGCAAATTCTTTCGGATTAAATGACATGACCCCTCTTTGTATCTGAGCCCATTCAAATAAATTTTCAATCAATTTATTAAGATTTGAAACAGAAGAGTAGAGATGTTTACTCTGTTCAAACATTTCCGTTTCGGTAAATACCTCCGTACCGTTAGCCATCATTTCGGTTAATCCAAGTAGTCCGTGTAACGGGCTTCTCAAGTCGTGTGCGATAATCGAAAAGAATTTATCTTTTTCAGAATTAGTTTTTAAAAGTTCTTCATTTTTTGTTTTGATCTCCGCTTCGGCTTTTTTAATAACATCAAGTTCATATTCTAATTGAACGATAAGTGACTTGAGTTTGTCTGCCATCTCATTAAAACTTTCACCTAGAGCCCCGATCTCATCCGTTGAAGTTACTTCCACTGTTGCAGAATAATTTCCTTTGTGGAAATCTTTGGTGGACTTCGTTAGTTTATCGATCGGTTTTGAGATTGAACGTGAATAAAGGATGCCGATTAAAACACTTAATAAAAATGTTAATCCGGTGAAGAAAAGAATACTTTTAAAAGAAGAAGTTATCGTATCATCCAGGTTTTTCTTTTGTGTTTTAAAGATTTTGAATGTCCGGTCTCTCACAGAATCAATAGCGCCGAGAAATTCCATTTCACCAACTTCCATCTCCTCTTTTTTCTCCAGACTCTTTTTACCTGAAACACCTTTCATTTTCATATCGATAAACTCTCTTATCGTTGTATGAAGATAGACACTCTTTTCCTTTAGAAAGTTGATCTCTCTTTTTGATTCCGGTAAAGAACTTTTTACTAAATATTGGTATCGTTTAAAGGCACTATGGCACGATGTACATGCCCCCTGCATAAGTTCGTTTTCTTGGGCAATGGATGAGCTGTCTGGTTTATTGTTACTTTCCGCCTGGATAAATCCAAACTCCGTAGCTGAAGAAACCTGTCTAAGACAGCTAAATTTCATCTCCTCAAGCTGCTGGATTAACGGCATTGAGGTTTCGTGGATGAGATTGTGCCCGGTGGAAATGTCTGAAATGGTATTTAAACTTATATAACTTACAACCCCGACAGAAAACGAAACAAAGATAAACCCTATGACGAGTTTGTAAAGAATCTTGGATCTTATAAAATTTACTAATTTCATTCTGCGCAAATATATAACTTCCTGACAAATAATTAAATCTATCGGTTTGTTATATTAGTCCCTTGACACTATAGTTCGTGTAATCCACCTCTCCGCCGCGACTGAGGATTGGCAGAATTTTAATGAGACAGATAAAACGATGGAATAACCGAATGAAGATGGATGGATGAATGTTTTTCATTCGAACATTCAATCATTCTAATGTAATAATTTGATTCTGGTTTACACGGTTTATGGTATTAGTAATGGTAAGGGGTTTGGAAGAAGATGTTATAAGGAAGAATCAATCGCCCTCGCTTATATTAGGAGAACCCCGCTCATCGGAACCAATTTGTTCCGCTAAAATATGATGGGATGTGTTAAACGGGAAAAGAGAAAGCTAACAAGACCATCATCAACATTGAGTGAGTCTCATGAGCCGCTATGTATAAAAAATATTAAACCAGTAAACCTCCTGTTTTTTTTTGAACGAAAACTAAAAAACTAAATATTAAAAATCAAAGTTAATTTCTTTTTGTATGCTTTATGTCCCATACGGATTCAGATATTAAATTGTTGCAGTAAAGAACAACTTACAAAAGGTATTTTGGTATCAAATTAAATTATCTCGTAGTTCAAGTACAATTGATTTATAACACCGGATAAATCACCGAACACTTTTTTTCAGAGCGATGTTTTGCTTCTCTAAAGTTATAGGTCTCCAGTTCTGGGAATGAAATTGTAAAACAAGTACCGTGGTCAACTTTGCTGTCGATGGAGATACTTCCTCCCGCGAGGTCTATGATTCTTTTAACCAGAGTAAGTCCTAAACCGCATCCTTCATAGGACCTGCTAAATCCTTCACTTGCTTGTCTAAACGCATCAAACACCAATACTTGATGCTCTTTGGAAATTCCTATTCCTGTATCGGTTACTTGTATTATCCCTTGCCCGTCAACCACATCACAGGTAATGTGTATTGAACCGCGTGAAGTAAATTTTAATGCGTTATCAACTAAACTTTCTACCAGCCGATGGAAATAAGTATCATCAAATTTGATGAAGAAATCATTTTTAATTTCGACAATAAATTTAAGACCTTTCGCTTCCGCCAAAATTAACGTAGCGGCAGAAATATCACCCAGCACTTTTGAGGCTTGAATCCTATCTTTTCTTAAATGAACCGTGCTGGATTCAAGATCGGATAAGTCTAATAATTCGCTCAACGTTTTCAATAACCGGCGGGAAGCATCTAACATATTTTCTAACAAAACCCCTTCCTCATGATCTTTGAGAACTTCACGAAGTATTCCGCCCAGTCCGAGTATCCCGTTCATCGGAGTACGAAATTCATGACTCATATTTTTCATAAGCGAAGATTTGAATTTATTTGAATTTTCGGCAATAATGCGGGCTTCATTCAGCTCTTCATTCACTCTCAAAAGTTCTTTATTTGCGTCAACTTGCTCTTTAAATGATTGGGCATTCTGAATTGCGATGGCGGCTTGCCCGGCAAGAATTTCAAACGCATACATTATTTCGGTAATTTTTATTTTATGAAGCGATTTACTGTCTAAATAAATAACCCCGATCTTTTTTTCGCCGATTATTAGGGGCGCGCAGAGGATGGTCTGTAAATCTAAAGATAAAATGCTTTTACTTATATCATGATTTGTATCGCTCTGAGCATCCTCGATAAAACGTGCCAAGCCGGTAAAATAAACGTCTTCAACCACTGTTGTGCTTATCTGAAAATCACTTTCCGTTAATTTTTTGCCGGTGGAGTTTAACCCGATTGCAAAATCCAATTTGCCCGTTTGGTTTTTTAAAACAATAAATCCGCGGTCGGAATTTGTTAAGAGAATTGCATTGTTTAATACAAGCCGAAGCACATCTTCCAGGATGAGGGATCGATTGAGGCTCTTTGTTATATCAAGGATCAGTTCCAAAGTTTTGGTTTTCTCATAATTCAATATGGGAAATGAGTTGGTTTTAACGCCAGAATTAAGTGATGATCTAAAGTCTGAAAAATTCATTTTATTTTTGTGATGTTAGTCGATTAAAGTAATGTAAAAATTGCGATTAAATGAGTACTAAACAAAAGAGCCTTTTGAAACAAAAGGCCCTCTATGTTTTCTTTGATTATGTACTGAAATGGTCTAGAGATAAACTTTTATCCTATTTATTTCGTCGTGAGCTTTAATTTTTTTGTAATACTTTAAAGCCTCTTGAAAATAATTATTAGCTTCTTCAGCTTGTTTATTCTCTGATAAAAGAATGCCGAATTCAACCGCTGTTTCCGCGTAGTTTAATTCATTGCCAAGTTCCTTGTTCAATCTTAAACTGCTAAAGAAATAATTTTGGGCAATTTCATACCGCTTCTTTTTGCGTTCTAAAATTCCCTTGATCTTATAAACTTCGGCAATGGTGAGTTTGTCATTTATCTTGTTGCTAATTTCCATACCCCGGTCCGCAAGTGCGCCGGCAAGAGTATCATCGTTTAGCGAACAGTAAATAGACGCTTTACTTAGATATGAGATGGCAAGCGTGGGAAAATAATCCTTAGCAAGGGAAACACTGATACTGGTATCAAATTCCTTTAACGCCAAGTTGTATTCTTTTCTTTTTAGAAAAAGCATCCCAAGATTGTGTCTTATCTTAGCAACCCGTTTGCTGTCTTTCAATCCCTCGAAATGAATTAATGCTCTGTGAAAATATGTGTAAGCAGAATCATAATCTCCTTTAATGTTGTATACGATCCCGATGTTATTTTCTATCAACGCAGCAACGGAAACATCTTTCGAGGTCTCTACATAGGAAAATCCTTTGTTGAAATGGGTCATTGCATCCGAAAGCTGCCCTTTTTCCGCGTAGAGCGTTCCCATAAGACTTTCGCAACGCGCCAATCCAACAGGGTCGTTCTCTTTGTAAAAAAATGAGAAAGCTTTTTTTATGTAAGAGGTGCTTTCACTCCACATAGCCTGCTGGATAAATATTTCCCCGAAATTCAAGAATGCATAGGCAGTGATACTGCTTAAACGTTTATCTTTTTTTGTATAAGATATAATTGTATTGGATATATCAGATGCAAGCTCCAATTCTCCGTAGGAGATGTAAAGTTTGCCAAGGTCCTTCAAAAAATTAAGAAAATTGAAAATCGGCAGTTTCTTTTCTGTAAAACTTATTATCTGATCGGTAACTAATCTCAATTGTGATGTGATGAGTTCGTCAGAATGTTTTTGTGAACTATTGATTTTCTTAATAAAGGTTGAAATCTCTTTTCCACTGATATGTTTTTCCAAAACTTTTTTAATCTCTTCAATGAGATCGGTTGTTTTTGTTTTCATAATATTTTATTGCTTCGGAAATTTTTATAAATAAAAAAGAGTTAATTAGTGAATCCATAACGTGAAAAGTGATTAATTTTCCCATTCTTGCAGATAAATTTTCCTTCTTTTATGTCTACTTTAATATCATCTGCAGCAACATCAACCCATACGTTATTCACCGCATCAAAATATTTAAGGTGGGCGGTTTCAAGCCCGCTAAATGAAGAAAAATCCAATCCTTCTACTTCTACATTAAGTAAAGCTGATTTTGAAAACGTTGTTCCCGATGGACCAAATTCGAAGCACAAGAAATTATCAGTAATAGCCATGGTTAACCGACTATTTTGATCGAGTGAGTTTTCCAAAACAGAGAGACTTGCTTCAACGGAAACTTTATTATCGCCGATCGTGCGATAAGTTTTTTCAACAGAAAGTTTTCCCGATTCCCCTTTCTTAATGTATTCAGAATCATATTTCTTTTGTAAAGAAATAGAACCGCTCTGCGGTAAAGAAATGATAGTCAACCCCTGTTTTTCAGCTGCAAGCTCCCACGCCGGTTTTGTCATAGAACTTGCATTGTTTTGTTCCGGAGAGACAAGGGATTCGTGTTTCTGGCATCCGAAAACGAACAAAATTAAGAGAAGCGGGATTGTTGCTAATTTTTTCATTTAGAACTCCTTTGTGATAAATTAATGTAATTACTTAGCGATTTAGTATAGCAAGATTAATGCCAACATATTTAGTGCGATTTTTAATTAAAAACGATAGGGGGTTTTTGGGCATGTAACAAAACGTTACAAGTGGATGTAACGAAATATTACGCTTGTAACAAAACTTTACATTTGCCGTGCAACCTATTTTCCGCAATTTTCCTAAAAGTCAACGCGCATGATGGCATTTCACATCAGGAAGTCCTTTTTGTGATTTCCCGGTAAAAAATTTAGGGCAGACAAATCTTTCCTAAAATAGTTGACCTTGTTGCTCCGGTAACACTCTGTATGCTCGTCCGGTTTCCTGCCAATGTCTCATTTGCCAATACTGCGAAACAAATTGCTTCCTTGGCGTCTGATGAAATTCCTAGATCCAAGATGTTTTTAATTTCAACCGTATTGCTGAAATATTTTTTTAACGATCGGATGATAAACTTATTTTTTGCGCCGCCACCGCTTACAAACAATTCATCAATTCTTGTTTTATTTTTAATAAACTTTTCATAATTCCGAAAAACGCCGTACGCGGTAAATTCAGTAATGGTCGTAAGTAAATCATCCTTAGAGATGTGACGGAATTTTTTTAACAATGGAGTTAAGAATTCGGCGCCATAATATTCACGTCCTGTTGATTTAGGAATATTCTTCTCAATATACGTATCATGTCTTTTTAGCCAGTTAAAAACCTCTTCATTAATCTTTCCGCCGGCGGCGATGGTCCCGTTTTTATCATACTCAACATCAAAATATTTTTTCGCGATGAGATCGATCATCATGTTGCCGGGACCTGCATCAAAAGCTATGATGGAAGCTGTAGTGCACTTTTTATCCAGGACAGTTATGTTAGAAATTCCTCCGATGTTGAGGAGCGCTCTGTTTTTTTTGATCGAATGAAACATGATAAAGTCGAAATAGGGAACCAGCGGTGCGCCTTGTCCGCCAAGAGCCACATCACCTGTTCGGAAATCGCCTATAGTTAGAACTCCGGTTAATTTTGCAATTACACTTGGATCACCAATTTGCAAGGTTGAACCGAACGAATATCCGTAGTAATTTTCTTTTTGCGGAAGATGATGAATGGTCTGCCCGTGTGAACCAACCAAGTCAACATCGGCTAAATTAAACTTGCTTTTTCTACAAAGTTCTTTTACCGCATCTGTATAAATGTGTGCGATAAGGAAATTGAGTTTGCAAATATCGGTGACATTGCCTGAACTTGGCGTTGAGTTTTCAAGAAGTTTTTTCTTCAATCCACGAGGGAAAGGGTGGGTGATAAAACCAAGTTGCTTGATCTTTGTTTTTGTTCCGCTGCCGGAAAGCTCAATTAATGCAGCGTCAACGCCATCAAGCGAAGTACCGGACATAAGTCCGATAATAGTTTTCCTTTTTTTAGAAGCGAGTTTTTGCAGTTCATCTATATTCATGTTGCAAATATATAAAATGTGATCCACTCTTTTTTCCTGGCGGAATTATTCTCAATATTTTATGAGTGCGATGATCCATTTGTAATTTCATCTAACCCTGGAAATTGTTAACTCCTTCTCCATCAAAGCAAAAAAAGCTACATTAAAAAGATTGTTTTTAACTTCAGTTTGGCGTACAACTGCCCCATTCTCTAACTCCATTCTTATAAGGTGCAGTGAAACATCCGTTTCATTTCCCAAAATGTAATCAAGTTGAAGGGAGGCGAAGTATTTATATGAATAAACTTTTGAAGGGGAATCAGAATGATAATCATCCGAAGAATTGGTGTTTGATGAAGAATTATTTGAATTAAAGATCGCAAAAATTAATCCGACAACGAGTACAATACTAACTATTGTAGCGCAAGCTTTAATGAATTTTGAACCGCCTGCGGTCAAAGCTTCTTCATCTTCCGGGAGCAATCCGGTAGAAGAATATTCTCCATTCACTATTCCCGTTGAGGGATCGCTTAGCGAAATTATAAAATTTTTCTTTTGTAAAGCAGAAATTCCTGCACGATAAACTTCTTCTTTTGAATAACGGAAGGTGTGGTCAGAAACGATAATCTCCTTTTGCTTCCCGTTTTGTTGCAGTTGTGTTTGTTGTGGAACGGCGCATCCGGATAACGAATAATAGAGAAAACTGAAAAGCGAAATATAAATAATCGTCTTTTTCATAAAACCCTTTCTAATATAATTGCCCTTTATCCCAAAGATTGTACCAATAAAATAGAATGATAATAACCTATTTTTTATACAACATGTAGTAATTAAAGGAAGAAGTGAAGACGTTTTTATACAGAGAAAATAGTCGGCGGTCTCCAGTCGGCAGTTGACAGTCTGCAGTCGTCAAAGGAAACGTTTTTTTCATTCAGTCATTCAGTTATCCATTCTTACCGTATGGTTTTTGGTGTAAAAATATTTTTACAATTCTTCGGCACAAGTATCAACTAATTTTGCGGACTTAGGTTTTCCAATTCATCGGTTGTAATTTTGTAACAAATATTATTTACAACTATAATAAGGTTCGTCAATGGACATTCAAAACAAAAAAGTTTTAGTTCTCGGCGGCTGGGGACTGGTCGGAAACGCGGTTACAAAAAAACTGATCTCCGAAAGACCCAAACAGATTATCGTCACTTCTCTCCGCAAAGAAGAAGCCTTCGAGGAAGTTAACAAGCTCAAAAAAGAATATCCGCATCTGCCCAAAAATTATTTTGTGCCCTGGTGGGGAAATATTTTGGTTCGCGAAGAATTTAAGGATAAAGATAGAAATGAACTTCTTGCCGATCCGGCAAAAAGAAAAATCTTAATGCAGGATACGCTTGAGGAATTGGGGAGTGAAATATTAAAAAGCGCTTCTCTTTATAAACTCATCAATAAACACAAACCGCAGATTATTGTTGACTGCATCAACACGGCAACCGGAATTGCTTACCAGGATATTTACACAACGTACAAACGGGTTAAACATAAGTTCAACAACAAACCAAAATTGGAAGAAGTTATTGAAGAAACGGAAAAGATTCTCTGCACGATGTACATTCCGCAGTTAATACGGCACATTCAAATTCTTTACAACGCGATGCATGATGCAAAGACTGAAATCTATTTTAAAATCGGAACAAGCGGAACAGGCGGAATGGGATTGAATATTCCTTACACGCACAGCGAAGAAAAACCATCGCGCGTTTTGCTCAGTAAATCCGCTATTGCGGGCGCCCATACACTTTTGCTTTGGCTGATGGGAAGAACTCCTGATTCAGCAATTGCAAAAGAAATTAAACCAACGGCGGCAATCGCATGGAAGAAAATCGAATTCAACACGGTAAAGAAAAAAGGAAAACCGATTGAACTTTATGATATTCCTTTTGAAGATCAGATTCCATTGAACAATAAATTAAGTTTTCAATTGGCCAAACCATATTCGCCGAGCGGAAAAGTTTTGAAATCGGTTTTTATTGATACCGGTGAGAACGGAATTTTTTCACGTGGTGAGTTTGAGGTAATTACCGCGCAGAAACAAATGGAATTTGTTACTCCCGAAGAAATTGCCGAGAACATTATCTATGAAATTAAAGGGCGGAATACCGGAAGCGATATTATTAATGCACTCGATAACGCTACGTTAAATCCAAGTTACCGCGCCGGATACCTTCAGCATTTTGCCGTTGATATCCTCTCGGAACTTGAAAAGAAACACGACCTTCACAGCGTTGCCTTTGAGATGCTCGGACCACCGCGTCTTTCCAAGCTGTTGTTTGAAATTCAGTTAATTAAAACAATTGCCGGTACGATGAAAAACATTCCATCATTTTCGGCGAAAAAACTTTCGCAGCTCTCCACTGAGTTAATAAAGAATAATAATGATTTGCGAAATGAAATCCTCTCTATCGGAATACCGATCTTAATGCCGGACGGAAAAACTTTTTTGCGTGGCGCTGAAATGAAAATTCCTGTCTTTACCGGCGATAACGAAATTTCTCTTGACGCTGCAAAGATCAACCGGTTTGCTTACGAGTGCTGGCTCGATCTTCGTCCATCAAATATGAGCGCCTGGCTAAAACGGATAAAAGCAATTATGGATGAAGCGATAGCGATCAGCGAAAAAGATACAAGTTCGCTGCATGTTCGCACAAAACAATATTGGAATTATTTTGAAGAGATCAGCATCGGTAGAGTTGTAAGCTGGATTTTCATCCACGAAGAAAAAGGAACGAGGATGAAGGATTAGTAAAAGTTGAAAGTGAAAAGTCTAAAGTAAAAAGTATTTTTTTATCTTGATTCGCCGCAGCATGTAAAACAATAATTTGGATATTGCGGCGAATTCTTTTTACTCTTCGCTATCTGCTGCCGGCATTACAACCCAGAGAACGATGTAAACCAGCAATCCCGGAAAAGCTGCACTTAAAATTGAAACGAGCACGTATCCAAGACGCACAACCGTTGGATCCCAGCCGAGCCACTCTGCAAGACCGCCGCACACTCCGGCGATCATTTTATTTCTCGATTTTTTTAACGCTGCCATAAATTTTCCTTTTGTTTAAGACAAAGTTATTCCAAAAACATTAGAACATCAACTCTAAATTAGTAATTCATATTATGCAAAGTTTGATCACTTATTATTAAAATTGTTCAAAATCGTAGCGCAGACTTAAGTCTGCGTTACAGAATTTTAAACCGCTTGATATTTTTGCAACATGGATTAGTAAGAGAAAGTTGCAAAACCTGTTTCACTTGACTAATTTTCGCACAATAATTTATTCGATTTCTCATAACATTATCTGGTAAACCAGAACCAAATATTTTGTAATCATCGAATGAATGGTTGCATGACTGAATGAAAAACATTCATCCATGCATCTTCATTCATTCATGCGCGGAAATTATTTGTTACACTAATATTTTTTCCAACTTCGGATTGAATATTTCCACTAACCATTTATAGAGGTTCCATTTTGACGGCACAAGAAGAAGTTTATCAAAAGGCGGAAGAACTCTCTTCCGAATTTAATTATGCGGCTAAAGAAGTTTCAATTATTTTAGCAGCCGGACACGGCAAAAGAATAAAATCTCACCGCTCAAAAATGCTTCACGCAATTTGGGGAACCCCGACCGTTGAACGGGTATTTAACGCTTCGAATATGGGCATTCCCGCGGTGAACTCAATTTTAGTTGCAGGAATAAAAGCGGTTGATGTTATGTCGGTTATCGGCAAACGCCCACAAACAATTTTTGCTTACCAGGCGGAGCAAAAAGGAACCGGACACGCGGTGCAAGTTGCACTTGAAAAAATCGATGTGAAAAAATTTGATGGAAATGTGTTTGTTTTTCCAGGGGATATGGGACTTATTAATAAAGAAACCGCCGCAATGTTTCGTGAAGCGTTCATCTCATCAAAATGTGATATGATGGTGCTTACGGGAATTTTTGAAGGCAATTCAGCGGAAAACTCCTATGGAAGAATTATCCGTGTAAAAGAAAAAGATATTGATGGAGATTCTTGCAAAAGTGATTGCGGAAATGTTATCGAAATTAAAGAGCACAAAGATATTCTCTCTCTACCCGATGACAAGCCCTATCTTTTAAAATATAAGGGGAGAACATTTTCTTACACAAAGCAGGAACTTATCGAAAACAGAGAATTTAATTCAGGCGTTTATGCTTTTGATTACAAAAAACTTGTCGCGCAAATTAAAAACCTAAGCAGCGAGAATGCCCAAAATGAAATTTACATAACTGATCTTATTTCTTTATTTAACAAATCCGGTTACTCGGTTTCGGCTATTAGTCCTGATGACCATAATGTTGTGATGGGTTTTAATGATAAATCGGTCTTAAAGGAAATGGAAAACATCTTCAGAAAGAAAGTATATGACAAACTGAAAAACATTATTGAAATAGATGACAACGACGATTTCTTTATTGATGAGTCTGTAGTTGACCATATTTTGGAAATGGATAAAGCCGGAACTCCGCTTGATATTAGAATAGGGAAAGGTGTTTATATCGGCAGAGGGGTTCAACTAAATTATAATTTAGAATTGAAGAAGAATGCGCGTGTTGATGGAAATGTAATCTTCGGCAAAAATGTTCATGTTTGGGAAAATGTTCATCTTTCTGCTTTCCCGCATCAAAAATTTGTTATTGGTGATAATGTAGAGATACTCTGGGGAGATATCATCAAAGGAAATATTGAAATTGGCGAGAACACGAAAATAGAATCAAGCGTAAACATGACCGGCAGCGATGAGTTTCCCGTGCGCATCGGCAAAAACGTACTTATAAAAGGAACAAGTTACATCTTTGGCTGTATTATCGAAGATGACATTTACATCGAGCACAGCGTTTTAATACGAAAGAAAATTTACAAACTTGTTAAACGGAACGGAGAAGTGCAAAGAATACGGTTTTTCCTTCCGATGCCTTCTGGGATTGATGCGATAGAAAATTTGTAAGAGTTGGAAAAATCCCGCGGTAAAATAATACTACGGGACTTTCATCTAAAATTTTTATTCTTTGGTTTCAGCTTTTGGAGCGGCTACAACAGCATTGAAATGTTTTGTTAAAGCGGCTTTTCTTCTGGCTGCAGTGTTTTTGTGGATTCTCCCCTTAGCGGAAATCTTATCGGTATAAGCAACAGCTTCTTTGTAAGCTTTTTCAATTTCTTCTTTTTCTGATGTACCTAATGCTTTTTTAGTAAGCGTTTTTAATTTTGAAAGAGAAGTTTTGTTTTCTACTCTTCTTCTTTCGGTTACTTTTATTCTTTTCTTTGCAGACTTATGATTTGCCATTACGACCTTTTTTAATAATTCATTAAAATTTCGCCTCAAATATAGAGATTTCACCTTTCGTTGTCAAACTTTTCTTTTTAAGTCATGTTTTAGGCGAGATTGGCTAAAAATTTTGTTAAGTCTTTACAATTGAACAGATTAAGGAGATCAACTAAAGAGAAAAGCTAAAAGACGACCAATTTTATATTGATTTCCCCCCCCTTTAAATCGTATATTTACATCTCCGATTATGATTATTTAAAGGATTATTGCTTTTGACCGCTTTGCACAGAAATTTTACTCTCTTTACTGTTCTTTTGCTGCTTTTCATCCCGAAAATTATCCAACCGCAAATTATATTTAAAGAACTGCCGCGTTACGCTATTTCGGAAGAAGATTTAAATTTTATTGAAAGTTCATCTATCCGTAAAACTATGCTTTTGAATGGACAATGGAAAGTTTACAATTTTAGAGACGATGAAAAGAAAAAAGCGGTTGTTGGCGTTCCGTCAATTTTCGAAGGAAATGCCGAAGTAGTTTATGAAAAATATTTTGAACTCTCAAAAAATCAATTAGAAAACAACAATTTTGAACTCAATTTTCTGGGAGTAAGTTATACCGCGGAAATTTCCATCAATAATTCGGTCATTTATTTGCACCCCGGAGGCGAATTCCCTTTTTCCATTTTACTTCCAAAGGATTTACTAAAAAGCGATAAGAAAAATCTTCTGACCGTGAAAGTAAATTCCAAACTTGACGCTACACAGACCATTCCGTATAAAAATGAATTTTTAGCTCCCGAAAGGTTTGGCGGAATTTTCCGGGATGTTTATTTAACATTTGTGCCAAATATTCATATTTCCCGGTTCAGCTTTCATTATAATGTTCCGCCAAATTCTTCACGCGCAAAAGTTTTTGTCTCCGCTAACTTTGCCAACCATGAGTTTCGCGGTAAAAATGATTCAACTTCAGCAGAAAGATTTGAAGTAAAATTTTCAATTCAGAACAAAAATGAACTTACTTCAAACGGTTCTGCAACTAATCAAATCGAATTACGAAAAGGGAAAGAAAAAGTTATTTCGCAATCATTCGAAGCGGCAAACTTAGTAATGTGGAATTGTTCCAACCCGAATTCATACTTAATTATTGCTCAAATTTTACAAAATGGAAATGTAATTGATGAGATCAGACAACCGGTTTCGTTTTACAATTTTTCGATTCAAAAAGATTCACCTTATTTAAACGGAGAAAAATTTCAACTGAACGGCGTAACGTATTTAGCTTCTAATAAAAGTTACGGCAGCATGTTTACGTATGAGCAGATGAAAAATGACCTCATACAAATTAAGGATCTGGGATTTAATGCAGTCCGTTTTCCAAAGCAGGCGCCGCATCCATACTTGCTCTCTTTATGCGGTGAACTTGGTTTGTTGGCGTTCATTGAGTCGCCCTCTTCATCACTCCCGGAAAGTCTGGTTGAAGATCAAAATTTCATTTCTCTTTCAAATAATTATTTTAAAAGATTTCTTTCTGCCTATGGCAATTACAGTGCGGTAGCGGCAATAGGACTGGGCGGCGGATTTTTGCCCAATTCATCTGCACATACATTTTATTTAGAAACCCAAGCTGACGAAATTAAAAAAACTCTTTCCAAACCCGTTTACGCTTCATTTATTGCCGGAAATTTCCATGAAATTCCGAAACTTGATTTTTACGGAATCGAATTGTTCGCAACTTCTTTACCTGTACCGGCAGGGCTTTCATCGCTTAATGTTATGTTTAAACCGCTTCAAGAAGAATTGGGAAAAGGAAAAATTTTCGTAAGCGAAGCGACTTACATGGTTACACAAGGAAGATCAACCGGGTACACGAATAAGTCGACTTTTGAAGCACAAGCAAAATATTTCAGCGACCTGCTTTCCTTTTCCGAAGAGAATGAAACCGGCGGATATTTTATTAATTCGATGTACGATTACCGAAGCGATTACCATTCGGTGCTTTCATTATATAACGAAAACAAAATTCTTACCGTAGGAATTTGTGACGAAGAACGAAATACCGCACGCCCGGCATATAAAGTTCTCTATGCAAAACTTCATAACCTTGAGCAGGTAACTATTCCTATCGGTTTAAGGAAAGATCAATCGCCGATGGCTTTTATCATAAGCGGTTTGCTGCTTGCGTTATTCACCGGATTTTTAATTAATTCAGGAAGAAAATTTAGAGAGGATACTTCACGCGCGTTGTTGCGTCCCTATAATTTTTTTGCGGATATAAGAGATTTGCGAATCATCTCGGGGGTACACACCACCATTTTGGCGTTCATCATTTCCGCAATTGTAGGAACGTTGATGGCAAGCCTCTTTTTCTTCTTTAAAGATAAAATTCTTTTTGAACGGTTCATACTTTCCATCGGAAGCGAAAATATTATCCGTGCAATGAGCTATCTTTCGTGGCATCCTGTCCAGGCGATAATCATTTTATCTGCAATTGTGTTCATTAAATTGTTAATAGTTTCTTTGCTGGTTAAATTCTTTTCGTTTTTCGTGATGAACAAAATATTTCTTTCAAATGCCTATTATGTGGTGGTTTGGTCTTTTCTTCCGTTTGTTCTGTTAATACCGGGAGCGATAATTCTTTACCGTATGCTTGCCATGGATACGATGAATCTTTACATCTATGTTGTTCTTCTCCTTTTCTACATATTGTCTTTGTACCGGTTAATAAAGGGAATTTACGTTATTTATGATGTCTCGCCTGGAAAAGTCTACATGTATTTTTTCACTTTTCTGATGGGTGTGTCGGTCGTCTTTTTACTGTTCATGCAGACTTACAACGCGACCTTTGAATTTCTTCTATATGGGATAAAAGAATTTTTGGCAAGGATATAATTTTTGTATTTAAAGAAACTTGAAATATTAGGCTTCAAATCTTTCGCGCAGAAAACGGAAGTACATTTTCATAAAGGATTAACCGCAATTGTTGGTCCTAACGGATGCGGCAAAACTAATATTGTTGATGCGATCCGCTGGTGTTTGGGCGAACAGAAAAGCAGTACGCTCCGCTCCGACAAAATGGAGAACGTGATCTTCAACGGAACAGCTACACGCAAACCGATGGGAATGTCGGAGGTTTCGCTTACGATAGAAAATAACAAAGGTATTCTTCCAACCGAATATTCCGAAGTAACCATCTCGAGAAGAATTTTTCGCTCCGGCGAAAGCGAATATCTTTTAAACAAAAATCTTTGCCGCTTAAAAGATATCACCAATCTTTTTATGGATACGGGAATTGGTTCCAATGCGTACTCGGTTATTGAGTTAAAGATGGTTGAGACCATTCTTAATAATAAAGCAGAAGAACGCCGCAACATGTTTGAAGAAGCTGCGGGAGTGAACAAGTACAAGCTCCGCCGCCGGCTTACTTTAAAAAAACTTGATGAGGTTAAAAACGATTTAACCCGTGTGAATGACATTGTTTCCGAAGTTGAAAAGAAAGTTACCTCGCTTGAACGCCAGGCAAAAAAAGCTGATAAGTACAATAAAATTTCTACTACGCTGCGTGAACTTGAAATCGATTTATGTGAGCGCGAACTTGCTCTATACACCGCGCGTAAGGTAGAAGTTAAATTGAAGAAAGAGGAATTTTTTGCAAAAAAAATTCAATTAGAATCCGAACTCGCACAACTTGACGACAAGATAAAAGAAGTAAAAGATGAACTGTACGCAATAGAGACACAGCTCGCAGCAAAGCGGAACGAGATTACTAGGCAAACGGAAAAAATTTATTCCGTGCAACGCGCAATTTCCGTTGCTGAAGAAAGAAAAAAATCTTTAGAAAAAAATATCGATAAATATTCTAAAGAAAAAGAAGAACTTGCTGTTCAATTAGAAATTACTGTTGAACAGATCGAAGAGTTCAAAGAGAAAATTGAAGAAACCACCGCGGCGCTTCTTGCAAAGCAAAATGAACGTGAAGCGCTCACTGTTCAAGTTGATGAACAAAAAAACACACTTGAAGAAAAGCGGATCGCATTAAAAAGTTATTCGGAAACGCTGCTTGATAAATTTAAAGAGATCACCACAAAAGAAAATGATCTTGCAAACGTTCAAGCTGCATTAAAGCGTGCAAACGACTCGCTGAACAAAACCGATCTTAAAATTAAAACCCTCACCGATACCATCGCCAAACTAGTTGGATTTATCGGCGAACTTTCCGAAGATAAAATTGATGTTGAACAAAAATTAGCCGAAGCCGATTCTTTCTTTAATGGAAAACAAAAAGAGAAAGACGATCTCGAACAAAAACTTTCTAACTTCCGCGCCAAAGAAGCTGAGGCGAAAACAGTAATCAGCGCGTTAAAAGATAAGATCGGATTTCTTCAAAACTTGATCAACAATCTTGAAGGTTTCTCAAAAGGAGCGAAAGAATTAATTGCCAATCCCGAATGGAAAACCAAAGACAAAAACATTCTCGCGAACATTGGCAACGCGAATGATAAATTCCGTTTTGCCGTTGAAGCCGCGCTAAAAAATAATTTGAACAACATTCTTGTTGAAACGATAGACGATGTAAAAAAGGGTATTGAGTATCTTAACACGTACGATTATGGCAAAGCGTCGTTCTATGTTTTTGGCTTCACGGAAAGCGTTAAGAAATCTCTCTTTGAAAAGATTGAAGATTACTTTATAACCCGAAAAAGTAAAAGACTTGAAAAAGAAAATTCCTTTTTAGGCTGGGCGGAAAATTTTGTTGAGACCGAGGATCGCTGGAAACCGTTCTTCAAAAAACTTTTGGTGAACACAGCAGTCGTTGATTCGCTCGAAAACGCTTTTGCTCTTTCAAAACATTTTCCTCTCTTTAACTTTGCAACGCTTAACGGTGATTTTGTTCATAACTCCGGAGTTATTGAAGCCGGCTCGGCTCCCAAACTTGATGACACTCTCTTCGGGAGAAAACAGTTACTTGAAAATCTGAAAAAAGAAATTCCGCAACGAGATAACCAGTTAATTGAAATTAAACAAACCATTGAGCAGCTCGAAAATGCAATCTCTTCTATCGATCTAAAAGTTCTTTCCGAAAACGGAAAAATTCTTTTGAACGATCTGCGCAACGTAGAAAAGCAGATTGAAAAATTTGAGTTTGAAAAAAGCAAAGCTTATGACGAATCGGAAAAAGCGCATCAAGAGTTGCAAGCTCTGGTTACTCAATCCAACAAACTTGAGGAAGAGATTGAATCACTCTCTGAAGTTTTAAGCGGACAAATTGAAGAGAAGCGGCAAGCGGATGAAATGCTTCACTCGCTTGAAGAAGATTTTTCATCGTGCGAAGAAAAATTTAGACAACTTAATACACAGCAAAATCACGCCAACCTTGCGAGTGAACGATTGTCCGGCGAAAAAAGAAATTTTGAAAACGCGCTACAACGTTCGCAAGAATCGGTTGGAACGATTCGCAAATCAATTGAAAAAAGAGAAGAGGACGTAACTTCTGCAAATGAAGAGTTGCAGAGTCTCCACTTAATATTGGAAGAAAAGAACGATGAACTTTTTGAACTGAATGAAGTACAAGGTTTGTTGAAGAGTGAAGAGACAGCTATTGATGCACAATTTAAACTGGTTCGGACGAACATTACCAATTTAGAACTGAAGCAAAAAAGCATCCGCAACGAACGTGAAGAAGCCGGCAACGCAATCCACCACGCCGATATTTCTTTAAAGGAATCTGATTTTAAAATCGAAACGCTTCAACAGCACATTCTTGAAAAATATTCGTTAACGCTTGCTCTAAAAGAATTTGATGATCTTGATTCATTCGATTTTAAAACACGCCAGGAAGAAGTTACAAGTTATAATCAGCAAATAAAAAATCTCGGGATGATCAATCCTCTTGCGTATTCGGAATATGAAGAAGAAAAAGAGCGGCTTGATTTTCTTTCTAAACAAAGAAACGATCTGCTTGATTCTGAAAGAGACTTGGTCCAAACGATCGAAGAAATAAACGTTACCGCCCAGCAGCTTTTCATGGAAACATTTGAGAAGATTAAAGAACATTTTATTAGAATTTTTAGAGGATTGTTTAATCCTGGCGACGAAGCCGATTTGAAATTGGAGGAAGCGATAGATCCACTTGAAGCGAAGATTGAAATTATCGCCAAACCAAAAGGTAAACGCCCGACTTCGATCGAACTTCTTTCCGGAGGAGAAAAAACGTTAACGGCGATTGCACTGTTATTTGCAATTTATCTCGTTAAGCCAAGTCCGTTCTGTATCCTCGATGAAATTGACGCGCCGCTTGACGACGCGAACGTTGACCGTTTCACCCGCATCTTAAAAGAGTTTAGCGAGAATACGCAGTTCATTGTAGTATCTCATAACAAACGCACGATGGAAGCTTGCGATACGCTTTACGGTGTTACGATGCAAGAGGAAGGTGTTTCCAAACTTGTTAGTGTTCGGTTTAACGAGGAGGTGAATGTTGCGTAATAGTCTACTTTCTACTTTCTATATTCTACTTTTTACTTTTAACTCTTCGTTATTTGGTCAGTGGATTACAAATTCGCAATTGAACACACAGCTTGTATTTGATTCTGTAAATCCGGTTAACATTTCATCGCTTGAAGACGGCAACGGCGGAGCTTTCCTTTTTTGGCAGGATACAAAACCAAACTCCTCTGCGGGAATTTATTTCCTTCACTTTGATAACGATGGCAACGTAAGTTTTCGTGCCGATGGAAAATCAGTAAGCAACAATTACGGGGAGAAAAAAAATCCACTTACTGCGGGAAATGATTCGCATACCGCTGTTGTAGTGTGGAATGATTATTCTTCCACGAATACCGGGGCGCTTTATGCTCAGCTTGTTAAAAGCAATGGAATGCTTCTATGGAATGAATCAGGGTTGAAAATTACGAGAGGACTGAACACCATTGTTAATTGCGGCGTGGCTTTAGATCAAAAGAATAATTCTTATTTCACGTATATCGAAAAATCCGATGCGGCACCAACGGAATATTTTTTAAAACTGCAAGTAGTTTCAGAAGCCGGTATACCAAAATATTTAAACGATGGACTCTTAGTTAAAAAATCAAATTCTGCAAAAAATAATTCAACAGTTTTTCCGGATGAAAAAGGGGGATGTTTTGTTTTATGGGGAGAGAGCGAAAGTAAGATTTATCAAATCCATGCACAGTATGTTGATGAACGTGGAAAACTTTTATGGAAACAAGTCACTGATGTTTCAGGGCATTCAACAAGCATTACCGGTTACCATGCGTTGCTTGCAAAACCGGGACTCCTTTACATTTACTGGCAAAATCTCGGCAGGAATAAAACGATTTCCCATCAACTACTAACATCAAGCGGGAAAACGTTATTAGATGAACGGCGTACTTCCATTACAAGTCAAAAAGGAAATCAGGTAAATCCTCAAGCAGCTTTAACCGCGGATTCTACCTTAGTGTTGAGCTGGGTGAATGATGCAAACGGTCGAAAAAATATTTTTGTCCAAAAATATAAGATGAATGGAAATCCTGTATGGAATTCCGTGGGAAGTTACGTTGCGAAGACAAAGGGTGATCAGTTTGGACAAGTAATCGCTTCAGGGGAAAAAGGCGGAACTCTTTTAGCCTGGCTTGATCAAAAGGATCAAACACAAAAGCCGATCATTTTTGCTCAGAAAATTTCGGCAAAAAAAGAATTGTTGTGGAACGAGGAAGGAACTCCCGTTGCCGTAGATAAAAAATCGGACAAAAGTTATCTTTCTCTTTTTTCCGATCAAAAAGGGGGAGTGATTGTTTTATTCAAAGAAAATCGAAAAGAGGGAACCGGGATTTACGGGCAGCGGCTCTTCAGCGCCAAAGCTTTGGTCTCGCAGATAACAGATTTCACGGCAAAAGTTGTAGTTGATTCGGTTCAACTTTCCTGGACGGTAACGAATGAATCCGATCTGTTTTCATACAAGGTTGAAAAGATGAATGAAAAAGATGCGGTTAAAAATATTTGGCAATCGGTAACTTCAATTTATTCGGCAAGCGTTGGAAAGACAAACGAATATAATTATTCAGAACCTTTGGATGAAGCCGGTACGATATATTATAGACTGTCACAATTTGGCAGAGACGGCAAGAAAAATTTTTCAGTAATTGAAAAAATAACTTTTGCGCCGATAACTGCTGAAGAAAATTATGTCGTGCAAAATTCACCGAATCCGTTTTCGGGAAAAACAACTATCGTTTTTCATTTAACACAACCGAACGAAGTTAAATTTGAGATATTTAATTCGAGAGTAGAAAAAATAAAAGAAGTTCTTTTAACCGATACCCAAGAGGGGAAAAATAAATTTATTTTTGACGGGAGTTCTCTAACTCCCGGAATATATTTCTACCGGTTTACTTCCGGTGATTTTGTCGATGTGAAAAAAATGGTAGTTACAAAATAGTCTATGCAAAATTTTTGCGCTGAAAAGTTCTTATGAATATTGATCATGAACCATTAAAACGTGTTTATAAAATTTTTGTTGATTTTGACGGAACAATTACAAAGCAGGATATCGGAGAACAGCTTTTTTTGCAATATGGCGATACTGAAAAAGCGGAAGTGATCATTAAAAGAATAAGCTCGCGGGAACTTACATCTGTTGAAGGTTGGAAAGCATTATTCGAGATATTGAATCCGGTCTCAATTGATGAATTAACAAAATTTGTTCGTTCATTTGAAGTTGATAAAGCATTTCACCGGCTTGTTTCGTTTGCGCGGGAGCAGCAAGTTGAAATGATAATTCTTAGCGACGGTTTTGAGTTTTACATCAGAACAATTTTGGAAAGAGAAAATATTACCGGTATTCCAATCTATTCAAACCGGTTAATAGAAAACGGAAGCGGAAAACCAGAACCGGTTTTTCCGTACCGTGATGAAGAATGTAAAGATTGCGCAAACTGCAAACGGAATCATGTTATTGAAAACAGCGGCGATGATGAGTTCACAGTTTATATCGGGAACGGAAGTTCAGATGTTTGTCCCGCGCAATATTGCGATTTTATTTTTGCGAAAGATTCGCTTCGCAAATTTTGTGAGAAAGAAAAAGTAACCTTTTTCCCGTACGATAATTTTAATGACGTCGTCTCTAAACTGGAAACCTTGTTCGCAAAAAAACGATTGAAGAAAAGGCATCAAGCCGAATTGAAAAGAAAAAACTTATACAAATTAGGATAGATTTTAATGGAAAAATTGTCAAAGAAAATTTTTACTTATAGGAGTTATACACCCATCCCATTTTTAATTCTAATGGTGGCTTATCAGCAATCAAACGTATGGAGTTTACCGCTTGGCTTATTGATTGCAGTTTGCGGAGAACTGATCCGACTTTGGGCTGTAAGTTGGGCAGGTAGCGAAACGCGCACGACCGGGAAAGTCGGCGGAACGTATTTGGTTATAAATGGACCGTATGCACACGTTCGCAATCCGCTCTATGTCGGAAATATTTTAATTTATTTCGGATTGGGAATTATGTCCTTTGCTCTCTTCCCTTATCTCCAAATTATTGCTCTGGCGTTTTTCGTTTTTCAGTATTACGAAATTATTAAAGAAGAAGAAGGATTCCTTAAAGAAAAGTTTGGGAATGATTTTACCGAATATTATAAAAATGTGCCGCGCATTTTTCCTCGTTTAACTCCATACCGAAAAGAGGGAGTTGAGCAACCGGAATATGATATTAAAAAGGGTTTACGTTCGGAAAGAAGAACGCTGCAAGCATTTGTAATTGTAGCTGGCACTTTAATTATTCTATGGTTTTTAAGAAGATTATCCTAACCGTGACTGCTGAGAAAAACATATTGATTCTTGCCGGTGAAGCTTCTGGCGATTTGCACGGAGCCGCTTTAATTAAAGCGATGAAGACAATTGATCCGTCCCTTTCGTTTTACGGCATCGGTGGTGATGAAATGAAACATGAAGGAATGCAGCTTCTCTATCATGTTAATAAAATGGCATTTCTCGGTTTTGTTGAAGTGATAAAACATTTACCGTTTATAAAAAAAGTGCAGACCGATGTTCTTAAACTTGTTGAAGAAAAAAATATTCAAACATGTGTGTTGATCGATTATCCCGGTTTCAATCTCAGCATCGCAAAAAAGTTGAATGCTATGGAGAGAAAGATCATCTATTACATCTCTCCGCAAATTTGGGCTTGGGGAAAGCGCCGTATTCACAAGATCAAAAGACTTGTAAAGAAAATGCTTGTTCTCTTTCCGTTTGAAGAAACGTTTTATAAAAATGCGGGAGTGGATGCAACGTTTGTCGGGCATCCGTTAATTGAGCGGATTAATAACTATTCGTTTATCGAACGGAATGAATTTTTTTCTAAAAATAATCTTGATGTGCAGAAAGAAATTTTACTTGTTTTGCCCGGAAGCAGAATTCAAGAAGTTGCAAAAATATTTCCTTCTGTTATTGAGGGAGCAATTGCGGTAGCAAAGAAATTTAATTTACAGGTTGTGGTCGGTTGTTCTTCAAATATTGATGAAAAAACTTTTAAAAGTTTGAGCAGTGAAAAAGATTATCATATTGTTAAAAATAAATCGTATGAACTTTTTAAATATGCGAAACTTGGTATCATCAAATCGGGAACCTCTACTCTTGAAGCCGCATTATTCGGTTTACCGATGGTGATCGTTTATAAAACAAGTTCATTGACCTATTTAATCGGTAAAAAGTTGATAACGCTTAGCAACATCGGATTGGCAAACATCATTGCAGGCGAAACGGTTGTGCCGGAATTAATTCAAAACGAAGTGAACACAAAAAATATTTTAAATGAATGCAGCAAATTTTTAAGCGAAGTATCTCTTTATCAAACCATATCAGAAAAATTAAAAAGTCTGAAAGTTGTACTCGGGAATAAAGATGCATCAAAAACTGCTGCAGAAATAATTATAGCATCAATCAATGAAGCTTAGAAAACAGTATCAAAATTTCCTCCGGTTTATCGGAAATTATGTTCTTTACATATTAATTCAAACGCTTTGCAAAACATTGCGCATTCAAACTACCGGAAGCGAATCCATTAATTCGCTTATAAAAGAGAAGAAATATTTTGTTCTCGCTTTCTGGCACGGAACGATGGTAATTCCCTGGTTCGCTCACCGCAATTTAAATTTGCTTGCGATAATAAGCCAAAGCAAGGACGGCGATTTACTCGCAAAAATTTTACGCAAGTGGAATTATAAAGTTGTTCGCGGTTCAAGTTCCAAAGGCGGTGAGGTTGCTTTGCAAATTATGATTGACCATGCTAAACATGAATGCGCCGTTGCTATT
>Ga0209417_1002289_pt1 | contig 30302 bp, 20 predicted proteins | sample RifGroF2_FD_184002 | JGI IMG/M metagenome (GOLD analysis project Ga0209417, IMG submission 184002) | Groundwater microbial communities from Rifle, Colorado, USA - Groundwater F2 (SPAdes) (version 2) | ecosystem: Environmental > Aquatic > Deep subsurface > Groundwater | place: Rifle, Colorado... | reverse complement strand
CCAGTAATCAACAAATTCCCGGCCTCGTCCGACGATATTGGCAAGACCGAAGATTATGCTGTTTGGCGGGGATTGGTGGATGATACGTGACGCGTGTCGTGCAATAGCTCCGGAGTACGGGCCGGCCTTTGTGCCGGCTCCAACCGGCAACCGGTAACCGGTAACCACTTCGCATTCAGGCAGTGTCCTTCCGAACAGCCGTGCATGGGTGCCGATAGCATAAATCCTGGTAAACGTCCCTTTTCCCTCACCTGCAAGCAAGTCGAGCCATTGCCGGCTGCGTTCGCCGCGGTCGGAGCGGAGGCAGATAAGGCCCGAAACAACCGGGTTTTCCAGGTTCAGGAGGGATAAAACTCTCTCCATCAACTGCAGCGTTGAAAAGGGATCGTTTGCGGCAAAGGAATTGACAAACCAAACCGGGCCGTTTGAACCGTCAAACCTGAAAACCCGCGGGCGGCCTATATCAAGGTTTGTCTCACGGATGCCCCGTTCAATTACTTCCTGTGAAACTGAAAGCAACTGTGCGGATGCGGTTACCAATTCTATATTTATAGGTATCTGCAGACTCAATGAATACGCTGGATTCCCAGTCTTTGCCAGAACCACTTCCGACTTTGCCTTGATAACTTCTTCCCGGATGAATTCGTTGATTTCCGTTTCATGGATCACAACCCGGGATCCCGGAAAAATATCGTTGGCATGCAGCATTGAGATTTCTTTCAGGTTGTTTCGCACCACATCCAGGTGATCGGCCCGGAAGTTTGTAAAGATGGTGAGATGCGGTTTCAGGAGCCTTTGGGTTTCAATCCAGTGGTTTTCCGGATGAATGCTCATGATTTCCGTTATCAGGCAATTGGCTTTAATCCGGACTGCCTGGCGCACCAGGTTTTTTTGCTCCATAATGGTAATGCGTCCGCGGCGCTTCACCGGTTCCTCCGATCCGTCGGGCAGAATTAACATGGCTTCCGACCCGGTTGTCTTGGCCACCACCGTATATCCGGCTACCCGCATAACGGAAGCCAGTGTACGCACCACCGATGATTTGCCCCGGGTTCCGGAGACTGTTATCCTGAGCGGGATCCGGCGAAGGTTTCGGTTATGCAGGATCGACTCACATATGAGAAAAGCAGACAGGATGATCAGAAGACTGGTAAATAGAATCATGTGATTAGCGTAATGCAACATACCCACCCCAACCCCTCCCTCGACCAGGGAGGGGCTTGAGCCCGGGCCAAATTCCCTGATAATTTCATGCCGCTATGCCCTTATGCCCTTCCCATGCCCAAACGGGCGAGCGCCGCTCGCCCCTACGACGATTCCGCCTTAAACAGCCCCTCATCGTTTGCCCCCAGGAATACGGCATCCATCAGGAGTTTATCGGCTTTATGCAAATTTGAAAGGACTCCGGGACCGGCAACAGGATAATGGCGCATCGTGTAAAGATAGTCACCGATGTATTCAAGATCATCGGAGGAGGTAGCCCAGTTCTTTTTATTAAAGCGGTTAAGGTTAACGGGACGCGAGTAGGAGCGAAGTGATTTTTCGCCGAGCGTATTGAAGTAAAAATCGAAATAGGACATGATCAGTTCACGAAGGGTGCGGTAGGCAGGCTCTCGAAAACGGAGAGCCGAGGTATTCGATTTTGCAATGGCTCCCCAGAGATTGCCTGAGCGGAAGACAGCGATAACATGGTCGTCATCGTTTTCGGCGGTCATATCGACGATCAGCGGCAGGTGCCCGATCTCACGGAGCATTGCTGCCGCAAATAGTGCGCCCTCAAAGCAGTGCGCCCTGGGTTCAGCGAGAACAAGGCGCGGCGACCGGCATTCCCCTATCGGGTTATAAGGGATGGAATCGAGAAAAATTTGAATATCAAATGGTGAGGTAAACTTTTTTATCTGCAATTGCTCGGCAATAGTCCACATCTATTTCTGATTTTATGTTGATCCATGGCGCTAACGACAGTTGAAAATAATCAAATTTTCCTATTTTGGCTTTCAGTAGTAATAGTAGCAAGATGGATATTGTTGTGAATCAGGAGAAAATGGCCGCCAGTCTTTTTTTGGCGCTGAACTCCAGAAATTTTGACGGACTGGAACTGACGGTAGCTGACGAGGTGGTTTTGGATTTTCCGGGCGCAGGAAGAGTCGAAGGATACCGAAAAGTGGTCATTTTCATGAAAGCCCTGCTGCGAAGGTACCAGCGTCTGGCCTTCACCCTTACCGATGTTTTTTCCACGGGCGACCGGGCTTGTGTGGTATGGACCAATGAGGGCGAGCACGCTGACGGTAATCCCTACCGTAACAGCGGTCTTACCTTGTTTCATTTTGCAAATGAAAAAATCGTCTTCATCAGCGATTATTTCAAGGACACCTCCTTTACAGCATTATCATGAAAAAAATACTTGCCTTGAACGGCAGTCCAAGACCTGCAGGAAATACCACCTTCCTGCTGGAACAATTTTTAAAGGGAGCAAAAACCGGACGAACCATAGCGGAGGAACTGAGAACCCAGGATCTCAACCTTGAGTATTGTTCTGGCTGCCTTCGCTGCAACATCTTGAAGCGCTGCTCGCTCCGTGGCGATGATTGGGAAAGTCTGAGTCATAAGATCCTTGAATCTGATGTGCTGGTTTTTGCCTCGCCGGTATATTTTCATCACTTGACCGCCTCCCTGAAAAAGGTACTGGATCGTTTTCGCTCCTTCACACATGTCCAGATCACAGAAACCGGATTGATTCACACTCCGCACCAAATCTGGAACAAGGATTTTGTTTTATTGCTCACGATGGGATCTCCGAATGCAAAAGAGGCTCAGCCAATAATAGAATTGTTTCAATTCATGGCTGAAATGCTCGGTGATGGGAATCGCCTGCATGTGATTTGTGGCACGCGGCTGGCCGTTTCCCGACAGGTGATCAGGACAGAGCAGGAGCTGTTGGAACTCTATCCGAAACTGGGGCTTCCGGCCACCCTGGCAAAACAGGATTACCTTACGAACCAGTCTGTTTTATCGGAATGCGAGGCTTTGGGAGAGAGGTTGGCAGGGTGGTAACTGTTTACTTTCTTCCTATGCAATACAGAGACTTCGCCCCTCTCAGGAAGATATCATCTCCTATAATTACCGGTGATGCTTCAAATGTATCTTCCAAAACGTTGGAAGAGAGAACTTTGAATGTTCCACCGGCTTCAATTACATTAACAATTTTGTCCCCCGCTATAAAAATCATCCCGGGTGCCCCGGTGGGGGAAGAGTAGGTATTGGTAATTCCTTCGAGTTTTTGTTTGCTGTATTGAACTGCACCGGTTTTGGCATCGAGGCAGGTGATTTCGCCGTTATTGGCTCGCAGGAAATAGAGCTTCCCATCCATCAGCAGGGGTGAGGGGGTATATGGGGTGTCCTGGTTATAGCTCCAAAGAATTACGTCTGTACCGGTAATATCTCCTTTGGCCCTTTTGAGGTCGATAGCCAAAAGTGTATTGCCCCGGTATCCGCTCATTACATACAGGATTCCGTCGCCAAAAACCGGATTTGGGATCACATTCCGGGTGAGGCCGGTGCATTCCCAGATGATGGATCCGGTTTCAAAGTCATAACTGCGGACTTTCTTAGTTGCAGCCGTGATAACCTGGGCCTTGCCATCAACTTCCAGAACCAGGGGAGAAGCCCATGAGGTTCCTTCGTCGCGGTCCACTTTCCACAGCTCTTTTCCCGTCTTTTTATCCAGTGCGGTGATAAAGGATCCGGCTTCATGGTCCCAAACAACAACCAGCTTATCCTTGTAAAGAGAGGGGGAACTTCCCTCACCGAAACTCATGACTGTCTGCATCTGGCCGAAATCTTTCTCCCATTTAATATTTCCTTTGAAGTCAAGGCAATACAAACCCCTTGAGCCAAAATAGGCATAAATGTTTTCGCCATCTGTCACCGGGCTGTTCGATGCCCAGCTTCCTAATGCATGCGTGCTCTCAATCGGAACCTCTTCCTTAACCGTTTTATCCCACAGGATGGAGCCGGTTTTCTTATCGACCAGCACCACTTTAAACTGATGAATCAGTTCCGTTTTGGTAGGTGACATGGCAGCAACCCGGTTACCTTCTGCATCCGGCACTTTGCCGTCCGGTTTTTTATCAGTAGCCACAGCAGTCAGGACAATGATCTTATCTTCCCAAACGATTGGTGTAGCGTGCCCTTTGCCAGGGATCTCCGTTTTCCAGCGGATATTCTCATTTTCCCCGAACTTTGACGGCGGATTTCCGTATAAAGCTGCTCCTGTTTCCTTCGGGCCCCGCCACTGGGGCCAGTTATTATTTTCAGGACCGGACTGGGCAAGGGCAGTGACAGATAGGGTAGTTATCAAGCCGAGGGAAAGGAGAAGTTGTTTCATAGAGAAATTTTTTTGGCCAAGATAGTAAAAAGGGGGAATTGGGGCATGGGGGCAACGGTCCCCGCTTTCGCGGGGATGACAAATGGAGACGCATAATTATGCGTCTCTACGAGGCAGGGGATACTGACTTTCGTCAGGATGACAGTTCTGGCTGTACGGGCCGGCTTTTATGCCGGCCTAACCGGTAACCGGCAACCGAAACAACTGGCAACCGTCGTTCACCAAAGGCTTTTGTACACGATATTTTTCGGCTGGTTGGTTCCCCAGGCGATTCCGACATCCCTCCAGGCTTTTATGCGGTCGCGTTCGAGGTCGATCTCTTTTTTCAGCTTAAAGTCCCACTCACGGCCATCAATCTCCCTGACCCGTTTGGCAATCTCGCCCGTCAGGCTGACGGCATCATTGAAACAAGCGGCTTCGGGATCGATGGTGGAAAGTATTTGTGCCGCATTGTCGGCGGCACGGCGGTTGAGGCCGGAGCTCCATGTATTTCGGGCGGCATTGACTTTGGCCTTGCATTCCCAGTCAATCTTGTTCTGGAAAAGAGGCCCCACGGCATCCATGGCTTTATTGTAGCAGTCGAGGCAGACATCAGGAATGCACATAAGCACATAGATTGCCTCGTCAAACCGGTTCTGGCTCTCCAGCATCTGTGCTTCCTTGATGATGATGTCGCACCGGGAATTATAGTAGGCAATGATTTTTCGTTTTCCTTCCTCCATAAATTGCTGGATCCTTTTATTGCCCGGATCCAGGCTCCTGAGAGCGGCTGTATAGGCTTTGGTTTCGTTCTCGCCAACCCCTTTGCCCGAAACTGAAGTGCTGGCATAGACCTTTCCTTCTATCCCATCGCCGATATAAAGCGTGATATCTACCGTCAGGGCTGTCATTGGCGGGGCCGTTGCCGTGATGTCCTTCGACTGCACCACCACATTGGCAGTAATGATGAACCTGGGCATCAGCTCGCTGGCTCCCATGCCATACCGTGTTGAAATCTGGTTCAGCTTATTCTCCAGATTGCTCTTTGATGCTGCCGGCATGTACTCAATCTGATCTGGAATCCAGGTATTCAGGGCTATGCGCCCCAAATCGTCCAGTTTGCCGATCGTATTTTGACCCTGGGAGAAAGTGGCCGTCAAAGCCACCATCCCCACAACCAGGAATATTCTGTATGCTTTCATAATTATCACATTATCACATTATCACTTTTCACCAATAACGACCGTCACTCCCCCCAGTCCCTTTGTCATCACCTTGCTTTCGATGGAGTATTTGGATTTCAGGAACTTGCGGAGTTCCTGTCCCCAGGCTCGGGCGTCCATGGCCGTATTGTTGGCATTATATAACGGGATCCGCACCTGTTCAAAGAGCATCATGCTTTCGGTTGCATCGGTTGTACTGAACCGGTGCTCAACCGTATTGTCGCTGACCCACTTTTCGATGATCTCGCCCAGCTCACTTCCGTCATATTCCGATTCCAGGTCGCCGTCAAAGCTATCCCACTTTTTAATCCGCAGGACGATCTCTCTTCCATTGGCAAACAGGTCGTCGAAATGCTTCTGCAACTGCGCATTAAAGTTATCCAGATGACTCAGGACTGCTTCTTCCAGCAAGACCGGCAGCTCCACGCTGAACGACTGCGGGCCGGTACCGGAGGCTCCGGCAACCTGCTTATCGGTATAGGCATCAATTCCCTGCATATTGAACGTGACGGATTTCTTCGGTCCCACCGTATTAACCGTCCAGGTAAGCTGAATCCAGATATCCGCCTTGGCTGTTTTCCGGAGCTGGTCGATCGGGGTTTCCGTTGCATCGGCTCCGCTTTTACTGGTCATCATGGCATCCTCTGCCGATTCATTGGTGATGGTCTTCATCACCGACTCCAGGTTTTTCAGCGGAAAATCACGCTCAGCCATCAGTTCGTTGATTTTGCTGATCACCAGAAGGAGATCGGTACTCTCCTGAAAGGCCATTTTATAATCAGGAAATTTTTGTCTGGAGCCCTGATTGTCAAAGGTCATCATATAGCCGCCCTTATTGCACCAGGCATCACTCGGCACCACCATGATGGTTGGTTTCTTGGCCTGGCCGAAAGCTGCAGCGGCAGTCAGGATCAGCATCAGCGAGGCAACCAGGTATCCGCGTTGTTTTATCATTCTTTTCATTGTATTCCGATATTTTTATTTCAGTATCCCATCTTTCCTCATTTGGTCAATCAGGCCCTGACGATCAACCCGGGCGATCACACTGCGCGTGGTCCGGTCCCTGGCCTTCATCCGTTCGCGAAGGAAACGCCTTCCGATACGCTCATCCCTCAGCGAGATGAACTTGCGGAAATCGCCTCCGTCGGCAAAGAATTTATTGAAATAGGCCTCGTTCTTCTCCCGCACGTTCACTTCCGGCAGTACCGGTTTTGTCTGACATTCGGCCTTGCCTGCCCGTACGCCGTTGAAGAGCACGTCGCGAACCGCCGTCTTTTTAGCCTGCTCCACGGCATCGCCCCGGTTGCGGCCGGTTCCCCAGGCTTTAATAGTCTGGCTGCCATCCATCTCAATGCCAATGCATTCGGTCGGATAGGTATGGTAAGCAGCAATTTTCCGCTGCGGATTGCAGGAGCCGGTCAGCAGAATCAGGCTGAACGCACTTATCAGAATAGATATTGTTTTTGCTTTCATAGTTGTTTCCTTTAAAAGCCGGCACCCAGTTTCTTGGCAATTCCTGCTGATTCAAGTTCCTGACGCAATGCGGAATGCATTACGGAAACATTGATTGCCACCTTATAGGTTTTGCGGTCGACCTTAATACGGTCCTGTACGCCTTCTCCGCTCAATGAGACGAAATTCAGGTACCTGCCTGCCGGAGCGAAGAAGGTTTCAAAATAGGTGGCATGGGACTGTTCGGCGCCCGGATCGGTGAGGATCGGTCTTTTCATGCAGCCCTGACCGGCAGTTATGCCTTTGAAAATTACCGCATGAACCGCATTTCTTTTAGCCTGGATCACGGCATCCTCAGGATTCTTTCCGTATCCCCACACCTTCATCAGCTGGCTGCCCTGTGTACCTGTACCCAGGCATTCAACCTCATAGTTTGCATCGATGTAACCGGCAATCTTTTTCTCCTTCCGGGTTTGAGCTTCAAGACTCAGGAAGGAGAGGGCAAGAAAAGCCATCAGGATAAAAAAGGCACTCTTTTTCATTATAGTAGAATTTTTATTCCTCCGAAAATGCTTAATCCGCTCCGGTTAGAGAAAACGGACGACCATCGCATGCCCAGTATGGCCGGCTCAGCGGCGCCAGCGGTCATCCACAGGTTACCTACCGGAACATAGTAATTAAAACCGCCAACTATCTGAAAGTTGTGCAAAAGGTTCATCCCTGCCGAGCCACCGGTCAGAAGGTGATCCCCCATGGCCGACAATCCCTCCGGAAAATTGGGGTCCTCTCCCTTGGAATAGAGGTTGGTATATTCCACCCCATAGCCGATACGTGGCGAAATGTGAAAATTCTTAAGGAGGTAGAAATCCTTGCTTACTCCGGCACTTCCGCGGAGAAAGAGGTAACTTCCGATGTTTTCGTTTAGATAGTAGCCGGGAATACTGACATTGACATAGCGTGCAGATTCGAACCCAAGATCAAGGAATAAATTTACCCCGGTAGGTATTGTCTTGATCTTCATTGTTTTGCTTAATGACCGGGAGAGATTGTAGGCAAGGGTCAGATTGGGTCCGGCGATTTCTCCCGATAGTACTGTTCCGGTCACTGCGATGCCTTTATCGTTTTTCTGCTCCATAAACATCCCGAAATGATCGACCTTTCCTCCGGCGACCTGGTAGAAGGTGGAGGGCGGTGTATTCCCTTCTGTAACCTTCTCATTGTCGATGACCCTTTTGGCCCGGATAACTGCCCTTCTTTTCTTTGCCAGCTCATTGTTTTTCTTCTGGACATTCTCAAACACAAAAAAGCGCTGGTCAACGTACAGTCCCTCCTTGGTTCCGATGGTTGCCCCGATGGGTTTACTCGATATAAGGGTCTGCCTGACCTGGAACTCCGGAACCCGGTTATCCAGCTCAATCATCAGGTTTTCATAAAGGGAGTTGTACAATGCTGTTCGTTTTTCAGCATCACTCTTGTTGTCACCTGTAAGGGTCAGCAGCGGCTGTGCTACCGCTGTATTCACATTTCTGACATGTACAACCGGAAACAGGGTGTTGTCGAATTTTTGTTTTTTCGCACTCCTCACCGATTCATTGTCCCCTTCGTTAATCCAGAGGTTTTCATACAAACTGGCGCTGATGGAGTCATTCCAGACCAGTCTGTAAAGGTATCCCCGTGCCATGCCGGAATAAGTTCCGGTTCCTGCCGTTTTTCCCTCCTTGTATTGGATATCGGAGTAATTTACGAACAGGATATAGCTGATTTTCAGTAGCTTTTCGCCCTGATCCCTGAGTCCGGCCGATTGCCGCTGCGAAGCGTTAGCCGTGATGTAATCGTTGTCGTTGGCGTTGTATAGTCCGCGCTGTCCGATGAGGTCCATGCTGAGAGTCCCATCCGGCTTGCGGTCGAACCATTTGGTCATGATCTGTCTGGAGATATCGGATTGATTGATAAAGCTTAGGATCTGGCCGGCCTCTTTGGGATTCCCGATCATCGTCCGGTTTTCGGCGGTAAAGTTTTCCAGATCAATGCTGATATCGCGTGTCGAAATCGTATGGTCATTGTATTTCGGTCCCACGAGTTTAGCCTGATTGAAGAAGGCCTGAACCGACTGGCTGGTGGTGCCGTTGTAGTTGGGATCCGGCGCCGGGTCATTGATGTGGATTACAGTGAGAGAGACCCGTTCGTATTTTTTTCGGCTTGCATCTGTTTGCCCGGATAAAAATGCCGGACAGGAAATCACCATTGCACCCAGGATGAGCAGCAGTTTTTTCATTTAGGAGGGGGGTTAGACAAACCTACTCAAATGTAAAAAAATAAGTTGATGTGGTGATGTGGTGATGTGGTGATTTGATGATGTGGTGATGTGGTGATTGGGTATGAGGTATAAGGTTTTGGGTATAAGGTGAGACAAATGCGACCCCGAACCTGATACCCTATACCTCAAACCCCTAACCGGCAACTGGCAACCGGCAACCGGCAACCAAAATAACCGGCAACCGGCAACCGGCGTTCACCATCTCACGAATCCCAGGTCCCGGGTATCTTTTCCGCTCACGAGGGAATCTATGGAGGCGGTGCCCAGGGTAAAGCCTTTGAGCTCGCGACGGCTGTAGGCGGTGAAAAGGCCTTGTCCGTTAATGATATTGGAAAAAGTGCTCTCGGAATAGTCCGTTGGATACTGGGTATAGAGATAATTATCATAAGCGCCTGCTGGGATTGTAAAAAAGAGAAAATCAATCGAAACAAATTTGCGGGCCGAAACGGAGGGATCCTTTTTGATCCTCCCGCCAACCATCGGATAGAACCAGTCCCCGTTCAGGGATAGTTCTTCACGGCTGGCATATTGGTTTTTACCAAGATGCGGGTAGGTCCTTTTATGTTTGATGCTTTTCGGGATCCACTCATAATTGATCTCTTCCAGGTAATTAAACACCGTGATCATTTCGATATTGTAGGTTTGAGATTGCTGCCAGACAAACCGGATGCTTTGCTCTACCAGCATATCCATTTCGAAGGGATCCAAACGGGCAGGTGAGGCTAACATGAGGACCGGCGGGATCCAGGTTTCGGCAATAATCGATTTGTCGATTTCGGGAAAATATGCAGTTAGTGTATATTTATCGAATGTGTTAATAATCAATGGGTTAACGGGTTGCGTAGACCGGGTTGCATACAGAATGTTAGGTGCTGAAGCAAAGAAACCCTCGTTGCGGAGAGCGAATACCTCGGGTTGAAAGTTGTACCGTTCCAAAACTGAACCTTCATCGGATCTGACTTCCATATTTACCTGAACGGTACCGAACAGGACACTGTCGGGTTGTTTTGCATAATGCTCAACGCTGTCACCGCAGATAAAACTTCTGCGTATCATGACCCGGTGAACGCTGTCCTGGGGGCATAGGATGCCATAAACCACCGGTATCGGATCGGCATAATAGACCAGGTCGAGGTCGTTGTTGCAGCTGCCGAACGCCAGAATTGACAATAAACCAAATATCGGGATGGCTCTATTCATCTTTTACACATCTCACCGGGATGGCTGTTTTTTTGTAGGTGAAGAATCCCCAGTCGTTGTTCCATCCGATCCATTCCGGAACATAGAAATCGGCATCGTAATAGATCTTCGGAATGTCGTTGAATGAGAAATGCATCCAGGAAACGAATCCTTTCATCCGGCCCGGGATCGTCATCCAGTATTCGGACCAGGTTCCGGTTCTGTGCCAGGTTCCGGAGGGGACATGGTACATCCCCGATCTTTCCAGATTGATATGAAACAATCCTCCAATGCCTAAATATTTTTTTGTGAAGTAACCCAACTGGCAGAAATCTTCAAGTCCGGCATGATCTTCCACACGCGGCAGATGCCATCCTTCGGGGCAGATCCCCCGGGATGTGTCGCGCTCGTAGTTAGTGGCTTCCGGCCAGGTGTAGTAACCCCCAAACGGACTCACAATTCCTGCCGGATTGAGGTAATACTCAGGGATCTCATTGTCTTTCACAGCGGCAGTGGAATCAACTGATTGTCCGTACCGGAGGCTTTCGGCCATCCACCACCGGTTAAACAGGAATACGGTCCGGTAGGTTTGTCCGTCGCGGCTGTCTGTAAGAAGAGAGTCGCGGATCGGGTTCTGTACCCTGACCGGCAGTGTGAGTGCCGATCGGTTTCCTTTGGTATCCGTGCATTCGCAGGTAATTTGGTAAATGCCTTCCTGATGGTATTTCCAGGCGTTCTCCTTGACATGGGAGAACTCTGTGTCCCACATCCCATCGGAATTAAAATCCCAGCGCACCTGCAGCTGCCAGGCTGCTGTCCGGATGTCCGTAACATCTGTTGCATCAAGATAAAAAACCGTTGCCGTGTCTCCCACTTCCGGCTGAATACGGAATGAAACGACAGGCGGAGAGTTCTCAAAAAGTTTGCAGCCCCCGGAAAAGAGAACAAGACTGGCGCACAAAACCAAGCATGTACGAAAATGCTTCATTACAGGATAGCAATGTTAAAACAGGGGGATGAGTAAAGATAGAGTAATAAGTCAAAAGAAAAAAGGCGAAAGGCGAAAGAAAGAGTAAAGTAAGGGGGTGGGACAGAAAGCCCCGGGCTTCAGGCCGGGGGTTTTGTCCCACCCAAGATCCCTACCTCAATCGTTACAATTTCATGCGGCCTCAGTTTTATCCTGATAATTCGTCCGCTAACTTGTGGTTGATCACCGCTGGCTTGGGGTAATTCGATGATATTTACCCGGGTTGCACTTTTAGCGACTACCGGCAGCGTAATCTCTGCGGTCGTCTCTTTACCGTTCACTTCGGCCAGACGGATGATAAGCGTTTTGCCGTTTTCGGCCTGCTTGATGCCGCTCATCACGATTTCGGGAGGGGAGACAGACAGCAGGGAGCCGCTTTCGGGGCATGTGGCATGGGTTTTAACCAGGGCGAGCGATGGAGGTTCTGCGGCATAAACCGGCACATTGAAGTTTTCGGCTTCGGCCCATACCCCGTTTTTCCAGTCGCCGCTGTGCGGCAGCAGGGAATACAGGATGTGATTGATCCCGATATTCGGATAAAGATCGGGACTATAGGTTGCGCGCAGGAGCGACAGGCGCAGCTGCCCTTTGTCGAAGGAGTGCCCGAATTTGGTTTGGTTCAGCAGGGCGATTCCGTTTTTTCCGTCGGAAACATCCACCCACTGTTGGGCAGGTACTTCCTGGCCGTTGACCGGACGGCTGACCACATCGAACGGAACGTGGGAGTTGAAAACGGGATTTTCCAGTGCAAGGTCGAAAGTGGTTCTCAGAAAGGGCGCAGGATTAATGCCGTCGCCTGTTTCGAACCAATGAACTTCCAGACCGAAATCGATCCGCGGATAGTCCTTGTATATATATGTACGCTGGATAAATTTCGACCGGCCCCATTTTTTTACAACCTCAACGGTTGCCCGAACAGGTCCCCTTTCAGTTATCGCCACGCTCACGACATCAGTAATGTCAACTATCGATTTTGTTTCGCCTATGGTCCAGGCATTCATCCCGTTGGGGGCTTCCATCCACATGCGCAGGCGATTCAGGCGTCCGCCGGGTGATACGTATTCCAATCCGGTGCGTTTATCTTTCAATCCGATAAGGTCACCGGTCTTTAGGTCAACCGTTACCGTGAAAAAGTCGGTTTCAAATACCCCGTCCTTTTCGGGGATGGGTTGTATTGATGATCCGGTAACCGCAGCATCCACGTAAAAGGTTTTATATCCGCCGGCCGGCATGTTATCGACTACAAATTCAACCGTTGAGCGGAATCCCGGAGGAAATGCCTTGCCGCCGATGATCTGGGCAGGATAAGTTTTCCCGGATTCATCGCGGACGCTTACCGTGGCAGTGTTATTGCCGGTTGAAGGATTTACATGGGCATATTCGTAATAATCGCCCCAGAATGAGAGGTTGACGGTGGCTGGTTTTTCATGGGTGTAAACTTCAGCCTGCACCAGGACTTTCGCGCTGCGTGGCTGAAGATTGAGTGCCACAACCGGTTGTCCGGAACCGGTTTTGAAGGTTATCTCATCCGCCAGCTTCCGAAAATCGGTTTCAAAAATGGAGAGAGCTTTCTTCTGGACCATCTTATGATCGGCAACGGCATCCTGATACGATTCATAAATGGCCGACCCGGGAAGAATGTCGTGGAACTGGTTGAATGCCACCGTTTCCCACAGACTTTTCAGATCGGCTGCCGGATAGGGCTCACCGGTAAGCCAGCGAAGGGTTGAAAGAAATTCGGTCGAATACATCAGTTGTTCGCTCTTTCTGGTGTTTTCCTTTATCTCGGCTACGGAGGTATAGCAGCCTTCGAAGATGAACTGCATTTCACCCCGATGGACCGGCAGGGTAACCGGCATCTTTTCGGTGTTCCTGAAAAAAGTTTCAGCCGATGCGAATTTTATCGAGGGGAACCGGGGTGTGGCATCCAGCTGATGGATCAGTTCGATATTTTTCAGTGTGGGCCCGCCGCCGTGGTCGCCGATTCCCGTGGGGTGCAGCATCTTTCGGGTCAGCGGCGAGATTTTGGGAACCTCGTTTTTCAGGCTGGCCGAGATCTCGCCATTATAGGTGTAATTGGTAAAGCAAAGAACTTCAGAAGAATCGGGCCCGATCCACCAGAAGGGCCCGATGAAGGGAACGCACCGGTGGAAATAGTAGTAATCCATGCCCGAGAGTTTCAACATCTGTGGGAACTGTGAAATATGACCGAAATTATCAGGCAGCCAGCCCACCTGTGCCGCTTTACCGAACCGGTCGAGGAAATAGCTCTGCCCGAGAAGCAGGGAGCGGCATAGTGCCTCGCCGCCGGTGAGGTTTGCATCTCCTTCCGTCCACATGCCCCCGGCCAGTTCGAGCCGACCTTCGGCCACGTATTTCTTAACTTTTTCAAAGAGCGGAGGATCCATCTGTTCAATATGCTGATAGATGGTTGCCTGGCTCTGGAGCATGCGGTAATCGGGAAAACGCTCCATGAAGGCCACAGCCTGCCGGAAATTGTCGTGGAACATCTTGACGCTTTCGTGATAGGGCCAGAGCCAGTTCATATCCATATGGGCATGGCCGGTGACAAAAATGCTGTCGCCGCGTAAGTCCGGAGCCGATGAAACAATGGATTTTTCAATATCCGCAAGTATGGGCCTGACTTCAGTCATCCGGTTGGCTGCTATCTTTTCAAGTCCGGTACGGGCCTGGTCGGAGAAATCGGATTGGGTCCCGTACATTTTCATTGCCAGCTCGATCTCCATAGCCGAATTTTGCAGGTCGGGCCCTGAGAGTCCGGGCATCGAAGCCACCTTCAACAACAGTTCCGTGGAAGTTGACCCTTCCACGGAAACTTCATTCTTCCCTGCCGGACTCTCGATACTAATCCTGGCGCCAGACTTGCTCAACAGTCCGCATAATTCAAGGAGATGAAAATCGAGGTTAACGGTAACCGCCTTGCCGGCAGGAAGATTTTTTATTAAGGCAGCACCACGGGATGAGATCCCGGCTTTCGCCGGGATGACAGTTCCACCGCTGTCATTCCGGCGCATGCCGGAATCCCCTTCAATCAACCTGCAGCGAATATTTGCCAGATCGGATGAACTGTAATTCGTTACGGTAACCGCCAATGAAGCTTTACTTTTATCGATAATCGATATTCCGATTTGGGTGATTGCTGCTGCCTGGTTTCTTGCCAGCAGAGCCGGATCCGGACGATCGGAGCTGACCACAACACCTGCTGCAGCTATGGAACATATCATCTCCCAGCCGCCGCCACCCTGGTCCACCTTGACCAGCAGGCGGTTCCAGCCTTTTACGAGCTGGATGTTGACGGTATCCTGATTTTCCACAAGGGAACGTTTTACAAGCCTTTCCATCACACGCGTCCCATTCAGCCAGATGATAGCCCCGTCGTCGGAACCAAACCGGATAGCCGCGAGCATGTTCTCCGGAGAATAGATATAGGTAAAGGCATAGGCGGCACAACCTTCTGTTTTGGCGAAACCCTGGCGGGTAAAATCGAGGAATGGTGCGGTCACCTTTTTCCACCTGACCTCACCGGCACTTTCACCCTCCGCCGGCGCCGCAGCCGGTTCATTAATAAAAGCATAACCCAGAAGGTCCTTCGTCTGAGAATTAACAAAAGGCCCCGCTACCAGCCAGTTGCCGATCTTAACCACTTCAGCCTTCGCCGTGCTTACCGTGATCGCCCCGATGACAATCATCAGAGTCAATACCAGAATTTGCTTTTTCATATCTTACAGTCTTACAGTCTCTTGGTCTCTAGGTCTCTCAGTCTTTCAGTCCCTCCGTCTCCAACCTCACCTGCCCCAGCAGTCCCGATTCAACAGGCTCCCATCCCGAGGCATTGAAATCTTTGTACAGGATATCCACAAAAAAGAAGTTTTTCCATGGAATCTTGTTCCGGTCCATCCAGGCGATCCGGTTGGCAGCGTGATTGGTAACCGCTATTTTCAGATGGTTGCTCCCTTCACGGAGGATACCATGAGGAATAGTGACTTGCCAGGGAACACACCAGACGCGGCCGAGTGGCTGATCGTTCACCCAGACTTCGGCTGCTTCCCTGACATCGCCCAGTTGGAGCCTGAAGGTTGTGCCGTCAATTATTTGTTTCGGCAGGGTAAAATCCGTTTCATAGGTTCCCGTTCCGCTGAAAGCGCGGCAGAGGGTATCAGGCAGATCGGTCCAGCTGCCGGGTACTGTGACCATTGCCGGGGCCGGTGTTGCGGGGCCGCCGCCGGAAAAGGTAAGTTTCCAGGGGCCCGGAAGAACATAGCCTGATTTTCGGGTAGCTGTGGAATTGTGCCAGACTGGGATCGACAGGTTTTCTGAATCGGTTATCCTGATGAAGCACGATGTACCGGGCGAAAGCTGAAGAAAAATCCGGCCTTCCGAATCCGGTTCCATGCGGCCGGTTTGTTGCGTAAAAGGATCCAGACGGACAATACTTTTCCCCGATATGCCGGGTTTGATCCAGCCTTCCGTGAACCGGTTCCCCAGGTTGGTAATGAAATAGAGTGTTTCCGGTCCGTTTTTCTTTCGGATATAGCGCAATCCGTTGCGGCCGAGATCTTCGAACTTAACACCAAGATTTTTCAGCGTTTCGGCAATATCGGAAGTGACTGTGATGGATTTTGGGTTTGGGGTGTCAGGTTCAGGGTTTGGGGTGGCCCTGAGGCCGGCCAGTACTGATCGGCCTGATTGCCTAAAGCCGGGTACTTCGGAGGGTAGGCGGTTATGAAAAATGATTTTGTGCCCTCTTTTGCTAAGTTTTATCAGCATTGAGACAGTTTCAGGAGGCATCACGCGGCAGTCGGGGATCAGGATGGGCCTTTTGTCACCGGGATTCAGGTTCTGAAGCTGGCGGTCGGATACATAATCGAAGGAAACGCCGGCCTCCATTAGCTGGCGGGCCAGTTTGCCATAGTCGAACGGATAAACCCATTTTTCGGGGTGATGAACATCGAGCATAACCAGGTTGCCCATATCCTTTCCGATCGTGGAGATTATTTCATGGAAAGGGAAATAGAGCAGGAGGTCGTTATCCGTCGGGGCTTTCTGAAGAAGCTGCTGGCAGGTGGATATATACCGGCTGAAATCCGGGAGAAAGGAATAAAAGGCGGATGAAGCTCCGAAATCGGTGGAGGCGTAGAATAGCCAGCCGGGCCATGGCACCCCAGGCGGGGAATAGGCTGCACTGGCCAGCATGACCTGGTTGATGCCTGCTGCGAACAGTTCATCCAGCTGGGGTTTTACCTGCGACAGCGAGACCTTGAAATGGTTGGCCAGCCAGGTTGCGGATTCGGCCGACACCAGCTTTTTACCACTCAGGTTGGCAGCCGAGGAGGCAAACTTCATGACCAGCGGGTCGGGCCGGCCGAATGTGGCGGGTGAGAAATCCGGATCGGTCCGGACGAGCGGAATATCAAAAGCGCCGGACCCGAATGATTCGGTTTCCGGGATGTCCGCTGCCGCATAGAGATCCAGCAGGTTGCCCGGGGCCCCGTGGGCCTGCTCCCGGGTCAGCAGCCCATGTGCATGGCACCATTCGTTCCAGGGCTGCAGGAAGTTTTCGAGCAGCAGTTCCGCAATTGTTTCCCGGTAATCTGCCAGGATGCGGAGCTTATCGGGATTGGAATCAGGGCCGAGAAAAATATCGGGATAGTCCTCCAGCGCATACCCTCTCCTGATTCTGAATTCCTTTAAGATGTCGGGTGTGCCATCGGCGCCGTACACTTCGTAGGAGTCGTTGAAGAGGGCTCTGAGCTTTAATCCTGAGTAGGTGCCTGCAGCCTGATCGAACCCCGATAGGTATCTCTCAACGGCCTGTCTGTTAAAGGGATCCATAACCCTCCCTTCACCCCCGGGTCCGGCCCGTTTCACCATCTGACCGGTAGGTTTCAGGTATAGTCCGTACAACTTCCACTCACCGGCCGGCAGCCGGGCATACAGAACGCCATGATTATCCACCTGATTTAGTAGCTGAACGGGTTTGCCTCCGCTCCGGCATGCGGTGAGGGCCAGCAGGGTTGCTGTATCCGGGGAAAAGATTTTTTTCTCAATCCGATTCCCTCCGGCAATCACCCCCAGAGAGATCCCCGCCAGCTTTTTGGCCGCATCGGCCGGTTGAACCGTAGGACCGCCGAAAGGCCATCCGCTCACGAGGGAAAGGTCTGCCTGCATTCCCAGGCTGTCGGCAACTTTTAGCGCATATCCGATTTTTTCCCTCCATTCATTGCTCATATAAGGAATCGGAGGATGCTGCGCATCTCGGGCTGCGTATATCGCATTGATGCTGACACCCCCAAACCCGGATTTTTTGAAAGAGAGAAGCTGATCGGTTATTCCCTGTTCCGTCACTGCACTTCCGGGCCAGAACCACCAGGTCCATGGTTTATCCGGCTGTCCGTAACCCGCGGTTGCGGACAAAACCAGGATCAAAAAAATTGCTGATCGGATCATGTTCTTTCCTGATTACCCGGCAACTGGCAACCGGGTTTGACGTGTTTGACGGGTTTGACGGGTTTGACGGGCGCCCACCGGGCGCCCCTACGGGTCACGGGTCACGACAACACGTCCGTCCCCGTACACCAATGCCCCATCCGCCGCAAACCCATATACGATAATACGAAATTTTCCCGGCAAATCATTGGTTTTAAAGCTGATGGTTTCCGGGAGTTTTTTGATGCCGGTTTGCCACAGGAGAGTTGTGTTAATAACCGGTGTGGAAGGGGATACGGAATCGGGGTCCGGTATGGAAAGATATTTTGGCACCTCCGGCAGGTCAACGGTGCCCAATACCGAGGTTTCCGGCAGCTTGAGGCCGGCGAAGTCAGCGTTGCGTGATACGAAATTGACGATGGAGGAGAAGATGCTGTTCCCGTGGATGTAGACTTTGTTTTTTACCTCTATGGAGCGAATCCGGCTGGGCGGAAGCTCCAGAAGCTCATTGTGCCTTGTGATCGGGATGCCGTCCAGCAGGACGAGAGTAGGATACCCCTCAGCAAAGGGTTGGCTGTTGTAAACACTGATGGCCAGGTTCTCGCCTTTTTTCCTGACGGTTACGTCCGGAACCACTTCATAAACCAGCTCCCTCACATTAGCAAGCTCGACATAATTGTCGGTTAGAATGATCCGGTCCGGCGGATCGAAGAATATCTTTCGCGGGACAACCGAATCCTTCATCGGGTTGATTTCTTTTGATACCGGAGGGAACAGTGAAAGGATCTGACGGTTACGGATCAATGTTTTAAGATATTCAAGTTCCCGGTCACTCAGCCTGAATCCCCGTTCATCCGGTTTCCATGGACGGTCGTCGAAGGCTGACAGAAGTGTAATGGTCCAGTCCGGCTCGGGTTGGGAAATGAAATTGGCGATGAAGTCATACGAATGATGAAGGCCGGGCAGGGCTATTGAGAAATATCCGTAAGCGTCTGTTTCTGCCGCTTCAAACTGATTGCTGATCAAAAGAGTGATACCAATCGGAACCTTTGCGATCCCGGTTCCGGTTGTCTGGTCGGACACGCGGCCTGTGAGTAGTCCCGACCGGGTTTCGGGAGCGTAAATGATGTGTTCGGTGGTGGTATCCGGGTACGACACGGGGATTGGCAGGTCAGGAAAGGTGACCGGTTCATTCAACGCTATCAGGATAGAAAATCCAGCCGGAGGGTTTGTGCGTAATCCTTCGGGTGCCTGAATTTTAACCTGATATTGTGTTCGGAACTTCAGGTCGCCTGGCGGAGGTTCCAGGGTAACCTGATAACGGATTCCGGGAATACCGGTTGGCAGTGTATCGGTCTCTGACTGAACCGGCCGGGTATCCCGCGGATTCACAACTTTAACCGGCAGCACGGCATACTCCAATCCATCGAAGTTCCGCATCCAGTTGGTGTAAGCCCGGAGATAGTACCAGCCTGTCGAAAGGTCAGGTCCCAGGTGAATCCCGGCGGAGAGGCTGCCGGCATCCATCACGAGGTTATGGCGCACGAGACGGTTGCCGGCGGCATCGGTAAGCTCCACCCTGAGGTTCCGGCTCAGGAGTGATGGCTGAAGGGTGAGCCGGTCGAGTACCTTAGCATTGAACCAGATCTCTTCGCCCGAAAGGTAGATATGCCGGTCGGACTGCAGCCACACGGTTTCCCTGAAAGAGCTGGCAGGGAATCCTGCCGGCTCCTGCCCCGGAAGTGGCAGATAAGCCACGGGAATGAATATCAGAAAGAGACTAAGATGATATGTTGTTTTCAGGCTCATGACTGTTGTTCTAAAAATCTTCCCAGAATGGTGGTTTGGTCAGCGTCCCGCCCCGCTGGCGGCAATCGTAGCAGGCCGGTGATGCGGTAAGGAATTTACCGGTTTGGGTATCCTGGGTGACAAAGGAGTTCACCGGCAGCCGGAACCAGGGGTAATCCTGTGTGCCCACCTCACTGAGAACGCACTCAAGCGGCACAACCGTAAACTCCTGCGGCCGGTCGACGAACGCCCGGGCTACGGAAACGCCGGCTACCTCAAAAACACCGGCTACGGGGAGGTTTGGATCGGTGGTGCACCGGATGTTCCCTTCGATCCGGAAGGGCTGGGTTTCATACAATCCGCCAGCCTGGTTTACCAGGTTGTCTACTATTTCCCAAAAGGCATAGGCCGATGGATTTATCGAATATTGCCTGACCGTGAGGCAGTATCGGACCGTTAGCTCATCGCCGTATTGGGATTCAAAATTGAGGGGAGCATCAATAACCTGGTTTTGTGATAATCCAGATGTGCTGCCAATATATAATCCATTAATTGTCTTTGTTTTCCAGCAGATCCTGAACTCGCGGTTGGTTTCAGGTTTTTGTTCACGGCCATCCCAGATATGCGTTGCCGTATAGGGGGATTTATATTCCCAGGTGGCCTCCATATCCCAGCGGTACCATGCGGGTTCAGTGCCTGAGTCTCGGCTGGTGACATAAAACCGGTATCCGTCAACCACCTCGCCATCCTCTTCTATCCGGTTTACAATATGGCTCGCCCTGATGTTTTCGATCGGACATCCCGGGCGCAACCTCTCAAAATCGGATTCAAACTGGTTCCCTCCGTAGTTTATGATGAGTTTATAGTCCATCCCGGCAACAAAGCTCCCCTGGTCCGTTATCAGGTAGGTTCCCGGAGCTGTTTCCGTAAAGGGATAAATGATGCCGTTGCGTGACAGGATCTGAGCCGTTGCGCCGCTCACCAATTTAGGTTGCCTGGTCAGCCGGTCGCCCTCTTCGGTAACGATGGGTGCTGCGGTGGAAATCATGAGCCGGGCCGGTGCCGTATAGTCATCGGAAATCCGGCACTCGATCGCCAGAATATCCTCGTATCTCGCGGTATCCGGCACAAAAGGCTCCACACAGGATCCGAGGAACAGTGTTGCGGCGAGTAATATCAGGTTAATCCGTCGCATAGTTCCCCAGTTTGAAATTATAGCTGATAGAGTATACCGGAACGCCGTAAATCGATAGTTTATAGCCCCTTATGCGATCCATCCCGTTCACGAAATAGACCGAGTATGCATTGTTCCTGCCGGTAAGGTTGTATACCGAGAAGCTCCAGGTACCGTGTGCAATTTTTTTCTTCAGGAGGTTGCCTTCCAGGTTGATGGCCATATCGATCCTGAAATAGTCGGGGATCCGGTACTCATTTCTAAGTGAATAGTTGACCACTGCCATCCGGTTCACGTAAAAATACCCGGTGGGGTAAGTGGCGGGCCGGCCGGATGAATAGACAAGGTTGGAGGAGAGGCTGATCCGGCGTGATATCCTGAAATTCCCCACCAGGTTGAGAGAGTGCGGCTTGTCGTAATTGGCCGGATAGGGCTGACCGAGGTTTATCTGATCGGCCGGAAGGCTGCCGTTGATCGTGATAAAGGATCTTGACCAGGTATAGCTGATCCAGCCGGTAAGCCGGCCTGCGTTCTTTTTCAGAAGAAACTCGGCTCCATAGGAGCGCTGGTTTCCCTGGCACAGGAGCGACGGTATATCGGGGTTAAAGGTCAGGTCAGCGCCATCTCGGTAATCGATGCTGTTTTGGCCGATTTTGTAGTAGACCTCTGCGGAGGTTTCCAGTGATGATTTCGGGAAGTTCTTGTACAGACCCAGGCTGAACTGGTCGGAAACCGGAGGCAGGATGGAGGGATCGGCCAGCTTCCAGCGGTCGGTGGGAGAGATGGAGGCGGTATTGGAGAGCATGAAGAGGTACTGCCGCATTTTGTTGTAGCTCATCTTTACCGACAGGTTTTCAGTAGCCATAAAATTAAGGGATACGCGGTATTCCGGACCGGAGTAGCTGCGGTTGGTTGTATCGGGCCCGGAAAGATATGTGAAGTGACTGTATCTCAGTCCGGTGTATAAAGTAAACCGATCGGTGACCGAAAACTCATCGAACGCAAACAGGGCAGATTCCAGTCCGCTTTCCTGTCCAAAATCAGTGGGGAGGAGGAGCGATTCCACACCCAGGGGATTCAGGATGCCGTGATCCAGGGAGTGGAGGATAACGCTTCCACCGAATCCGACCCGGTGGCGGGCGGCGGGATAACCGGTAACGGAGGCCTTGAGCTCTTGAGACTGGACCGTGAAGGGATGTTCAAAGGCCCTCGAAGCCTGAACGCGGTTGGCCTGGTAGTTGGAATAGCGGCTGAAGACAGCGGCTGCTTTCAGCGACCATTTCTCCTTCAGCCGTTTATTGAATATTGCAGAGGCCCCCGTATTCTGATATTTGTATTCATTGGTGGTTGAGAGTGAGAAGCGGTCGCTGCTGTAATACCCGAAAAGCTGCCAGCTCGAGTTGTTTTTCCCGATAATATGAACTCCGCTCATCAGGTCATAAAATGAGCCGTGCCGGTTGTATACCCGGGCATCTTCGAGACGGTTGAGTATCCAGTCGGAATAGGTGGAGCGGGCGCTCACCATGACAGAGACCTTCTCTTTTACAACCGGGGCTTCGACGAGGATGGAGCCGGTTATCGGACTGATGCTTCCGCGGGCGCCGAATGTTTTTTTGTTGCCCTTGCGGGTGTTGATATCGAAAACCGATGCTAGCCGGCCGCCAAACTCGACGGGGAAATTGCTCTTGTAAAGATTAAAGCCGCTTACAATATCGGGATTGAAAGCCGAGAAAAATCCGAACAGGTGACCGGTGTTCAGGACTGGTATATCGTTGATCAGGAACAGGTTCTGGTCGGAAGAGGATCCCCTGACATTGAAGCCGGCTGATCCTTCGCCGATGGTCTGCACGCCAGGCATCAGCGTGGCTATCTTGAGGATATCCCGCTCGCCCATCACCATCGGAATGGTCTTGATTTCCTGGATACCGACACTCTGAAAGCCCATCTGCATTCCCCGGATATTGTTGTACTGGTCTGATCGCACCACTACCTCTTTTACGTCGATCAGGCGGCTATCCATTTCAATATTCAGGATTCCCGAACTCAGCATATCAACCAGGAAAAGCTGATCTTTCATGCCGAGACATGAGACGGTTAGGTTGAAGGTTGTACCGGCTTGAGCAGGTAGCGCAAAAGAGCCGTTTCCATCGGAAATGACCCCCTGGCCCGACTCTTTAACATACAGTGCAGCTCCGATCACGGGTTCACCATTGGCTTTGTTGGTGATCCGGCCGGTCAGGTAGGACTGGCGATTGTTCTGTCCGGCATTTTTGTTGCCGGCCACCACTTTCTGAACGTTTTTTTCATAGGTATTGGTGCCGAACCTCGGGTGAGGCCTGGAAGGGTTTTCCTCATTCAGCGCTCCGGAAACGACGTCCTTATTGCGATTGTCGTCAGCGATGCTGATGAGGAGTCCCGAAATGTTTTTCAGACTGTCGGCATAGTGCCGGTAAGAAAAGGAAGGAAGCACCGAAGCCGCAACCGGATGCCCAGCCGGGGCATTGGCCAGTGCAGGCTCCTTTGGCAGGAGGCTGTTGCAGTAAGTCACCAGGCGGGCACGGTTGCTGTCGGACTCTCTCTTTCCTGATCCACGGGAGGATCGAAGGAACTCCTTCAGCGGTCCTTTCAGTTCAGGATGGAGGCGGAACAATGTTCTTTTCCCCTGGTAGGGAATGAGGGAATCATTCACCAGCAGCGACCATTTCGATGAGGTTTCGTATACATAACCTGTGCTGCCGCTCACGGGAAGCATCAGGCGCTTACTCTTCATGACCAGCAGTTCCAACGGGCCTGCTGAGAGAACCTCGCAGAACCGGGTATCGGCGCCGGTGCGTCCATCGGGATATTGCCTGAAAATCCGGCCGCCCATGGTGAAACCCCGGACCCGATCCATGCGGAGGGCTACCTGCAGGAATGCGCTTGTGTGTTCTGATGCATTCAGTACCAACAGGTTGGAATAAATATCATAACGAAGAAGCAGGTTGTCGAACCGGGATTCCCCGATCACAACGTACCCGCGTTTCCAATCGGGATTATCAAGGAAGGGATGCTCCGTGGCCGACCTTACAGAGGGGACCTGGTAAAAATCACCGCTGATCAGCCGGGAATCAGACTTGAATTTCTGATCGAAAAAGCTTTTTAGTGAATCCGATGAAACCTCCTGTCCTGTCGCTCGAAGAGGTATAAGGATCGACGAAAGCAGTACAAAAAGCCAGATGTAATGGATGAGCAAGATGTAAGGAATTGATGCCGCGAAGATAGGAGAAAATGGGATCAACCGCTCCGTCATCCCGGCGAAAGCCGGGATCTCCCCAGGGGTGCTGTAAGGCAGGAGATCCCGACTTTCGTCGGGATGACAGGGCGTCAGCGTCACGCGCCCTTACAACGGTCATTCGTTTTGTACCACGTTGATAACGAAGTACTTCGTGTTACCACGCCAGAAAAACACATTGAACCGCTTGATGTATTGAAGGCTTACGCGTTCACCCTTGAGGGAGGCTTCCTCGAGTTTCCGGATGACTTCCTTGTTTTTCCGTTCCACTGAGAAATCAAAGGTTTCAGCGATGGGGCTGACCCCCTTAAGTGCCCCAAAAGTTTCGAGATCGAGTTTTCCTTCCCAGGTTTTGAAAATGAAGCCTTTCTCACTGATCCTGAATATCTTGCCCGACATCGTGCCTCTTTCATATACGCCCCAGTAGGAGATTGAAAAGAGGCCGATCAGGATGATCGCAATAATAACCGCTACCCAGCGGACTATGCGGGAGAATCCGGATTTAGGTTTTTTATTGGGAGATTCCATTTAGTAGGATTTAAGAATTGATCCACAAAGGTTCACAAATTGCACACAAATTTTCACAAAAACTGTCCACAGATCGCTCAGATTAACACAGATGGCAAGAGCGGGTGTGCGGGCGTACACCAAGCGCCCCCACAGGATCAAATCGCATCACGAGTCACGCGTCACGTTTTTCGCGAACCCGACAGAAACGTAATTCTCGTAGCTCAGGCATACCTCGGTGGCAAAGTCAACGGCCATCGATATGACCGGAGTCCATGCAAGGGAATCAAGTTTTACCAGATTATCTCTTGTGATGTTCTGGTGGTACAGTGAGGTTATCATGCCGGCGTTAAAGTTGTCTCCGGCCCCGATTGTGCTTACCGGGGTGATTTTTCGGGCAGGGAAGCGGACAGAGGCTGATGGGGTGATTACCTGAACGCCTTTTGAATTTTCTGTACAGACGAGACAGGGGCAATACCCGGATATCGCCTGATACGCCTCTTCGGGGGAGGAGGTACCGAAAATGACTGAAAAATCTTCATCAGAGCCTTTCACCAGATCGGCCATTTGCATATTCTCGATGATGTAAGGCTTGAGTGTTTCAAGTTCTGCGAGGTGTGCCTTCCGGAAGTTCGGGTCATAGATGATCAACGCTCCTTTATCTTTGGCTGCCATTACGAGGCCTAGCAAGGTTTCCCTGATTTCGGGCGTTATGGCGTAAAAGGATCCGAAGAGAAGGATGTCATCGGAGTTAAAATCCGGGGCCTGCATTGTTAGCCGTTCGGCAGGGAACTCGCGGTAAAAAGTGTACCGTGCATCGTTATTTTGATTGAGAAAAGCCAGGGCCAGTGCGGTTTTCCCATTTTGGAACCGGCAGACCGATGAGGTATCGACTCCGTTTGATTCAAGGAAATCATCAATGAGCTGCCCGACATCGTCCCGGCCGTAGTCGCTGATGAAGCCTGCAGGCAATCCCGCCCGTCCCACGGAAACCATTGCATTGAGCATGGATCCTCCCGGCTTGGCTGCCTGAGGCTGACCGTCCTTGAAAATTATATCGTAAACTGTTTCCCCGATTCCGTAAATCTTTCTCATGAATACTGGTTACTGGTTGCTGGTTTGACGGGCGCACGCCGTGCGCCCCTACGGTTGTGGTTTTACCCAAACGATTTTCCACTCGGTACCGTGGAGCGAATAGGTGGTCCAGTAGGTCAGCTTGGTTACGGTCTCCTGGGTTCCGGCCTTGTAAAAGGAGTAGGTGGTGGTTCCGCTTTCTTCGTTGTCGATTTTATGACCGGCGGTGATCAGTTCAGGAAAGCCGGCATACAGCGGGTCCGTGAATAGGTCAAGCCCGATTTCGAAATCATCCTGGTCATAAATGATTCTGCCTCCTTTTTCCATAACCCAAAGTTCAAAATCCTGGCCTTCAAAGATCGGTTTCAGGATGTTTTCGAGGAGGTTCTCAGGATAAAAGAGTGCAGAGAGTCCACCGTACAGAACAGAATTGGTTACTTGCGGGTGGATCAGGACAACAGAGCTGAAGCCTTCAACCGACATAAAAACCTTACTGAGGACGGGCTGCCGGGTATTGAATGACTTGATGATATGATCCTGTGTGCTGATGTTTACTCCTTGCGAGCCATGATATAGCGAAGGTTCGATCAGTTGCAGGATACCGTCGGGAGTGACCCATCCAAAATCGGTGATCTCGGGGGACATTTCCGCCAGATCGGCCATTTTTGCGCGGATCAGCGAGGTATCGGCATTGATGGATCCAATGTACAGGACGGCCGATGCCATTTTCTGGTCGAGGGCGCTCAGGTCGGCTGTCAGGTTACTCTTGGCCTGCACAAGCCCCGGAGGAAGTTCAAAGTCATCCTTTTTGCATCCGGTCAGGAAAACGGTGAGGCAGAGAGGCATCAGGATCAGTTTTGATTTCATGACTTGGACGAATTATGAAACTAAAGATACTAAACTCTTTGAGGTTTTTGTAACGGGTTTTGTATATTGGTCGAATAACCTGACCCTATGAAAAAGATCCTTGCCCTGACGACGGTACTCCTGGTTCCCTTTTTTTCATTCTCGCTGAAAGCCCAGGAATCGGAGCAAAAGCTCTACCGTATTTATGTTAGTGATTTCAATCGGATAAAAACCATTGAGAGTAAAGGAATTACAGTCTGCGATCTGAATCAGGCCGGGTGGATCGATGTGCTGGCCCGCCCGGATCAGATCCGCAATGCCGGCATTGAGGGAGCTGAAGTGGAGTTCCTGGGAAACAGTTTTAAAGAGTTGTATGAAAAACATCCGAACTTAAAAACATCACCTCCCTTCCATGATTATGCTGCCACCAACGCGGAACTGGTTTCAATAGCAACCAGCTATCCGGCAATAACGCAGCTGGATACGATTGGATATTCGGTCCTGGGCCGTGCCATCCTCTGTCTGAAGATATCCGATAATCCCCTTTCGGATGAGGACGAGCCGCCGCTCCTTTTTATCGGGGCACATCATGGAAATGAGGTTCACAGCATTGAGATTACCCTGCATCAGGTAAATTACCTGACGGAGAATTACGGGGTTATTCCGGAGGTGACTCAGTGGGTCGACAATATGGAGATATGGTATGTTCCCCTGATGAATCCCGATGGTCGCGAAGCCATGCGGCGAACCAATCAGAGCCAGGTCGACCTGAACCGGAACTACTCCTTTGGGTTCACGGCCGGCGGCAATCACGGACCCACACCCTTCTCCGAACCGGAAAACCGTGCCATCCGGGATCTGGCCGCACAGTATCCTCCGATCATGAGCCTTTCCTACCACACGTCGGGAGAATATCTCCTCTATTCCTGGACGCATAACGATGCAGGGGCTCCCGATTCAGCCGCGATGATTTATCATGGTTCCATTATATCAGAGGCGATCTCTTACCAGGTGGACGGGCAGGAGCAGCACTATACCCTCCGGCAGGGTGGTCGATGGTATTTTACGGAAGGTGAATATTGCGACTACATGTACACCACACACAATACGCTCGCCTATACCGTGGAAATGGGAGTAAGCCAGGCGCCCGATTATACAGTGGTTCCCAAGATGCAGGAGATCAATCTCAACGGTCTGAAAACCATGCTGCGCCAGGTGAGCAAGGCTGGTGTAACCGGGCTGATCACCAATGCGGTAACCGGACTGCCGGTCCCCGCTATTGTAGACATTCCTGCCATCGGGAAACAGGGGAAAGTGCCCCAACGGACCGCTGACCGGAAATTTGGACGTTATTACCGGTATCTAGAACCCGGGGTATATTCTTTTCAGATATCCGCTCCCGGGTACCGTACAATTGTAACAGATGTTACAATTTCTGTGGACAGCCTGACGAATTTGGATATCGAAATGGAGCCGGCCGCAATGCTTGAGCTGGGAAATCTTAAAATTTCCGATGGGAAATGGGACCGGACAACCGGCAATCAGGACGGGTTCATTAATCCCAACGAAACGATCGGCTTGTCATTTGAACTCAGCAATGTTCAGAATATTGACGCGAACGGAGCTTATGCCAAAATCAGCAGTACGAGTCCCTGGATCAGGGTGGTGACTGACAGCCTCTTTTTCGGAACGGTTGAAGGGCTTACCACGCAGGTTTCGGCCGATACCGCCAGCTTCAGGATCGATCCGGGGTCACCCGACGGGGAAACTCCCGGGCTGGACATTTTAATCAGCGATACCGGGGGATTCGGATGGATTGAGCGGATCAGCTTTGAAATATATGCACCCGCACTGGAGATCACGGGGGTGAGAATTGATGATTCCGAAGGTAATTCGAACGAGGCTTTTGACAACGGTGAAACAGTTACGGTTGAGGTTGCGATTGCAAATGCTGGGAGAATGGGCATCCAGGATGCTGCGGCAACTTTAAAAACGGATGACCCATGGTTTTCAGTCATCGGAGCAGAGGATGAAACGGAATTCCTGAACGCTGGAACGGAGCATACCTACAAGTTCCGGGCTACCCTGCCTTCCAATGCGCCCAAAGCCTCTTTTGCGGATTTTAACCTGATAATTCTCTCGTGGGAAGGTTATACCGATACCCTGACCTTTACCCTTAACAATATCTTCGGCCGGTTCGATGATTTTGAGTCGGGTGAAAACGGCTGGGTTCATCAGTCTTACGGAACAACCTCAAACAATCACGATGACTGGCAGCTTGGAACCCCGATGGGCAAGGGCGGTGATCCGGATCATGCCTGGTCGGGGGAAAGTTCATGGGGTACCGACATGGGCTGGGATTCCTGGCAGGGAACGAGCTGGGACGGGAATTACCAGGCCAATGTGCATAATTACCTCCGGAGTCCGGCAATCAATTGTTCAACCATGAAGGATGTCGGGCTGCGATTCATGCGGAGGCTCAATACCAAAATCAATGACTTTGCACGGATCCGCATCAACGACCTGCTGGTATGGGAGAGCTCCCGCGGCGGGCATACAGATTCGGACTGGAAGGAGATTACGCTGAATATTTCCGATATAGCCGATGGTAACCCGGCAGTTGTGGTTGTGTTTGAACTTGAGTCCAATGCCTCCAACAATACCGGTGGGTGGAATATCGATGACTTTATCCTGGCCGATGGTCTGGTGGCTGAATTGTCGTCTGCGGAAACAGAAGCGAATCCTGCCGGTTCCGTTCTGTCAGACGCCTGGCCCAATCCATTTGCCTTATCAACCACCATCGGTTACCGGAATGAAACCCCCGGGCCGGTTGAACTCACCATCCTGGATCTTTCAGGCCGGAAAATCAGGACACTGGTTTCTGCGGTTCAGCCTTCCGGATCCCATGCGGTTACCTGGGACGGTACGAACAGCGGCGGGCAAAGGGTGAGTCCCGGTATTTACCTGTATCAGTTTAAAGCAAACCGGCACATCGAGACAAAAAGAATTGTATTCCTTCAACCCCGATAAGTATATAGCACAATGATTACTAAGTGTTTGCAAGTATTCTTTGCATTTATCCTGATTACCGGTCTTTTGGCTGGCACAACGAGCCTGCAGGCTCAGGATACCACTCTGAAGCCACTGTTCGATCAGTATGGATTAACCGTAAGGGAACAGGGCGGCCGGGGAACCTGCTCGGTTTTTGCCATTGTCGGCCTGATGGAATTCGAGTATGCGCACCGCTACGGCCAGAAAGTCAACCTATCGGTAGAGTACCTGAACTGGGCGTCGAACCAGGTGACCGGTGAAACGGAGGATGGCTCCTTCTTTTCGGATGCGCTGACGGGATTGCTGAAATACGGGATCTGTGAAGATTCCCTTTTTCCCTATTATTCGAGGAATTACACAAAAAAGGTAGCGCCATCCGAAGCAGCCCTCATAGATGCTAAAGAGCGGAGGCGAGCGCAGATCGTATGGATCAAGGAGTGGGATCCGAACATCGGGATGAGCTGGGACCAGATCGGGCAGGTGAAGGCGGAGATCCGGGCGCAGCATCCGGTGGCCATCGGTTTTCAGTGGCCGAAAAATGAGGAACCATACCGGAGATTAATTAACGGCATGATGTCGG
>Ga0209417_1002287_pt1 | contig 30318 bp, 27 predicted proteins | sample RifGroF2_FD_184002 | JGI IMG/M metagenome (GOLD analysis project Ga0209417, IMG submission 184002) | Groundwater microbial communities from Rifle, Colorado, USA - Groundwater F2 (SPAdes) (version 2) | ecosystem: Environmental > Aquatic > Deep subsurface > Groundwater | place: Rifle, Colorado... | reverse complement strand
ACGTTATGAGGCGCTCCATCACCCATTTACTTCTCCCCATCCCGATGACTTTTCGTTTATGGAAGAAAGGCCGTTGGAGGTGAAGGCGCGCGCATACGACCTGGTGCTCAACGGCGTGGAACTAGGAGGTGGAAGTATTCGTATTCACAATCCTGAGGTGCAAAAGAGGGTTTTCCGGCTGCTCGGTATAGACGATGAGAATGCATACAAAAAATTCGGGTTCTTGCTTGATGCGCTGAAGTATGGAGCTCCTCCTCATGGAGGGATTGCGCTTGGGGTAGACCGCATGGTTACATTATTATTGCAGCTTGACGATATTCGCGAGGTAATCGCATTTCCCAAAACACAAAAAGCTACATGTCTCATGACAGATGCGCCATCAGAAGTCGATGCGCAACAGTTGAAAGAATTAGGCATACGGATTGTATAAATAAGATTAGAGCTAAGAACTAAGAACTAAAAATTAAAAACTGATAAACGGATTTTAAATCCAACAAAGAAAGACCAATGAAAAAACAATTACTCATGTTGCTTATCGGCGCTACCTGTGTGGTGTTTTTGGCCTCCATAAGTTTTTTTATATACTTAAAACGTCTACACCGCGCCAAGGCTTATTTCCAAACGGTGGGAGAATATGTACAACAAGGTAAACTGGATGACGCTATTGCCATCTTGAAAGACACCTTGAGCAAGAACCAGCGCATTGCAGAGGCCCACGCTGCCCTGGGGATGATTTACAATAAAAAAGACATGCTCGACGAGGCGCTTTCAGAACTGAAAACGGCATTGAACATGAAGCCCGATCTGATTAATATCTATCAGGAAATGTATCTGATTTATAAGAAGAAGGGCATGGAAGAGGAGGCTAAAAGCGCCTTGAATTCTTACGAAAAACTCAAAGGGAGCCGGTAAAATTTATTGTGCATGGCTAGCGCAAAATGTTAATATTAAAGAGTATGTGAACGAAGAGGAAGAAATATGAAAGAATCTTTAAGGTATTTACAAAACGCAAAAGAAATACTCGCTCGTATTCAAATAGAAGATGATGATTATGCAGATATTAAACCTGTGCGAGAAGCATTTGGCACGGCTTATTTGGCAATATTAGAAGCGATCAATGAAGCATTACTGAAAAAAGGATTGAGCAGAAAATATCTGCCGAAATCAGTTGATGGATACCGGAGTGCATTGCAGAAATATTATCGTGCATACAACGGCAAGCTTGCGAAAAAGCTTGAGCATCTCTACGATACTTTGCATATTGCGGGATACTATAGGGGACTTATCTATAATGCTAATGTAATAAAAGAATACCTTAAAGTCACAAAGGAATTCATAGACAAGTTCAAATAGCGATTTAGGGAGAATTAATGTATTTTCTGATGGGAAAAAATCTTGTAGCATTTTTCATCTTTATCCTCGTTGGCATGTTACACATGCCAATCCTGTTTGCAGACCGAGATGATGAAGCGAATAAATTGTACCTCGACGCATATAATTTGTACAAACTGGGCAAAATAGATCAATCTCTGGAAATTTTGAAAAAAGTCGTAGAGATTAATCCGGATCATGCTGAAACGCATTTTGGCATGGGAAGTATCTACTTCAGACAGAACATGTTTGATGATGCTGTTAAGGAATTTACGAAGGTCACCAAGATTAAACCGGAATATGTCGAGGCATATCAAAGACTGTGGCTGGCATACAAAAAACTAGGGATGAACGACAGGGCCGAGGAGGAACTTTTAAAATACAAAAAATTGATTGAGGAACGTATGCAGACTATGGGTGGGGATTCTTCCCAGGTGGCAAAACCTGTCTCGCCACCCCCACAACGAGAAGAACGGGTTGCGGAGACCAAACCTGCAGAAACAAAGGTTGAACCTTATCGGCCCCCAGAGACACGACCTCCCGAAAAAACTGTTCCAGAGACGAAAGTTGCTGAAACCAGACCATCGGAAGTAGAAACCGGGCTGGGAAAATCAATCGTAGTAAAACCAGTAGCGCCTCCCATGAAGGAAGAATACAGACCGCCTGTTGTTGCGCCAGCGCCTCCTGTTGTAGCGAGGCCGGTTGAACCAAAACAGGTTGAACCTCCCAAACCACCTCAGGAAATGAAATCTGTCACGAAGCTCGAAGAATACAAGTCGCCATATATAAAGGTGGATAAAAAAGATCCTGCCTATAAAAATCTTTTTAAGCCATTTAAAAAAATGGGTTCGACCTTGTTTCGGAGCCCTCAAAAAAAGAGTGGCGCTGTGACGGAATTGCAGAGGACGTATGTTGGTAAACTGATTAAGGGCTTCTTGTACTACATTGTAATTGTGCAAATCTGGTTGGGTATCGTTGCCTCTTTTTGTATATATTTTTTAAAACCAAAGGGGAATAAGTTATGAAAAAGTGTCCTTATTGTACAGAAGAAATCAAGGACGAAGCGATTAAGTGTCGTTTTTGCGGTGAGTTTTTAACCCCTCAAACCGCTGATCAGGGGAAGTCGGCCTCGCAGACAAAACCAGAAGTCAAGCCGCAACAAAAGACACAAGCTCCACCGGCTGAAAGGTCAAAGATTGAGACTAAGAAACCTCAAAAAATGACATCACCGACGGTGGAAAAGGCAAAGAGTCCGGAAGTAAAACCTGCCGCAGTAGCCACGGTACGGGCTGGCGTTGAAATGAAAGAGGCAATGGAAGAGAAAACCGTTGCCCCTAGAGAAGAACCCGCTATTGCTGGTAAAAAAAAGAAAAAAGACTGGGTTTTAATAATTGCTATTATTGTCTTTGGTCTTTTGTTGCTGGTAATACAGTTCAGCAAACAGTTAGGTATCGAGGGTTTTCCTTAAGGCTTATACCGATCTTGCCCAGTATTACCGGAATAATGGCATATCTTTTGATTCAGAGAGGAGTGTCGTAACAATTCGGGTAACATTCTCTGTATCACCCCCTATGTAGCGTACCTTATTTTCCCGATCCAGTAAAACCATGGTGGGTATAGCCCGTATATGGTATAAGCTTGGAATTGAACCCTGCCAGCGTTTCGCATCAAAAATCTGCGGCCATTCAACCTCAAACTGCTTTACAAAACCGCGTAAATCCTCAATGTCATCATCCAGGCTTACGCCAATGAACTGAACCCCTTTCCCTTTGAATTTAGTGTACATTTGTTTTACATTGGGAAATTCTTGTATACAAGGGTCACACCATGTAGCCCAGAAATTGATGATAATGACATTTCCTTTATATTTTGAAAGATCGATCGGTTTCCCATCAACGTCTGTTACATTAAATGTTGGTGCTTCCGCGCCTATTCGTAGTGTCCCACTCAATTCACTGCCAAAGGCATCGGCTGCCCTGGGCTCAATCAGCCGCAATTCAGAAACAACCTCTTTTGCAGTTGCTACGTCTCCTTTTGCTAAAAGAGCCTTTGCCTTAAAATATAATGTGCGTGCCTTAAAATTTTGATTTACATCTCCCTGACTCAGCACAGTATCAAAGCATTTGATTGCCTCATCAAAATTGTGCATCTCATTATGCGCAGCACCCATGAAAAATTTTGCTTCCAGCGCCTCTTCTGTTCCGTCGTACTTTCCGATCAAAGTATTCAGATCATTCAGTGCCTCGTTATAGTATTTCTTTGCATCGGCAGACTTCATTTCTGTAAGACTGCTTAAGTTTTTTCTGATAATCTCTAACTGTTTTGCTGCAGTAACGTCGTGTTTCAATTCCCTGGCATGGACTGAGTATCCTGCCCAGATAAAAAAAACAGATATTGTTGCGGTTAAACCTAAAAGACTCCTTTTTTTCATAATGACCGGCTCCTCGTATATACTTAAAGACACCCCTTTTAACAAAATAATATCTTAATGTTAAGTATTTTTAGTAATTGATATTCTTCGGCTATATTATATTTTCGAAAGATGATTGAGCGCTCTGATTTAATATATGGAACAAATCAAAGAAATTAATTTGTTTTTAGATATTACCATGAGTTCTCCTTATAATGCAAGAGTCATTTCTTGCATTACCGTTCTTGGGTTAAGAACAAGTTTTCTATTGCCTTAGTTCCAGAAAGACGAGTATATTTTCATGAAGATTGGGAAAGAAATTTGGAAAATTTACATTGCAAACGTATACACTTTCGTTTTAGAATTCTAAACTATGCAGATTGTTCATTCATTAAAACCATGAGGAGTATGCTGAAAATGAAAAAAAAGACAACGATATCAATTCTTTCTCTCATAACGTCCTTTGTGTTCCTTACGAGTGGCATTTTTGCCGATCCCCTGAAGCTCGACGTAAAGGAGTACGTGCTCAAAAACGGTTTAAAATTACTTATGCTGGAAAAGCACGATGTGCCTATTGTGTGTCTTCGGGTGAATTATAAAGTGGGGTCGGTGGATGAACGACCGGGAATTACAGGAGTTTCCCACCTCTTTGAACACATGATGTTCAAGGGGACAAAGATATTTGGTACAAGGGATTACAATGCAGAAAAACCTTTGCTCGATAAGGAAGACGAACTGGTCATGAAAATCTCCGCAGAGAAATATAGGGGAGACGCCGCCGATAAGAAAAAAATTGCATCACTTGAAAAGGAATTGGAAGAAGCGAGAAAAAAACTCAGGGATTTGGTAGTGAAAGATGAAGCCTTTTCGTTATATTTACGGCATGGGGGTTCCGGCCTTAATGCAGCAACTGCTGCTGACGGCACGTACTATTTTTGCGACCTTCCGGTAAACAAATTGGAACTGTGGGCATTTATAGAATCTGACAGGATGAAGAATCTTGTACTCAGGGAATTTTATTCTGAACGGGATGTCGTTATGGAAGAAAGGCGGCTCAGAACGGAAAACAGCCCATTTGGTTTGTTGATTGAACAGTTGAATGCGGTAACCTTTATTGCCCACCCGTATCGTTGGCCAACCATTGGGTGGCGGTCAGACGTGCAGAATATTACCAAGGCTGAAACCGCAGAATATTTCAAGAAGTACTATGCCCCCAACAATGCTGTAATCGTAGCAGTGGGGGATTTTAATCCTGCCGACATGATAAAACTCGTTGAACAGTACTTTGTCGATATTCCAGACCAGTCAGCGCCTCCTCGTGTGAAGACCGTAGAACCCGAACAGAAAGGGGAACGGCGCGTAGAGGTCGAATTTGAGTCGAATCCCTATATTGCTATCTCATATCATATCCCAGGAATTGGGCATCCAGACCTGTATGCGTTGGACGTGCTAAGTTCGCTTTTTTCGGATGGACGGACTTCTCGGTTGTATAAATCTCTGATTGAAGAAAAGCGAATTGCCGTCATGGCGCATGCCTATGACCAAATCGGAAAATATCCCGATACTTTTACTTTTATTGCGGCGCCTCGTGCGCCGCATACGGTTGCAGAAGTAGAGTCTGCCCTTTATGGAGAAATTGAAAAACTAAAAAACACCCCGCCGTCTGATTGGGAATTGCAGAAGATCAAAAATCAATTGGAAGCGGATTTTATTCGAGACCTGAATTCAGCAGCTGGGCTTGCGAATGAAATAGGACATTTTGAGGTTCTTTCCGATTGGCGGTACATTAATACCTTCATGGATAAGATAGCGCAGGTAACCGCTGATGACGTAATGCGAGTAGCAAAGAAATATTTAACGAAGAACAATCGCACGGTGGCTATACTGGTAAAAAAAGAAAATAACAATAAGACGAAAGAAGCGAAGGAAGACAATAATAAGCCGGGAAAAGCGACAGCCACCTATTAATTTCGAATTGTGTTTAAATTAATCCCCCTTAGAAAAGGGGGAGAGGGGGTTGTAAAATAGCCAAGAAAAAACACAACCCCCTGAATCCCCCTTTGTTAAGGGGGACTTAAACGGAATAATTTAAAAATCTGAACCTTTGGAGATTTTAATGTGAACATGCATAAATATTTTGTATTTCCTGTTGTATTCATGGCATACGTACTTTCTCTTACCTATTCCTCCGGTCTTTACGCACAATCCCAGGAGGGACACGAACGCGTTGTAGCTCCTTCGGTTGGGAAACCAGAATCAGAAGGGGCAAAAATCGTTTCGGGTTTCAAATTCAAGTCCCTCAATTTTGTCCCTCCGAAAGTGGATAGGGCTGTATTAGAGAATGGTATGATTTTGTATCTTTTGGAAGACCATGATTTGCCCATATTTAATATTACAGCCCGTATCAGAACTGGCGCAATTTATGAACCTCAAGAAAAGGCTGGACTGGCAAGTTTGACTGGGTTTGTAATGAGAAGCGGTGGTACAGTATCCATGCCCTCCGATAAGATGAACGAGGAACTCGAATTCATGGCGGTATCTGTGGAAACCGCCATTGATCGTGAATCCGGCAGTGCAAACTTATCCGCGCTCAAGAAAGACATTGACAAAAGCCTGAAAATATTTGCGGATGTGCTTATGAACCCCGCCTTTCCGGAAGACAAGATAAGAATGCGGAAGGATGAGGTTGTTGAATCCATTCGTCGCGAGAATGACAACCCCACACAAATTGCACACAGGGAATTTCGCAAGATTATGTATGACAGCAAACACCCTTACAGCAGAAAGGTTGAAGGGACATTGGAATCTATTGAGAAGATTACCAGGGATGATATGGTCGCTTTCCACAAAAAGTATTTCCATCCCAATAATATTATCCTTGGTATTTCAGGCGATTTCAACAAGGACGAGATTATCAAGAAACTGAATACGGTATTTGCAGGTTGGAAGAAAGAGGGAATTCAATTTCCTGAAGTACCCAAGGTCGATAGCCGCTTTGAAAAGGCTGTGTTTTACGCGTATAAAGATATCAATCAGGCGAATGTAATCATGGGACATCTGGGAATTCACCGAAAGAGTCCCGATTATTTTCCCGTCATGATTATGAATTTTATCCTGGGCGGTGGCAGCTTTACGGCACGGATTCCCGGCAGGATCCGTTCGGATGAGGGACTTGCCTATTCTGCTTACAGTGCTTTTCAAACTTCGAGAGATATTGGTGTGTTCTTTGTATCGTGCCAGACCAAGTTAGAGTCGACCAGCCGCGCCATCTCTATTGCGCTTGAGGAACTTGAAAAAATTCGTAAGTCACCGATTGATAAAGAGGAGCTAACGCAGGCAAAAGAAACCTTCATGAACCAATTTGTCTTTCGGTTTACGACCAGCGCAAGTATTGTAGGGCAAAAGGTCGATATTGAATACGAAGAACTGCCTTTGAACTATCTCGAAACCTATCTGGGTAATGTGCAGGCCGTTACCCATGAAGACATTCAGCAGGTTGCCAGGAAATATTTGCATCCGGACGAGATCAAGATCCTTGTAGTTGGCGATAAAGATAAATTTGACAAACCGCTTGACAGCTTTGGAAAGGTTAACGTTATAGAGCTGAAATAAACATAATTGGACACGAATGGACGCGAATTAAAACGAATTCTAATTTAACTTATATTTTTTTATTCGTGCCTATTCGTATAAATTCGTGGCTGAATTATTATAAATAAAACACGATGGAAATTAAGACCGTTGCCTTAGAAATACCCGAAGGCGCCAATATTATCATTGGCCAGACCCATTTTATCAAAACGACTGAAGATTTATATGAGGTCATGGTCAATGCCGTACCGGGCATTAAATTCGGTGTTGCCTTTTGTGAGGCGTCAGGTCCATGTCTTGTCAGGGCTGAAGGGAACGACAGCGCTCTCAAAGAAATTGCTATTCGGAATGCCGCTAACATCGCAGCCGGACATACATTTGTTGTCCTTATCAAAGAGGCGTTTCCTGTGAACGTGTTGAACTCCATCAAGACTTGTCCGGAAGTATGTTCTGTTTTTTGTGCAACGGCAAATCCCGTGCAGGTCATTGTGGCAGAAACTGAACAGGGCATTGGCATAATGGGCGTCATTGATGGGTATAGTCCCAAGGGTGTCGAGACTGAAAAGGACGTCCAGAACCGCAAGCAGTTCCTCCGTAAAATTGGGTATAAATTGTAATACAACCCTAACCCGAACGAGTCGGAAGGGACGAAATCCGAAGCACAAAATCCGAAACAAATTCAAATGAGTCTAACTCAAAATATGAAGCGTTTTTGGCATACAAACTTTTGAATTTTGGATTTGTTCGAATCTAAAGATTTGAGACTCAAATAATATTTCTTATATTATGTAACGCTTACAATCACTGGCTAATTTGGAGCGCCAGCGGAAAATTTGTCCAGTGCATTGTTTTGTTAGGCATCTTTACTATTACTCAAATCTTTCATCTCGGGACCGATTGTCCTTTTCTTCCAATTGTCGTTCTGATCTTATTTCTTCTTCAAACACTCTTTCTTCATTACATGCCCATTCAGATACTACTGGGTTTTTGTGAGACTTGAGACTTGATAGAAGGCTTAATCGTTTTTGCATGATATCTGCGCGCGACCCGCTCCAGGACATCGGCCTAAATGCCCTTTTGAATTCATTTAACACTGCAACAACATCTGGAGCGTTATCAATAATGGCTAATGATAGCGGTGTCCATTCAAGCTGATTTTCGCTCTCGCCCTGCCGGTACGCAACAATAGAAGCTGCCGCCACTGGGTATCTGGCAGAGGGATTGTTTTCGCACCAATCGATAATGACATTATCAGCTATTTGTGATAGGTGGTTGACGATACAATCTGAGTCGTCTATAAACATACCTGTTATTAGATAATTAGGACCTTCATTGTCGCTCAAAAAAGTTTCGAGGAAAACTTGAGGTTGTTTTCGAGCAAGACCCTCTAAAAGATGAGTATAATCCATGAGGTAGACCTTGTTTTTTAACAGCGCCTTAGAGAGATTATTACACAATATCTTAGCTGCAGGAGCGGCATCTTCACCCACGAAACAAGCTTCAACTATTTGACCTAGCTTATAATCCATCTGATCTCGATGATTATTTTCACGGTCGAAAACTACTTGTGCAAGTAAATCTTTTCCAATAGACCTTATAGTATCGCTATGTCCTATCTTTCTGTCCTTGTCGCTGTCGAGTCTCATATCCAAAATATCAATCGCAATGACTAAGCCATCAGGCTTTGATGCAATAATTTTGAGAAGATCACATAGGTCCTTATCACTTATGCTTTCATGAGCTCTACCATAGGCCAAGTTTCGATATGTCCATACCGGAGCGAGACCGTTGGCAAGCGACTGCCTCAATCTTTCCACACCATGCTCATCGATTTTCACTGAAGTTTGAAGTAGCGGGAAAAGAGCACCCAATACATCATCGGCAACTGCATCATTGAGGATTTGCTCTGATATTTTGCGATTTGTTTCCGAAATGGAGTGAAGAAAACCACAAAGGGCACTGTAGTTTTGTTGACTAACATTTACAGTTGATAGCTGTTCGCGGAAGTTTTTCCACATTGCCAAGGGATCCACGCATCCCTCGGCTAAACCACGCCCAAAGCTATATAACCTGGCACCATTAACAGTTACAAGCTCAGGTAGCAATGCGCTCAATGTTGCTTCGTCAATAGCCACTTTTCTTCCAATTTGTTGTGTGGCTTCTTCAACGCGCCCGAGTCGAACACTTGCTCTTTCGTTTCCTTCATCTTCAGCATCAATAAAATCTAATGAGTGCCTATGGTCGGAAAGTGCGTATGTTCGTGCTTGCTCCAGAAGGTTACTTGGCTTTAACAATTTTTCTAGTTCTCGAAGTCGTGAGAGCAACTCGGTATCCATATGTTTTGAGTCAAACCTGATGGTAGTTCGTACTGCTATCCATCCCTCATTCCATGACCCTTTTTTAATAATTGACTTAGCCACTTTTTCGAGCGCATCGAATACGCCGGCTTTTATCCAGAGTCCCCTAAATTTATCTGCTAATAGTATTTTTGCTTTGACCGCAATTGGCTGGTCTGATACTGCCAGAGTATTTGATAAACTAATAAATACGTTAAACCATTTATGAACTTCTTCTCTGGTTTTTGGCGAGTACCCATAGTCTCTGGAGTGAGCCCCAAACTCAAAACTGTAATGAGAACTAAAATGCCAAGCTTCCAACGCGGAACGGAGCAACAATAAACCTAGCTCTTGCTCATTTTCAGAATTTGAATTAACCAATCCTTCAATAATGCATAGTCGCTGATTGGCTGACGCATGTGTTCCAGAAAGGTGCATAAAAAAGAGTGATTTTAGGAGGTCTCGTATCGAACTTTGGTTTTCCTTTGAGTCTTCCGAAAGAGCAAAGCGACAAATTAAAACAGTGCATTGCTCAAACAATTCAGAATCATAGGCTAAAGAGCGTAGTAATCGTGTGAATTTATCAAAGTGATCGTTTTTGCGAGAAGTAAATTTCCGCCCACCATCCCCATTTGCGGCACGTTCAATTGCTTCAAGAGTAACCTTCGGTGCGATTGGCGCAATATTGATTAACAAAGTGATACCAAGGTCGTTTAAATTACTAACGTCACCTAACAGGCCATTTTCTGACAACCACCTTTTAGCAATTTCAGCGGATATTTCACTTTGATGGAGGTAGCTTAGACGCCTAGAAAAAGATTTTAGAAGCCTTTCGGAACCACCATTTACGAATACTTTGAGAATGTCATCCAGAGGAATATTTTCGAGTGCTCTCTGAGCAAGTTTATTCGCCAATGCATGAGGTAATACCGCTCTCCAGATATTTCTTTGCTGAACAAGATCACGCCTTTTTAACTCTGACACGTCGCCAAATATCTCCTTGACTGTTCTGTCTGCTAAAGAACCAAGAAGCCTTAACTCTATATCAAAATTTTCTGTCGTTTGGCAGTCAAATGAATAAACCAGTGAACAGACTTCAGCAGATCTCAGAAGGGTATTATTAGGTTCATTTCTCTGACGAAAGAGGCGTTGAAAAAGATCTTCGTCTTTTAGATCAGCTAATGTTTCTCCTCTGCTGATAGTATTTGCCAGAGCTATCGCAATTCGAGCATTGCCACCAGAAAATTCAGCGATGGTACGAGTATCTATCTGACTGATATGACTAAACCGAATCTGGATCATCTTTTCAACCAGTGCTATAGAAGCGGGCTCAAGTCGAAATACTTCAGTTTCCTCTGGCTGGTCCTCTCGAACATCGTATTCAACGGTTATTAGGCTTACCAAACTCCCGGAAGCTGTGCACACAGAGGTTAAGCTACGATGCAAATCTGGTGGACAGTTATCGACTGCAAGTATTGCAGGCTTTTGAAGAGCGATGAGATGTACAGCGAAATTACGGGGATCAGGATTAGGACTATTACTAACATCTGAATAAAATACTTGTGATTGATTCAAAGGGGTTTCACCAATTCGCTCGTCGAATAAAGCCTGAAGCAATCGGGTTTTTCCCACGCCAGAAAGGCCCGTGAGGCGAACTGACGAAGCTGGGCGTAGCAGGACGGTACGCAGGCGATTAATGCCATCAACAGCCGTCATTCCATCAGAGCTGAGGTTGGCGCTATCATAAAGTCTAACTTCTTCATCTAAAAGATACGCTTCTTCTATTCCGCCCGGAGCATTTGCCCAATTCTCAAACGGTAGCCAACCTTGAATAGGTTTACCTATTTTTTCTCTGACCCAAAGAACAAGGGATCGATGATAACGAACCCAAGTAGCAATTCGATCACGGTCATAAAAATCAAGCTTAAGATTAGGTCCATTATCACTACCCGACAATGCTTCCAGCATTGCGCTTCGACGGTCGTGAAGAGCAGAATCCGAAGTTGAACCTGTACTGCTAACAATAATGTAGGCTCCACTCGCATCTGCTAGCTCTCGTATAACTTGCCTCAATTTACCATCAGGGCGCATTTCTTTGATAATTTCGGCACGTGGCATATCGGGTTTTTTAACCTGAAAGCCGGTAGATGATCTAGGAACAAAGCCATCGGGGTTAGGGGTACCTGAAAGTTCGACTCGAACGTCAAGCCCGCCATCTTTAGCATTTTGATGACCACCCCAGGTTACTCCTGCCGTTGGTAAGTTGTTTGTGCGAAGATCTGCTTCGCAGAGTAAACCCACGAGTGAGCGCAAATCGCTATCATTAAGTTCACTGATTTCCTTCCCAGTTATTTCGAACATATTTTCCCGCAATAATTAATATGCATGTGATGGTCAACACGACTTTCATGTCTGCGATATCGGTAAATTTTGAGCGATGCCTAACATTGGATTATACCACCTAAATGTGCAAATTCCCGGGACACCATACTTAATTTTAGGAATCTCCACTTTTCTTTTAAGGTCCCTTCGGGCCTGGCTTCTGCCGACACAGCATGCTCTTGGGACTACCACACATAAGCACTAACTTAAAATGACGGATCAATTTAACCGTGTTTTGAATAACGAATATCGCCTGTCTGCGTGCCACGCACAGGCAGAAACAACGAATTTCGAATTATGAAGTTTTCTTATCCAAATCCAATAATGGAGCAGCAAAGCCGGTTGTTAGCGGACATCTGGCATCTGTGGAACTTTCACCCTTTTCTTTGAAACTATTTTATGGGAAATTTCAGTGAGCCATTCCTTTTCGTTTTTTCGCAGTTTTTGAAAAAAGGTATGCAAGTTATAGTCTGCCTGCCTGGCGAGTTCTTCACCTGCTTTTCTGACCTCTTGAACAATCGGATCCTTCCACATATTTTATCCCTCCATTAATTCTTCTGGTGTACAAATAACCGGTGTCTTTATACTGAGTTTCTCATTTATCTTCAGTAGCTTCTTGATGATCTCACCATTTGCAAGATGGACACAATTCCAAGTAACAAGATAATCAATATTATGCACAGATGCAACAGCAAGATGGGCTGCATCACGAAGAGCCTTTTTGGGAATACCCAGTTTTTCCATATATATCTTGGCAATCTTCTCAACCTTTTCTGTTAGCTCCAAATAAGGAAAGCCTTTTAGTTTATTTAGTCTTTGTTCAGCGGATTCTTTGTTTCCTGCTGCGGCCTCCTCGACAACAACCTCTGAGATATAAACATCAAATCTTTTAACGGCCTTTGACCACCATTCCGATGTAATCTGCTGATGAGCAAGGACTATAATATCACGGCTGGGCTTAGAAACGTAGTAACTCACCACCGATGTTTCGATATAAATTGATTCTTTCATGAAATAAATAGTTCATTTGGAAAAACGTTTCCAGACCTTAGCAAATACTTAGTCTCCCGGGATAGTCTTGACCTTCCCTGACCGGCATCCTATCGTATGATATAGCGGATGTCAAACAAAAATCGGCAGGATTTATGTTGAAAATATGACAATATTTCTATATAAAATGCAAAAACTTATATTGAATTATGATAAGGTGTTAAAAATTTATTTTACTGATGATTTGCTTTGAATTGGTTCATATTATCTCTGCTTTGTGCCTTTTTTTCAGCATCAGCCGATGCGCTCTCCAAGAAATCACTCGTTAAGAGTAACGAGTACCTCGTTGCCTGGGTGCATGTCGGGTTTGCAGCGCCTTTCCTGCTGTTACTCCTTCCCTTTATAGAAATTCCCAGGTTAGACATAAATTTTTTTATTGTAGTAATCATTTTACTCCCGCTGGAAATTACTGCCCTCATCTTGTATACGAAGGCTATTAAGATATCGCCTTTATCCATAACATTACCTTTTTTGGCATTGAGCCCGGTCTTTATGATCTTTACCTCAAACCTCATTCTTGGAGAAAGACTGGACAAATTCGGGATCATCGGTATATTACTTACTGCTGTTGGGGCATACTTGCTTAATATAAATACCGCAAGGCAGGGCATATTAGAGCCATTTAAAGCCATTCGCAGGGAACGCGGCTCCCTGTATATGATCATCGTTGCCTTTATATACAGTATTACATCTAACCTGGGGAAGATGGCAATATTGCACTCAAGCCCGTTATTCTTTGCCGCTGTTTATTTCCCAATTCTCTCTGCAATCCTTTTTCCTGTTTTGATGTGGAAGAATCATGGCGAAGTTAAACAATTATTTTCTCAATTTACACTATTTGGTCTGATTGGGCTGGTCGTCGCTTTTGCAGTAATTACCCACCTTTTAGCGATAAGTATTATTGAAGTCCCCTATGTCATTTCAGTGAAGCGCACGAGTCTCCTTTTTGGTATCATGTATGGCGCCATCTGGTTTAAAGAAACGAACATCCGGGAACGATTAATCGGCGGTATTATCATGATTATTGGGATAAGTATCATTACCTTATTTTGAAGTAACCGTGTAATTCCGTGAGTATCAGTGGTGAAATATCATGACTAAAATTATTGAATGTGTACCAAATTTCAGCGAAGGCAGAGATGCCACGAAAATAGCGAAGATTGTCGGTGAGATTGAAAAAGTCAAAGACGTCAAATTACTGAATGTAGAATCCGACGCAGACTATAATCGCACCGTTGTCACCTTTGCTGGCAGGCCAGAGGCACTCAAAGATGCGGCCTTTTATGCCATCGAGATGGCTGCAGAAGTTATTGACATGTCGCGTCACAAAGGCGCACATCCACGTATTGGGGCTACCGATGTCTGCCCGTTTGTTCCTGTATCCAATGTAACGATGGAGGAGTGTTCTCAGATTGCGCGTACTTTAGGTAAAGAGGTCGGAGAGTGGCTTGGTATCCCCGTGTATCTTTACGGAGAGGCTGCGATTCTGCCCGAACGTCACATCCTGCCTGACATCCGGAAGGGGGAGTATGAAGGTTTGCCTGAAAAATTGAAAGACGAGAAATGGCGACCCGATTATGGTCCTGTAGAATTTAATGAAAATGTAAGAAGGACTGGCGCTACGGTAATTGGCGCGCGGGAATTCCTGGTTGCCTACAACGTTAACCTGGATACCCAGGATATTCAGATAGCCAATAAAATTTCAGGAATTGTAAGGGCTTCCGGAGTTGTACTGGTCAACGAAAAGGGTGAAAAGGTGCGTGTTCCTGGGCTTTTAAAATATGTACAGGCGATGGGTGTCTATTTAAAGGAACATAATATAACACAGGTATCCATGAACCTGCTAAACTATAAGGTTACACCGCCTCATGTGGCATTTGAGGAGGTGAAAAAACAGGCCGAAAAATTTGGCGTGCATGTCACGGGGAGCGAAGTGGTGGGCCTCATCCCAAAAGAGGCATTGCTAGCCGCAGGTCGTTATTATTCAAAGGAATTATCAGAAAAGCAGCTTATTGCAGTTGCTGTGGAAAGATTAGGTCTTAGCCAGTTAAACAAATTCGTACCAGAGAAGAAGGTGATTGAGTATGTGTTGGGGTTGGATTAATGCCGATATTTTCAAATTACTCTTCTAAGAACCATTGATCTTGATTTTCGTCGTAGAGAAGCTTGAAAGCAAGTCCTTCATCTGTTTTTATAGTGTACCTTCTCTTTAATCCTTTACCAGAAATTTCTTCGTAAGTTTGGCTTATTATCTCCTTAATATTGTGTTTTTTCTCTTTGAATGTAAACTCAAGCGGCCTTTCGTCCGCTTTATATCCAGAGTATGTGCTTACTTGAATATCATGGAATATCATTGTTTCCAGTTAAGTATTCTGTAAATTTACTTATAATCCTGTAACCAGACTAATTTATTTCTTATAGAATCTCTGGTATTGGAAGATAGAAATTTAAGTGTTCGTCTCAAAAGTTCATTAAAAGGGATTTGCTCAGAAACAATGATACCAAAATGTTTTTTCCTCTGTTCCGCATAAGATTTGGATAGAATGATGTAGTCTCTGACGTTATGAGTCAGTATGGCCATCTTGTGTCTTACAGCATAAACAAGTTGCTCACTATCACTTTTACCGGTTCTTCCAATTTCAAGGACATGACAAGCATCATAACCTCTGTTGCGTAGCACCTCAGCTAACAATACCCTGACATCTTCATCAAGATACAACGATATTTCAGACATTGTTAGGCATTGCCTGTATTTTTAAATCACACTCTCTCAAGGATAGTTCTTTATCTATTTTCCCCCTGTTTTCGTAATAATAGGAAAGGGCATCATAGACCTGCGAAAGAGAGAGATGTGAAAATTCTTTTACGAATTCTTCAGGTGTCATACCCTGCCTGAGAATATAAAAAACAACGGATCGTACGGGAAACTTAGTGCCGGCAATTACAGGGCTTCCACCGCAATGTGTTTTGATCGAAACAATATAGGGATGTTTAGCCCTCAATTTTTGGGTTAAAGACATATTGGTATTCTCCTTGTATGTTAAGCTACGATATATATTATATCCTTGTCCGGTATGGCCGCAATCAAATTATTGGCTCGTGCTTTAATCAGGTTAAAAACTAAATTTGTTAAAGCGGCAAAAGAATTTCTCTTATTTCTTCATTCATCCTGATCACGGCCTCCAGTGTGGCTTCTTTCCACGCATTTACGCCGTATTTTTCTTTCCAGGGAGAAATGTTATAGGCGTAGAGGATGGAGCGCGATGCGTTGATGATAGCCCCAAGGCCGTCAGGATTAAAGCAATACTTTATGTCTTTTGCCGTGGCGCCCTGAGCGCCATAACCGGGGACGAGGAAATAAGCCGAAGGCATAATTCCCCGCAGTACTGCCATTTCGTGTGAATAGGTAGCTCCTACAACAGCCCCCACAGTGCTGTATCCCCCCTTGCCGATTAAATCCCTTCCCCATTCGTGGGTTTTTTGTGCGATGATTTCATGAAGTTTTCTTTCCCCGCACATGAGGTCCTGAAATTCGCCAGAAAGGGGGTTTGAGGTTTTTACGAGGACAAATATACCCTTGTTGTGCTTTTTGGCCGTCTGTATGAAGGGGAGTAAGCTGTCTGACCCCAAAAACGGGTTGACAGTTATGGCATCTGAGGCGAATGCGGTTTCTATAATATCGTCTATGTGGACTTCTCCAATATGCGCCTCGGCGTATGCCTCAGCCGTACTGGGGACATCGCCTCGCTTGACGTCTCCGATTACGATTAATTCCTTATGTTTGGCGTATTTGATGGTTTCTGCATATGCCCAGATGCCCCACCAGCCATACAGTTCATAAAATGCAATTTGAGGTTTGACGATGCCTACGTGGGGTGCAATGAGGTCAATGACCTGCATGTTAAATTCCAGAATGACACGTGCGGCATATTCAAGGCTGGGTTTGTGCGATATTCTGGGTTTTTGCTTAACGGTATCGGGAATGAGCTTGAAGTAGGGGTCGAGTCCCACGACTACACAGCTATTTTTCCTGCGAATGGTAGCAATGAGTTGGTCGGCAAAATTTTCCATATTGTCGAAGCATCCGTAGTAGAGACAGGTTTAAAACCTGTCTCTACAATTTGGTCAAAGTGCCAGGAAATTCTTAAGGAGTTTGGGGCCTTCTTCGGTCAAGAAAGATTCCGGGTGGAACTGGACTCCTTCCAATGGATATTCCTTATGTCTGATGCCCATGATCTCATCATCGTCTGCCCTGGCGGTAACCTCAAGGAAATCGGGCAGTGTGTCTTCTTTGACAATAAGAGAATGATACCGTGTCGCCACAAAAGGATTGGAAAGCCCTTTATAGATGGTTTTGCCGTCATGTTTGATCATAGATGTCTTACCATGCATAAGCCTCCGCGCCCGAACCACATCAGCGCCGTAGGTATATGCAATACACTGGTGGCCAAGGCAAACCCCAAGGATAGGTATTTTGCCAGAGAAGTTTTTTATAATAGCGTTCGAAATGCCCGCTTCTTTGGGTGTGCATGGTCCAGGGGATATTATGATATGGTCTGGCATTTTTCCCTCAATTTCTTCAATGCTGACCTTGTCATTTCTAAAAACTTCCATCCTTTCACCAAATGCACCGATTTGTTGTACGAGGTTGTAAGTGAAAGAGTCATAATTATCGATAATGATTATCATTTTCTCAATAGTAACAAAATAAATTTTGAATATCAAAGATATTTTAAGTGGCATTTAAACAAGTCCTTGCATCCACTTACATTGAATGCACTTGCTGTAAAAATAACTTGACAATGGTGGGTTTTCTGTTAGAATTTTCCATAATATTATTGATAATAAAGAGAAAGGGATAAAATAGATGCGTTATCCTTAAAGGGTTTCCAAACAGTCGTAATAACTAACTAAAAGGAGGATGCAGGATTACAAAAAGTGGGGATGCCCCACTTTTTTATTTTAAGGGGTGAAATTTTTACTCAAATATTATGTTAACTAGCGTTAGTATTGCTTAGTTAACGGTAAAAAGGTATTTATGGACAAAGAAAGTTTACTACGCCTGGTAGATAGTTTGCACAGGGATAAAGAGATTGCAAAGGAGGTTGTGTTTCAAGGCATCGAATCTGCCTTGACTACGGCAGCCCGTAAGCATTTTAAATCCCCGGAAGGAATCTCTATTCAGATTGATAGGCATACAGGAGAGATCGTGGCTATGGACGGTGATCGTAAAATCGATCCTTCCGAGCTTGGCAGGATCACTGCGCAAACTGCGAAACAAGTAATTATTCAAAAAATACGCGAAGCCGAGCGTGACGTTATATATGAAGATTATAATAGCAGAAAGGGCGCTATCGTCAGTGGTACGGTTCAAAGGTTCGAAGGCTCTACCATGGTTGTCAATCTGGGTAAAACAGAAGGTGTCTTACATAAATCAGAACAAATTGCAGACGAGCATTATAATAAGGGTGAGCGAATCAGGGCGACCATATTTGACGTGAAGAAGGTAGGAACGCGGGTAAAAATAATGCTCTCAAGGGCGCACACTGATTTTGTGCACAGGCTTTTTGAATTAGAAGTGCCTGAAATTGCAGAAGGTACTATTGAAATTAAAGCATTGGCAAGAGAGCCTGGTCATAGGACCAAGATCGCCGTAGTCTCAAGTGATCCGAATGTTGATTGCGTAGGTGCATGTGTGGGGGTGCGCGGGTCCAGGATTAAAAATATCGTGGATGAATTGAACGGAGAGAAGATTGATATTATCAGGTGGAGTGATGAACCCGAAGCGCTGCTGCCTAATGCGCTGAAACCTGCAGAAGTTTCCGGGATTATTCTATCAGCAGAGAATCAGGTCGCAACCATTGTGGTGCCGAATGACCAACTTTCTCTGGCAATAGGTAAACGGGGACAAAACGTGCGTCTTGCGTCTCGTTTAACTGCATGGGATATTGATATCATAACAGAATCAGAACTTGAAGAAAGGCAGAAAGCCAGTGTCTTGGAGACTACAGAAGTCGCTGGATCGAATAAAGCGCCCTCTGATAATTTAAATGCAACTCCTCCAGATGCTGGGACTACAGAAGGTGTTAAAACGGGTGGTAATAAAGAGAATGCATAACTTTATCAGAGTATTGGATTTATAAGGTTAGGAGTTTAAATGGAGAAAGTTCGGATCAGTTCACTTGCTAAAGAGCTAGGGGTAAAGAGCAACCTGTTAATTGAGAAGTGTCACGAAAAGGGGTTGACTCATATTAACCACCATGCAAATACCCTGGCGCCCGAGCAAGCAGAAATGATAAGAAAATTGTTCCAACCAGCGACAAAGGCAACGCCTCAGAAAGAAGTGCCTAAAGTAAAAGGGGCTGCCACGACACGGATTGTTGAACAAAAGAAAGAAACCAAAGTGGCGCCGCCTGCCAGTCCAGCCACTCATGTTACCAAGGTTGTTCAGCCGCCAAAAATTGTTAGAATTTATAAGGGTATACCGCAACAACCACACGTTGTAAAAGTAACTCCGGTAAAGACAATGTGGAAGAAGAGACATCCGTCAGGTTTCGTACCACAGAAGAGGATTAAAGATACAGGGGAAGTTACAGAATCAAAGAAGACGACAGTTAAAAAAGAAACAAAGGTTGCTATGGAAGTGCCTATAACCGTAAAAGCCCTTTCCTCCAAAATAGGGATTCGTGCAAACGAGATTATAACCAAGTTACTCCTTGATCACAATATTCGTACAACAATCAATCAGATTCTAAGTGAAGAAGTTGTCCAATTACTGGGTGTTGAATATGGAGTAGATATTGAAATTAGAAAAAAGGAGAAGGCAGAAGAGCAGGACTTTTTAAATGAGCAGATTTCAACAAAGGCCGAAGATATGTTAGATCGGGCTCCTATTGTAACTTTCCTGGGGCATGTAGACCATGGGAAGACCTCGCTCCTTGATAGTATCCGTCAAACAAATGTAGCTGCAGGAGAGGTGGGAGGAATCACTCAACACATAGGCGCTTATAAGGTCGAGATGAACGGGAAGCATGTTGTGTTTCTGGATACACCTGGTCATGAGGCTTTTACCGCAATGAGGGCAAGAGGGGCGAATATTACCGATGTGGTTGTGCTTGTTGTGGCGGCTGATGATGGTGTTATGCCGCAGACGGAAGAAGCGTTAAACCATGCTAAGGCAGCTAACGTCCCGATTGTTGTGGCGCTGAACAAAATTGATAAACCAGGGGCTAACCCGTTGCGAGTCAAACAGCAACTTGCAAGCCTGGATTTGAGTCCGGAAGATTGGGGTGGAAAGACACAGTTTGTTGAGACTTCTGCGACAACTAAAAAGGGGATTGATACCTTACTCGAAAGACTTTTGCTGGAAGCCGAGATTCTTGAATTGAAAGCAAATCCAAAGAATCCGGCGCGAGGAGTTGTTCTAGAGGCACGCTTGAGTGAAGGACGCGGGGTTGTTGCTAATGTCTTAATACAAGACGGCACATTACATCAAGGGGATGTAATCCTCTGTGGTAAAACTTTTGGCAGGGCGCGTCTGATAACGAGTGACAGGGGCGTCGAACTAAAAGAAGCTGGTCCGACCACGCCTGTGTCCGTTTCAGACTTTTCTGAAGTTCCTGAAGCTGGAGATAAGTTTTATGTGGTTAGCGATATACAGAAGGCACGAGAAATTGCCTTAGAAAGACAAAAGAAAGATCGTGAAACCTCTTTGTCAAAATACCAACACGTCACGCTAGAGAGCCTTTATTCCAAGATTGCTGAAGGAAAGGTAAAGGAAATCAAGGTGATATTGAAGGCTGACTATAAGGGTTCTGTGGAAGTACTCAAAAAGGCATTGGAAGAGCTTTCTACTGCTGAAATCAAGGTGAAAATATTACACTGTGGTGTCGGTGGTATTACAGAATCAGACGTGCTTCTTGCAGATGCTTCGGATGCGATTGTGATTGGGTTTTATGTGACGACGGAGGACAAGGCACGTATATTGGCAGAAGAAAAAGGAGTGGATGTCAGGCTTTACAAAATTATATACGATGCGACGAACGAAATAAAAGCCGCCATGGAAGGGATGCTGGAACCTGAATCTAAGGAAGTTGTATTGGGGCAGATTGAAATACGGCAAGTGTACAACATCTCAAAGTTTGGCAATGTTGCAGGTTGTTATGTAAAAACGGGTAAGATTACAAGGAATTCCTCAATCCGTTTAATTCGAGACAGCATTATTATTTATGACGGGAAGTTGGAGTCTTTGAAGATTGTTAAGGATGACGTCAGGGAGGTAAGGGCGGGTTTTGAATGCGGGTTGAAGATTGCTAATTATGACGACATCAAGGTGGGTGATTTCGTGGAAGCATACGAAGTGCAAAAGATTGCCAGAACCCTGACGGTTTAATAGTTGAGAATTAATCTGTACAGTTCTAGTTTGCTCCGCAATGAATCTGGAATTTTACGAATCAGATGATACGGTAGTAGGCGTTTTAAATGTTCGGCTGGTGATCAGGAGTGCAAATACTTTAAAAGAGAAACGCCGTATTATAAAAAGCCTGAAAGACCGTATAAAAAATAATTTTAACGTCTCTGTCTCTGAAACAGGCACATTGGACCATTGCCAGTATTCTAAACTGGGGATTGCAATGATTGGAAACGATAAGCGGTATATAAACAGCACTCTATCAAATTTAATTAATATGTTCAGATGTGCAGTTTCTGTTGAGCTTGTGGACTATCACCTCGAATTTATTTAACCTCACTCTGAAGAAATGCGCGTGACGATTTTAAATCCCTCTGTATAGATTATTACAATATATTTGTTGTGTATTCATAATGCGTAAGATCGTAAGAGGAAAGGGGGGTTGTTATGTCATCAAGAAGGATGGAAAGGTTGGCCGAGGCCATCAAACAAGAAGTAAGTAAAATCATACTGTATGAACTGAAGGACCCTCGGATAAGCTTTATTACCGTGACAAAGGCAGAAGTTACACCTGATTTGAAAAGGGCAAAGATATATATTTCTATATTAGGAGATGATGTTACACAGAAAAAGACTTTAAAAGGGTTAGAAAATGCTAAAGGATTTATTCAAACAAAAGTAGGAGCTTGTTTACAGATAAGATATACCCCTCTTTTGACATTTTGCTTGGATGAATCGATCAAAAAGAGTGCGCATATTTCGAAACTTATTGACGAGGCAGTTAAAGGAAGCGGTATCATTATAAAAAGTGAGTTAGAAGAATGAAGAAATTACATTTAGGGTTACCGAAGGGAAGTCTCCAGGAAGCAACCATCGATATGATGAAAAAGGCGGGCTATACTGTCCGCGTGAGTACCAGGTCATATTATCCTACGATTGATGATGATGAAATTTCTGTAAGACTAATCCGACCTCAGGATATGTCACGATATGTTGAAAAGGGCATTATTGACGCAGGTCTCACTGGCGCAGACTGGGTTAAGGAAGCCGGTTCTGAAGTGAGAGTAGTTGTAAGCCTGGTATATGCCAAACAGCAGTTAACAAAGGTCAGATGGGTACTGGCTGTTCCTGAAAATTCTACTGTGCGATCCGTAGCAGATTTACAGGGCAAAAGGATTGCAACGGAACTGGTAAATGTAACGCGACAGTACTTGGCAGAACGGGGGGTTGTTGCTGATATTGAGTTTTCTCACGGCGCAACTGAGGCGAAGGCCCCTGACCTTGTCGATGCGATTGTAGAACTTACCGAAACGGGCAGCAGCCTGAAGGCAAACAAACTCCGTATTGTTGAAACTATTATGGAATCCTCGACGCTGCTTATTGCCAACCACCATGCCTGGTTGGATGATTGGAGGCGCACCAAGATAGAGAATCTTGCTATGCTTTTTGAAGGAGCTATTATTGCCCGTGAAAAAGTTGGATTAAAAATGAATGTTCCGAACGGGGCGCTGGATGAAGTGCTAAAAAAATTGCCTGCACTGAGAAAGCCTACGATTTCTACCTTATCTGAAGGGGCTGGTTATGCGATCGAGACCGTTCTGGATGAAACGGTAGCAAGGAAGATTACGCCCGAATTAAAAAGAGCAGGCGCTGAAGGGATCATCGAGTATCCATTAAATAAAGTTATTCTTTAACAAATAGCCTTTACGACACTGTACGAACAAAATAAAGAAATATGCAATGTTATTTGGCAGATCTTTTAATATTACTTTTGTTTTCATAACGCTCTTATCTATAGGTTTTCAGGGATGTAGTAGTGTTACTGAAAGACAGGGAATTCAATCCGTATCCAGAATTAAAAATAGGCCTTTATCTGACAAGGAGAAGGCATACGCATATTTCTGTACTGGATACGCTTTCATGCTGGATAGGGATTGGGAAAATGCAACTATTAATTTTGAAAAGGCAATTCTGTTAGACCGTTCTTCCGAAAGAATCATCCGTCATTTAGCCACGTGTTATTTCCAATTAGGCAAGAATGAAAAATCGATTGATTTTATTGAAAAGTTAGTCAGGCTCAAACCCCATGATTTCAGCGTTCATTATACCTTAGCCACCCTTTATGAAACCGTCGGAAAACATCAGGATGCAATTGCAGAGTATGAACGTGCGCGCCGATGCAAGACAACCAAATTAGATAACGTGTTTTTGGCGGACGCCCTTTACAGACTTGCCAATCTTTATATGCAGGAAGGGATGATGGAAAAGGGCGCCGAATGCTACAAGAACATGTTTGACCTGAAACTTGTAAGCGAACCGGCAAAGATATATTATGAAATAGGCCAGCGATATTTTGAAAAAAATGATATAAAAAAAGCCCTGGAATATTTTTTAAAGGTTAAAGAGGCTGATCCTAAATTGAGTTTTGCTAGTTTCTATCTTACTCTTTGTTACGATGCACTCAATGACTACGAAAATGCCGTGAAGGAATCAAAAGCTTTTTTGGAAAAGGATACGGATAACTGGGTCATGCATCTTGCATTGTCAGAAATATATGGAAGAATGAAAATTGAGTCTAAAAGGAATGAAGAAATCAAGAAAACCCAGGAAATCCTTGAGAAAAATGTGGATGCCGGAAGTAAGAATCCAAAGGAATATTTCATGTTATGCCAGATTTACCGGAATCAGCGTAAGATCGGTGAGGCAATTGCCGTTATTGAGAGCATGAAATTGATTCCAATGGATAAAGAAACAAAACGGGATACACATTTCATGTTATGCCAGATTTACCGGAATCAGCGTAAGATCGGTGAGGCAATTGCCGTTATTGAGAGCATGAAATTGATTCCAATGGATAAAGAAACAAAACGGGATACACATTTCCTGTTAGCGAATCTTTATTACGAGGATCAAAAAATGAATAAAGTTGAGGATGAGTTGCAGATGACCTTAAAGCTTGATCCCGATTTTCACGAGGCAAGTAATTTCCTTGGATATTTGTTTGTTGAAAACAATAAAAACCTGGACGAAGCCATACAATTGATTAACAGGGCATTGAAAGCACAGCCCAGGAATGGCGCCTATATTGACAGTTTAGGTTGGGCTTATTATAAAAAGGCGCAGGCAGAAGGAAGAAACGATTATTTGATTATAGCACTTCAAAAGTTGCTGGAGGCTGTTCAACTCCTGGAAGAGCCTGATATCTATGAGCACATTGGAGACGTTCATTATAGTTTGGGACATTGGGATGAAGCCGTCAAGGTCTGGGAAAAAGCCCAAACCTTATATAAAAACGTACGCAGTAATGAAGTGCAAGTTGAGAATATTACGACAAAACTGGAAAAGGTTAAAAGGTTAATTTCTTTAGAGGAAATGAGTTCAAAGGTTATTGCAAATCATCTGGAGGTTGAAACAATCACTCGGCCTTAAAGACGTTTTTTAATGAAATGATTTGTAGAGGAATAGAGGGAAAATGGCTGGACATTCACATTGGGCAAGTATAAAGCATAAAAAGGGCGCTGCTGACGCTAAAAAAGGTAAAGTATTTTCTAAGATAGCTCGTATGATTACCGTTGCCGCTAGAAAAGGCGGCAGCGATCCCGATATGAATCCAAAACTACAACTTGCAATAGATAAAGCCCGTTCTGTTAACATGCCCAAGGATAATGTAGAACGCGCTATTCAGAAGGGAACAGGAGATTCTGCCGGAGATATAGAGTTATTTGAGTGTTTGTACGAGGGATACGGGCCGCACGGTGTTGCCATGATGATAGAAATTCTGACGGATAATAAAAATAGAACCGTCCCTGAAATAAGAAAGATCTTTGGACGATTTGGCGGGAATATGGGAGAAGCGGGTTGTGTATCATGGATGTTTGAAAAGAAGGGGCTTATTATAGTGAACAGCAGCAATCTCAATGAAGACGACTTGATGATGTTGGTGCTGGATGCCGGCGCCGAGGACTTACAAAAGGTTGGTGATGTTTTTCAGGTGATATGTTCTCAAGCGGATTTAGGCAAGGTCAAAAAAGCCATCGAGGGTAAAAATATAAAAGTTGAAACTGCCGAAGTGAGCTGGATTCCCAAGAACAATATTGATTTAGAAGAAGCGGAGGGCCGTAAAGTACTGAGGCTTATGGAGGCGCTTGAAGATCACGATGACGTGCAAAACGTATATTCTAATTTTAACCTTCCACAAAGCCTTTTGGCAGAAATGCAATAAACCTCAAAGTAAATAAATGTAAGTAGTTTGTTCCTTTTTACTTTTTATCAGTTTCTTTGTTTATGAATTGCAGGTTTTGTTGAGGCTGTTCGACTGGGGCAATATCTACTTCTTTATGAATTCTTGGACGTTTCTTTTCGATGCTTAACAATTCTAATACCTGCTCTCCCTCCAGAACTTCTTCCTCTTCCAATTTCTTTGCTAATAGTTCCAGTTTGTCTTTATTATCGTTGAGCAATTTTTTTGTTTTCTCGTAGCTTCCCATAATAATACCGGTAACCTCTTCATCAATTATGATGGCTGTTTTATCGCTGTATTCTTTTTCCTGGACGAGATCGTGCCCAAGGAAGATATTCCCTGATTGTCTGCCAAAGGTCTGAGGTCCTAACTTCTTACTCATTCCGAATCTGCATACATAATTCCTGGCCAGATGTGAAGCCTTTTCTAAGTCGTTTTGTGCGCCTGTCGATATTTCATGGAGGACGAGTTCTTCGGCAGCGCGGCCTCCGAGTAACACACAAAGGGTATCCAGGATTTCAGACTCACTTGTCAGGTATTTATCTTCCATCGGAAGCTGCATGGTATAACCCAGCGCAGCAGTTCCTCTCGGGATTATAGATACCTTATGTACGGGGTCAGTGTTGGGAAGCAATGCAGCTACAAGAGTATGACCTGATTCATGGAATGCAACGGTCTTTTTTTCAACATCGCTCATAATCCTGCTCTTTCGTTCAGGACCGGCTATCACCCTGTCGATGGAGGATTCTAATTCCTCCATACCTACAAAGTTCTTATCGTGCCTTGCCGCAAGGAGTGCAGCCTCATTGATGACATTTGCCAGGTCTGCACCTGAAAAGCCAGGTGTACGTTTTGCAATGACTTTTAAACTGACATCAGAAGCCAATTTTACGCTCTTTGCATGCACCGCCAAAACAGCTTCGCGACCAATAAGGTCTGGCCTGTCAACGGTTATTTGACGATCAAAACGACCCGGACGCAGCAGGGCACTATCCAAAACGTCCGGTCGATTGGTAGCTGCTACGATGATAACTCCTTTCTGTGAATTGAAACCATCCATCTCTGCAAGGAGTTGGTTGAGAGTCTGCTCGCGTTCGTCATGACCGCCACCCAGTCCCGTGCCTCTTTGGCGTCCGACGCTGTCAATCTCATCAATGAAAACAATACACGGCGCCTTTTCCTTCGCCTGTTCGAACATATCTCGTACCCGGGCAGCGCCCATTCCAACAAACATCTCAACAAAGTCCGATCCGCTGATCGAAAAAAATGGCACCCCTGCCTCGCCCGCTACGGCTCTAGCAAGGAGCGTTTTACCTGTTCCAGGAGGGCCTATGAGAAGCACACCCTTGGGAATTTTCCCGCCCAGTTTTTGGAATCGTTCGGGGTAAGAAAGAAAGTCTATGATTTCCTTTAACTCTTCTTTGGCCTCGTCGCACCCTGCAACGTCGATAAAAGTTGTCTTCTGCGTCCCATTATCTGAGTACAGCTTTATCTTTGCCTTCCCGAAAGACATGAAAGGAGAACCCATCCCGCCAACTTTTCGAAAAAGAAAGAACCATCCTAACGCCATGATGCCAAAGGGAAAGACCCACCACATCAGGACGTTTTTCAGGAAATTATTTTCTACGGCCCCTTTAAATCTGACCTTCTGGGATTCAAGTTCATTGACGAGTTCCATGTCGTGTATTGGTACGGTAGCAAAGGCAACCTTTTCTTCTTTGTCACCTTCTGCCGATACTTTTTTATAATGACCACGAATAAGGTTTGAACCAACGGTACAATCGGATATATAACCATTCTTTAAATATAACCTGAACTGGCTATACGATAACTCTTCTGCCTTGGGAGATAAAAACATCTGTACGACGTACATGACGGCAAGGAAGATCAGGATATATCCGATAGAAAATGGTGTTTTTTTCGCTTTGCTTGTAGTCTTTTTAGCCATGTATTTAAAAAGATTAAAATGTAACTATAAGATACAGACCGATTTTTCTAATAAACTCAAATTATATTAGAAAAAAAGGTTGTTGTCAAAATATAATTCATTATTAATTCAAAATGGATTTAAGTTGATAATAGATAAAAAGACAATATAATATGGCTAAGTCGGGGTGTAGCGCAGCTTGGCTAGCGCGCTTGAATGGGGTTCAAGAGGTCGTGGGTTCAAATCCCGCCACCCCGACCACTAAAAGCAAGGGTTTCCAGGCATTCAATACATTTCTATTTACCTCAACTGCGACTAAATTGTGACCAACCTCTAAAATCTGGATTCCATTACTCATGGTTTCTGGACAAAACTAGCTGCTATCTTAACCTATTTATTATCAATTTTGCTTATCAAATCGTCGCAGAGTTTAGGTTGTAATATAATGTTAAATCTCTGTCAACAATGTAATCTTATCGATAGTGACGGGCTAATTCTGAGGCGTAGCAGGTTCCTACAATGCCGACGTTCTGGGTCAGCCAATCACTTAGTAGTGTTTTTCCCGTTGGAGGATTTTTTGATACGAGCAGGTTCGCCATCAGTCCCTCGACTTCATCCCGAGTCAACACCACGTCGTTGACCATATAACCAATAAATTTCGAGAGAAAAAGCGCCAATCCAGGTCTTACATGGATAATTCTGGCTTTGCTCTTTACCCTGTCAGCAATGAGACGAATTAGCTCTTCATAGTTAAAAATTTCAGGGCCAACGGCATCTAGTACCATGTTATCATTTGAATGTCCGGCGTTTACTGCTATCTCGGCTACATCTTCCACAAAGACAGGCTGCAGTCGATAGTCACCGTCTCCTGGAATGGTAAATACCGGAAACTTTGTGAGAAACCAGGCGATATTGTTGATAAGGATGTCCTCGTGTCCAAAGATTACGGTCGGCCGAATGATGGCATAGGACAGACCGGAATGGATGACAGCCTTCTCAAGGATCCCTTTCCCTCTGAAATAAGGGAAGGGCGATGCTTCCGAGGCGTTTGTGATGCTGATGTGTACAATCCTGCGGATTCCTGCTTCTTTTGCCGCATTGATGAGTATCTTCGTGTTTGCAACGGCAGTATCGTAAGTAACCTGGCCATACGGGAAACGTACCCAGTATGTGTTGTAAAGAGTTGAGGCTCCTTGCAAAGCCCTTTTCAATTCCGCTGGATTATCGAAATGAAACGGAGCTACACTTACCTGATTACAGAAAGGACTTGGACGGTTGGGGTGTCCAGTGAGCGTTCTGACCCTCTTCCCCATTGAAAGAAGTTTCCTGGTTATATACTTACCTGTATAACCAAACGCCCCTGTAACAACATTCAATTCCTGAGTTTCTACGTCCACAGTCATAATCTGGACAAGCCAGAAATTAAATTAAGCCTTCGGCAGCTTTTTCAATGTAGCACGAACTTCAGTTCGCTTACATCCTATGCGAACTAAAGTTCGCACTACAACTGCAACTGTGAAATTCCTGATAAGCCTGGAAAAGTCCCCAAACAGCAAACCAGATAATTGCAAACCACGGACTTTTCATTTTTTATTTTTGCTTTCAGCGCTGACACTGACTAAACGGCCTTTTCTCCCCTTTCCCCGGTACGGATACGGACAACATCGAGAATAGAGTTGATAAATATTTTCCCATCCCCAATATTGCCTGTCTTTGCCTCTTTAACAATGCACTGGACGATTTTTTCGACGTCCTTATCCGCAACCACCACTTCCATTTGCATTTTCCTTATAAGGTCTGTCTTATAGGTGCTGCCGCGCCATTGTTCGGTAATGCCCTTTTGATTACCGTGCCCTTTTACCTCAGTCACCGTCATCCCCGGATACCCAATATCTGAAAGGGCATCCTTTACCATAGAAAACCTATCTTCCCTCACAATTGCTATAATCTTTTTCATGCCTTATCCTCCGAAAAAATTATTAATGATAATTCACCGCAAAAACGCAAAGAAAGTTGTTAGTTGTGAGTTGTTAGATTTAAGGGAACTTACAACTGTTAACTTACAACTTTCAACTGATTTTAAAACTTTGCGTTCTTTGCGCCTTTGCGGTGAGATAAATTCTTACAATTACTCTATATCTCCATCATCCAGACGGTACGGGGCATTAATACCGGGACGGGAAACTAATTTACCCGTATAAGTAATCGTACTCCCCACCCTTATATTCATAACCGCCTCGAACCTTCTCCAGTCAAATAAGATCTCCGCTTCCACGCCATTACCACGCTGGCGGCTCACCCCAACACGATTCCAGTCCACTCGCCCCATCCCTTTATAAGCCACAATTCCTTGCCATCGCACATATTTGCCCTTGTATTCCTTCCACAATTTATTTTTCTCAGAACGCGATAATGTACTCTCCTTTCCAAATTTTTTGTTCATTTCATCAAAAGAAATATCCATGAATTCCTTTGGTATTTCTTCTATTTCTGATTTTGTAATCTCTTTCGCTGTTGGTTGCCCATTATCACGGTTATTATTGGCTTGTAGTGGCTGTTTTACAGTTGTTGCTCCTGAAGTGGTATGTGCCGCGGAGGGTA
>Ga0209417_1002286_pt1 | contig 30336 bp, 29 predicted proteins | sample RifGroF2_FD_184002 | JGI IMG/M metagenome (GOLD analysis project Ga0209417, IMG submission 184002) | Groundwater microbial communities from Rifle, Colorado, USA - Groundwater F2 (SPAdes) (version 2) | ecosystem: Environmental > Aquatic > Deep subsurface > Groundwater | place: Rifle, Colorado... | reverse complement strand
CAAAGGATCATGTGTTAGGCAATATCAAGCTTAGTTTTGAGCTCCTTGAGCATGACCTCGACGAGTTTTGATAGATCGAATTGAGGATTCCAATCCCACTCCTGTCTTGCCTGTGAATCATCGATGGTCTGAGGCCAGGAATCGGCGATCATTTGACGGTGGTCAGGTGAATAGGTAACTTCCAAAGAGAGATGTTTTTTGATTTCATCCGCCAGTTGCTGGGCTGAGAAGGAGAGGGCTGTCATGTTGTATGCATGGAAACCACCGACCTTGTCATAGTTGGCATCCATAAGTGCGAGAATGCCGTTTATAGCGTCATCCATATAGACCATGGGCAGGACAGTTTCCGGCCTAACAAAACAGTTGTACGTACCGGTTTTCAGTGCCTCGTAGAAGATGGCAACTGCATAGTCTGTAGTACCGCCACCCGGTTCTTGTTTCCAGCTAATGATACCTGGGAAACGAATACAACGAATATCTACTCCGTATTTAATATGGTAGTAGCGGCAAAGCAGCTCTCCGGCTACCTTGGTGACTCCATACATGGTAGTAGGTTCCATGATGGTGTGCTGGGGTACGTCCTGTCTGGGAGAACTGGGACCAAATGCAGCAATTGAACTTGGCCAAAAGACATTCATTTTTCTTTCAATTGCAAAATCCAGAACAGATTTAAGACCGGCCATATTGATATCCCAGGTGACTGATGGATTTTCTTCTCCTCTGGCAGAAAGAAGTGAGACCAGGTGATAGACGGTGCCGATGTCGTATTTGACCAATATTTCAAGCAGCCGATTTCTGTCCATGATATTGAATCTTTCCAGGATGCCATCGAAAGATTCCGGGGTGTTGATGTCCATGGCGATAACATTGTCTTTACCGTATTTTTGTTGAAGTGCGGGAACGAGTTCGCTCCCTATCTGTCCAAAAGCACCAGTGACGAGTATTCGTTTCATAAGATTCATTATAGAAGAATTTGGAGGTAATGGAAAATGCCAATTAATACTGATATGATGAATTAATTCATACAAAAATATGGCTAATATAAAGCATTTTCGTATCATTAATGGAAGTGGTGCTCATTACTTTATTGTCGCCTTATCAGTACTTATGGTCCTTGCCGGAGGAGTCTATTTTTATAAGTTATACGACTCTTATCGAGGAATTAGGACCAGTTTATCAACTACTGAAACCGAGAGAGATAATCTGGAAAAAAATCTAGATGAGTTAATGAATAAGTATGATGTGCTGACTAAAGACTTTGAGGATTTAAAAAACGAAGATCAGGTTAAGGTCAATCGAGAGTTAAGGGCTGAGATGGCTAATTTACAGAAAGGATTTGAAAGGGCAAGATCTGTTTACACTGACTTGTTAAATTTTAGGGACAGGGGTGGAAAAACGTATGCAATGGAAGTCCAGCTAGCAACAGCAATAAATCAGCTTTCCGATAGAAAATATGCCGAGGCAGTTACGACCTTGGACAAGATAGCAGCTTCTCTTCAGGCTGAACAAGCTAAGACGGTTGCGGCAGTGACCATTCCTGCTAATGTACCCGTGGTCAACACTCCCCCATCATCCGGGTATTCACGTCAGCAAGTAGCTACCAGTATAGGAAACTATTTGGTGAGTATGGTTGCCGGAGATCTTTCGAATACAAAAATCATTGTTGATACCGCATCAGACTCTACCTGCGCCAATGACTGTCCGGTTTTACCCCTGGCTACATATGTTTCCAGGAGTGGGGCTTATGCGGGGATAAATGGTTCATATTTTTGCCCAGCAACGTATCCTGACTGTGCGAGTAAGAAAAACTCGTTTGATTTGTTGGTGATGAATAAGAATAAGGTTTATTTTAATTCGGATAATAATGTTTACAGTAATAATCCGGGAGTAATCTTTGGCGGTGGATATATTAGATTCGTTTCGGCGGTGTCTCAATGGGGAAGGGATACAGGTATCGACAGCATGATTAGTAACTATCCATTGTTGGTTTCCGGAGGTAACATTTCTTTCGGTGGGGATACAGACCCAAAGAAAGGGTCAAAGGGAAACAGAAGTTTTGTTGCCAATAAAGGTAGTCAAGTATTTATCGGAGTGGTTCATAGTGCGACAGTGGCCGAAGGAGCTGTGGTCTTGAAGACTTTGGGTATGGAAAACGCACTGAATTTAGATAACGGTGGATCAACGGCTTTATGGTCGGGAGGTTACAAGGTGGGACCAGGGAGGGATTTACCCAACGTAGTTTTATTTGTAAGGAAATAAACATTGTGATGTCTTAATATGTAGTAATATTTACATATGCCCTCTCCCGCACCATTTGATCTTTACAGCTTGGTTCGGGCTGCATATGCGGTTGATGAGAAAGATTTAGATCAAGCCCAAAAAACTGCTTCACATTTGAATGTGCCCCTCCACGATGTTTTGTTGGGAAGAAAACTCATAACTAAGGAGAAATTAGGCGAGATGATTTCCAAGTCGTTGGGTATCGGATACATTGATTTGAGAACCATAACAATTCTCAAAGAAGTATTGGACACTGTAAAGGAAGATGTGGCGAGGGAAAGAAAAGTAGTCCCCTTTGCTCGTGATGGATATATTCTCCACTTGGCAATGGAAGATCCTCAAGATCTCGAAACCATTAACTTTGTTCGCAAGATTACAGGTCTGACGATAATCCCCTTTTTTTCGTTTGATAAGGATATTAAGTATGGGTTACATCAATACAAATCAAGTCTGTCGGAAACCTTTAAGCAATTAATGGATCAGGCCGCTCGTTTACGCGGCGAAACGGCGACGTTGCAGGAATTGGCACAAGATGTATCCATCGTTGAAGCAGTAAAACAAATGTTAGAGTTTGCTGTAGTTGAAGGAGCATCCGATATTCACATCGAAGCTCTAGCCGATCTAGTGCTCGTCAGATACAGAATTGACGGTGTACTACATGACATGATTACCTTACCCAGGGATTTGCATCCAGCGATAATCGCCAGGGTTAAGATTTTGTCGTCATTAAAGCTTGATGAGACACGGTTGCCACAAGATGGAAGAATAAAATTTGAATCAGAGGAGGGAGATGTCATTAGTTTAAGAGTTTCGATACTACCTACTGTTGAAGGAGAAAAGGTGGTGTTGAGATTACTCGAAAGTGGTGGTTTGCAGTTTTCACTTGAGGACTTGGGTTACGACCCGATCAGTGTTGGAATTATCAAAAGAGCTCTTTTGCGACCACACGGACTGATTTTGCTAACCGGACCGACTGGTTCTGGAAAAACAACCAGTCTCTATACGATGCTCAATTTGCTAAATACAGATGCCGTTAATATCTCAACGATCGAAGACCCGGTGGAAGACAGGATCAGGAGAATAAACCAGACTCAGGTCAATGCGCAAATAAATTTTAATTTTGCTGAAGGACTGAGATCTCTACTGAGACAAGACCCTGATGTGGTCATGGTGGGTGAGATCCGTGATTCTGAGACGGCAAGAATGGCTATTAATGCTGCAATGACCGGTCATTTGGTTCTATCAACTCTTCATACCAATGACGCACCTGGAGCAATCCCCCGTCTGATTGATTTGGGAGCAGAACCTTTTTTGATTGCATCAACGCTGGATGTGGTGATAGCTCAGCGCCTGGTAAGGAAATTGTGTCCGAGATGTAAGGTTAAAAAACCAGTAGATGCAAAACTATCCGAATATTTTACGGGTAGCTTAATTGAGCCGCTAGAAAAAGAGGCGATGATGAAATTAGTTCCCAGTGAAGTTTATGAAGCCCAAGGATGTGATTACTGCGGCTATACGGGTTACTTGGGCAGAACAGGAGTGTATGAACTATTTGAAGTTAATGACGAAATTAGACAATTGATTCTGGAAAGAGTGACTGCCAGCAAAATTAAAGAGGCTGCACTTAGAAATGGTATGAAATCGATGATGGCCGATGGGTTGATTAAAGTTGCAGCGGGACAGACCACAATTGCAGAAATATTACGTGTTGCCTATGAATAATGCCTGAATTTGAATACAAAGCTGTAAGTAAAGATGAATACATTGACGGAAAGATATCGGCTTCCACTGAAGCGGAGGCGGAGACTGCGTTGGTTGAACAAGGACTGTCAGTAATCAGTATTAGGGTCAGGAGGCCGATGGAGATTGGGGTGTTCAGTGACTTTGTAACTAAGTTTGAAACCGAAATGGCAGAGAAGATGACCACCCAGGACAAGATTCTCTTTACTGGACAACTATCTTCGATGATCAAAGCAGGATTACCGATGATTGAGGCTCTTTCGACTTTCTCGGATACAAAGACCAAAAAAGGGACCTCTAGAATTGTGGGAAAAATTATCCTTGAGGTACAGTCAGGAGTTAAGTTGTCAGATGCGCTTGCAGCTTTCCCGAAAGTTTTTTCTCCTGCGTACTTGGCGATCGTACAATCCGGAGAAAACAGTGGAACATTGGCAGAGAGCCTAAGTTATTTGGCGGTAGAGTTAAAAAGAGAATCCGACTTGATCAACAAGGTTAGGTCAGCTTTGATCTATCCGGTGGTAGTTTTAGTAGCCATGGTATCAGTGATGGTGTTTATTAGTATTTCAGTCGTACCTAAAATCATCCAATTCGCCGAAAGTTCCGGTCAACAATTGCCGGGATACACCTTGGTCTTGGTTAGTGTAGTCACTTTCATATCCAACTATTGGTACCTTGTTATCGGCTTGATAATAATGTTGATCATTAGTGTGATGATCTTTGCTCAAAGTGAATACGGTTCGAGATGGTTGGGAATGGTGAGCCTTCGGATACCTGTGATCGGCGTATTAGTGGCCAGATATAACCAGGCAAGATTTGCCAGCGTACTGGGGGGTTTCTATAGTTATGGTATTAATGTGATCACCTCATTTGATATCCTGGCGGAAAGTTTGACCAATCCTATTTACAAAGACGCGTGTTACAGAATTAAGGATCGACTATCTTACGGTCAGAGTTTGGCTGATGCTATGGCAGATGAAGGAGATCTGTTTCCCTCGATCATGATCAGATTGATCAAAGGGGCTGAGAAGACAGGAGATTTGGGTAACACTTTGGACAGATCGGCGAGATACTACGAAGAAGAATTAGAGGTCGCCTTAAGAAACGTGTTGTCATTAATTGAACCGGCGTTGGTTTTCGCCCTTGGTTTTGGAGTGTTGGGATTAGCTTTGGCTGTGGTAGTGCCGATTTATAAAATAACCTCGACTTTGAAATGAGTGGAATGACTTTAATCGAGACGTTGTTGGTTATTGCAATCACGACGGTGATTACAGTATCTGCGGGTTTTGGGTTGGCAGTCATGCAATCACAGTTCCAGTTGAGAAGCTCCGGTGACGAGATAAGGTCGCAGTTGCAGTATGGCAGGGAATTGGCGATCGCAAACGGTAATAATATTGAATACACAATTAGGAACGAAGGAAACTCGGTGATCCTTTTAGGGGGTGGAGCTGAAATAGCACGGTATCAAGTCCCTGAGAGAATCAGTTTTTCACCAGCGGCTTTCAGTTGGGGTTTTGCTCCAGTAACAGGTTTGCTGACGGGATGTTCTCTACCTTGTACCTTGGGATTAACACTTAGAGGAAATAGTGAAATTATCATAGTTCGCTCAAATGGAATTGTCGACTAGAAACAGAGGGTTTACTTTGGTTGAAGTAATGATCGCTGTAGCACTTCTGATGGTAGTAGCGATAGGGAGTCTGTCAGCAAATAGTTTGGCTACCGGTACGATTGTCATCAATCAACAAAGAAGTCGGGCGAATTTTTTGGCAAGAGAAGCAATGGAAGCCTTGATGAGTGTAAGAGCAAAAAGTTTTACATCTTTAGCGGCAGGAGGTTTTCACCCAGTAATGACTGAAGACGGATGGACTCTCACTCCTGGAATTGAGACTATAGGAGAATTTACGAGGATTATCACATTATCTAACGTGATGCGTCAGTTGAGTTGTGATGAGGAAGTGTGCGCAATCGTAGAGGGTGGAGGGGTTTTTGATGAGGGAACAATGAAAGCTAGAGTAACTGTCACTTGGAATGAGGTGGGGAGAGATAAGAGCTATTTTTACGACACATTAATAACATATTGGCGCTAAATGAGACATAAATATAATGGATTCACGATACTTGAGCTATTAATAGCAATATCAATCTTTTCAGTTGTTAGTGTGGCTTCGGTATGGTTAATTTTTTCAAGTCTCAGCTTGAGAGATCAGACTTTGGCGGCAACAAGGACCCAGGAACAATTGCGCGTCTTCTCTCACACCCTAAGAGGGGCGATCCAGAATGCATCGGTCGTGTCCGGAGGTGGTAATACTTTGCAACTAGTTTCATTAAATGAGTGTTGGAGTTTTATTTATGACGATATGTTGAGGAATGTTCGCTACAGCAAAACAACAGGTATCGGTTGTTCACCGGATCCTGTCCCTGATAGCCCCTTTTTCCTTACAACTTCTCAATTGTTGTCTTTAAGTTTTACGATCACTCCACTTTCAACCGGTGGAAGGCAGGTATCCGTAAACGGAGAGATGAGAACAATTTTACCCTTTGATGATTTTCAGATGAGCTTTAACGATTCATTTACCAATCTAATAGATTAATGGTTATTAGAAATTCTTCAGGACAAGCAAGCTTAGTTTTGGTTCTATTGGTGGGATTGGTAGCCATGATCGTCACTCTTTCCAGCGGAACTTTATCGGTGAGTAATGTTCAGATTGAGGAAACCATTCACACAGCGGATTCCGCTTGGTATGCTGCCTGGGCGGGAGTTGATGAACTAATGTACAGACTAAGATCTGGACAGAGATTCGGTGACACCTATTCGGTAACTTTGACTCTTGATAATGGGGCAACGGTCTCGGCACAAATCATCGGTGACAATACTCAACGGACAGTTCAGTCAGAGGGATTTATCGATGGAGTGACAAAAAGATTGGAAGTTAAAGTTGCTTCGTCTAGCAGTAAGGCCAGTTTTATTTTTGCTGCTCAGTCAGGAGAGGGAGGATTTGAGTTGGAGGGAGGTACCTTAGTCGTTGGTGCTAACAATACCAGTGGTAACGTATATTCAAATGGATCCGTGTTGGGAGTTCGGGCATCCAGCGGAATAGCCGGGTCCAGAATTTTGGGAAGTGTCTGGGCAGTTGGTACTATCGGAGGTCTAGCCTCACCAGACACTGGCGGTGTCTATATTCAAAAAGATGCAAGAGCAGGTTCTCTGACCGCTTGTTTGGTCAACGGAAACGTCAGATCACCGGCGCCACCAACTAATTGTCCTTATGCAGGAAATTACTTGAGTACCAATCCACCATCCCCTGTAGAAATGGCCAGTGTTGATGCCAACTATTGGAAAAACAAGGCACTGGCAGGCGGTGTTTGGTCCGGCGACTGTACTGTTTTAGAAACTGATGGCACTGATTGTACTTTAGGAACAGGGATATTAGGGAACAGGCAGATATTGGGGAATCTTTCTGTTCCAAGTGGTATTAATCTAACTATAGATGGACCCATCTGGGTTAAAGGTGATATCGATATTGCCCAGAACAACACTTTGTCTACTGCTGAATCCGCTGAAAAAGATTCGATCGTTGTGGTAGCGTCCGATCCAGACAACCCCCTTGTCAAAGGCAGAATAGTTACCAGCAGTAACGTGCAATATTCGCTTAATTCCCAAGGTGCGGGTTTGATCTTTATTTCTGAAAATAGAGGTGATATTTGTGAAATAAATCCAGCTATCGAGTTGACCAGTAACACCGCAACGGTGGTTTTTGTGGCGGTCGACGGATGTATTAATATCGGTTCCAATTCGGTCATCTCCGGCGTGTTGGGTAAAAAGGTCCATTTAAAGAGTAATTCTATAGTTTCTTATGATCCCAGTTTGGCTCAAGCTATCCTTGGAACGGATACGGGTGGCTGGAGTGTTGTAAGTATTACAGAATATTAGGTATAGTAGAGTTATGGCATCTAAACCTTCGATTGGAATATATTTTACAGATGACTATATTGAGGTATCAGAAATCAGCTCCGATCTAAAAAGATTGGTGAGGTTTAACCAGACCCCTTTACCCACAGGTTTAATCGTTAACGGTGAAATACGCGATCCGGCGAGACTGTCTCAGGTTTTGATACGAATGCTGTCTGAGACTCAACCGTCGCCGATTTCGGCGGGAATGGACGTGGTAGTCGGGATCAGTGACAGTAGAGTGTTTTTAAGGGAGTTCACTCTACCAAAACTTGCCGGAAGAGACGTAGATGAGGCGATAGATTGGCAAGTGAAGTCCTTGTTACCAGTTTTACCCGGTGAGGTGGAGACAGACAGAATTATCATTGGAAAGGATGTGAGTGGCTTGATTGAAGTATTACTGGCTGCAATCCCAAAAAATATTATCAAGGCGTATATGGGCTTGGTCAGAGGTATTGGATTGAATCTGGTCAGTGTCGAACCTGCGGTTTTTTCAAATATCAGGATAATTGACCCCGGTCAACTTAAAGGCAAAAACCAACTGATGGTTTTCTTAGGGGATGGAGCAACAGAGTTCATCTATCTAACCAATGGGAATCCCAGATTGTCCGACTTCTTGACCGAACAAGATATTGAAAGTAAGGGTGGAATTCTCACATCGGTAAGAGAATATGTTAAGTTCGCCAATTCCAAGCATCCGGAAAGACCAGTGCAAGAATTATTAGTATCGGGATTTAGTTCCACGATCGTAGAAATAGCGAATCGTCTGCAGGAAACGAAATTACCAGTGGTGATGGCCAAAAGTCGACTGACTCCTGATGCACAAAATCACAATCTGCTGCATACCTCTCACGGACTTAGTATGAAGACTGCAGTAAGTGAGCTATCTGTAAACTTGTTGCCGGCGGATTTTCGGTTGGAGGAAGTTCGAGGTGGAGTATTGGGTGTGTGGAGAGTAGTCCTTTCCTTATTAAGCGCCCTTACCGTTTTAGGAGCGGTTGCAATGATATTTTTATGGCAGTCCAGCAATGTCAGATTGGATAATCTGAAATCTCTAAATCAACAATACAGAGCCGAGTTGGTAGCCTCTTCAAGTGCCGAGCTTATCAGGAGAACAGAGGAAATAAATAAATTGACAGATCGATTAATCTTACTCAGAGGAGCTACCGGCGGAGAAGACGGATTGTTACGAGAGCTCCAGAATACGACTCCCTTGGGGATTACCCTTACTAGTTTTGTATATTCCAGAAATTTGGGAGGTGCAAGACTTATTGACAAAACCAGTACATGGTTGATTACTGGAAATGCCAATTCACGTCAATTGGTTTTGGATTTCTACGATTCCCTTCTGCGATTATCTGATTTTTCAAATGGAGTGCTTTATTTTGGGAGTCTAGAAAAAGAAACCGGAATTACATTCCGAATTGCCAGCCAAGCACGACTATGAGAAAAACAACCATACCAACAGCGCATCTAACAATATTCCTGTTACTTCTTGGAGTGATCGTCGCCTTATTTTTCCTAACACAAAAGCAATTGAGGCTAGTGAATTTGGCACAAGCAGAAACCAACAATTTGGCTGAAAATCGAGTTAAGTTGGCCGATCTTTCGGATAGTCTTCCCGGCGTTGCAGGAGAAACAAACGTCTGGCTGAGCGCATTACCTTCCGATGAGGAGGGTGTTGCTAGATTCGCAGCATCATTAGAACAACTGGCCAGGGATAGAAGCTTGACGGTAATTTTGGATTTTGATGACTTTCCTGAAACAATCGATGTCGCCGGTAAATTGTTGCCGGGACTTGGATTGCAAATTAACCTTGAAGGGAGTTTTGACAATGTCAGGAGTTTTATGTCCGATCTAGCAAAAATGAATTATTTTTATAAAACAGACAAAATTACGGTTCTGACCCATGAAACTAAACCCGGAGTTAAGGCGTCCTTTACCGGATCATTAATGCTCAATATAGATATATGACAATTAAAGAAAGAGAAGACCATCTAAGAACGAACTTGTCGGTATACATTGTTGTCAGTGTGATTTTATGGCTTGGATTGGCAATTTATGTTGCTTATGGCCTTTTCTCTTTGCGTGAAGTCCCTACTCTACCGCTAACGATCACCTCAATCAATGTGCCCAGATTTAAGGAAAGTAATCTGGAAACTCTGAGGGACTCTATAAAGCCAGACGCCTCCAGATCCACGAATCTTCCCGTTGTTAGGGTTGAGCCATATGAATAGACATGAATATTATTAATATGAAAAACGAATGGAGGTGAATAATGAATGAAAAAAAACTTTAAAGGTTTTACACTAATCGAGCTTTTAGTGGTGATTGCTATCTTGGGAATTTTGGCAACGCTAGTGGTTTTGGCAATTAATCCTGCCGAGGCTCAGAGAAAAAGTAGAGACGCAACCAGACTGTCGGACTTGGCAACCGTAAGAAAAGCAATTGATTTGTCAATCGCAGATGGAGAAACCCTGCCAGGAACCACAACCACTCCCTACTCCGGTGCATCTACCGGTAGTCGTGAGGCAGCCAATACCGCTAACTATGTTGGCATGGACGTTTCCAAGTACCTTTCGGTATTACCGATAGACCCACGTCAAAACGCCACTACAGTGACGGTCATTTCCGATGGAACGACACAGATTGCAGCGGGAAGTATGCTTTATGCTTTCAGAAGTGATGGAAACACATACGAGCTCAATACCTATCTCGAATCGACCGATAACTCAGCTGTGACAGCAAATGATGGAGGAACATCAGCCATTATCTATGAGATCGGCACAAACCCAGGACTGGTCCTTATCAGTCCATAGTGGCGGGGTGTAAGCAGATAAACAAACCCACCTTATTCAGGGTGGGTTTTGTTTAGATATTCCCAACATTATTTTGCTATGCATCAACCTCGTATATATAACATATGTTACAATTTTTTTAAGATCACAAGAGAAGAAATTAAGAATATTTTATTTATTGAGCAGGAAAAATGCTGAAACAATTATCGGAAATTTTTTCTCGTTCAAACAATGCTTCGGTTCAGTCGCCCGATGTATTCTATCGTCAGATATTTGAAAATTCACAAGACGGAATATTACTAGTTGATGCAGAAACGGGAGTGATAATTGAAGCAAATTCATATATTTTTCAACTTTTTGGCTATGAAGAATTTGTTGGGAAAAAGATATGGGAGATTGACCTTCTTAATAACATCATTCCCAACATGGAAGCATTTGAAGGGTTGCGTACAAACAGAACTACCCGTTACGAGAATTTACCGCTACAAACAAAAGATGGATTGCTTATTAAGGTTACTTTTATTAGCAATGTCTATGAAGCAGGAGAAAAGAGGATCGTTCAGTGTAATATCCGTGAATTCACTCAGGGAAAGGCAATCTCTGAGGCGCTGAAGTCACAGAATGTCTTGTTGGAAAATGCCCAGAAGACGATGATAAAAATGATTGAGGACCTGGATCAGGCAAAGAAAGAGATTGAGAGGGAAAAGGTTAAAGGTGACGCCCTTGTGTTGAGTATTGGTGACGGTGTGGTAGCCACAGATCAATACGGAAGGATCACAGTGGTCAATTCTGCTGCCAGGAGGATGTTGGGGTGGAGTTTTCAGGAAGTTTACGGTAAACCGTTAGTAGAAACTCTCGAATTGGAAGACAGTGAGGGCAAGCCCCTTCTGGTAGATGTCAACAGTTCATTTACTTCTGAAGTTTTCTGCATTAGGAAGGACAAGACTAAACTTCCTATAGCGATTAACATCAAAGCCATTACCTGGAGCGATAAAGGAATAGGTGTCGTAATCACTTTTAGAGATATTACCCAGGAAAAGGAAATTGACAGAATTAAGAGCGAATTCATATCTATCGCTACCCACCAATTAAAAACTCCCATCGCCGGGATGAGGTGGTCATTGCAGCTTTTGGATATACCGGAGGAGAAACTTAGTGATCAGCAAAAAACACACCTAAAGAATGTGACGAATTTTGTTGAGGTTTTAGGTAGCACAGTCAACGACATGCTGAACGTTTCAAGAATCGAACTTGGAACCCAAAACATTGATTTGCAAGATATCAATCTCTTGGAATATATATATAAATTCCTTGAAGAGATTAAGCCATATGTTGAAACTTCCAAGCGAACGATCACACTGACGGGTATTGAGAACGCTCGTGTAGCTTTGTCCACAGACATAAAACTTTTGCACGGTATTTTTCAAAACCTTATATCCAACGCAGTCGAATATTCTGATCCAGGAACTGAGGTGGTAGTAGATGTATTAAAGGAAGAAAACTTCTTGAAGATTTCTATCAGTAATATTGGAGAGGTCATTTCAGAAGCAGCAAGGCCGCACATGTTCGAAAAGTTTTACCGAGCAGCAGAAGCAAAGAAAGTTAAAGAAGGCGGTACGGGAATGGGTCTATACATTGTCAAGTTGTTTGTGGAAAAATTGGGGGGTAGGGTGGGTTTTGAATCAGAGGATCATAAAACAGTCTTTTGGTTCACATTACCTCTAAACCATTGACACCAAGTAACTTGTCACTTTGTCGAATTTTTCAAGCGTTTTGTTGCCGAGCTAGGATTCGAACCTAGGATATCCTCCTCCAAAGGGAGGCGTCCTACCACTAGACGACTCGGCAAAGTGAGTATATTTTACCATGCCTGAGGCTAATTTAAGCGCTCCGGAAGCTCAGAAAGGGCAAGGTTTAATTTTGAATTAATGACAATCTCTGTATTTGATTGAGGCGCAAACCTCAGTTCTTCATATTTTTCGACTATCTCCCCTACTCCAGGTCTAATTTTTATTGCTTGAAGCTCGTTTTGATTTTTAAAACAATGACCTTGTAGTTTAAAACTGGAGAAATCATTGTATTTGTCAGGGATTATCAGCCGGAAAACCGCTACTTTAATATCGGCGATATTTATGAAGAATATAGGTTTGGCATTTTTAGATATCAGATTGAATGGGAAGCTGCCATCCAAGCATTTATTCGTGAAAACCTCTTGCTGAAGCACCCGAGTAATAGAGGTCGTTGAATTGTCCTGCATTCGGGTATGTCCCATGGGTAGGGAAAAATCACCTGGTTCACCAAGTGAGGGATTGTTGAGGCTGACATCCTGAGCCAGGAGATATCTATCCTTACTAGATTCGTGTGAAATTAAGATAGCCGCTCCGCAACGTCTAGTAACTCCAAGCCTAATATGGTGCATGATACGGTGGAGGGTATTGGTTGAAACCTTTAGAGTGTGTGGGGCGTATTTTCGATAAACCCTTTCTAGAGGAACTTTGTAGTTATTAATCAGAGACAGAACATGAAGTGATTCTGAAAGTCTACTGTTTGGTCCGGCGGACTTGATGATCCCAAATTTATTGAGCAGGCGGTGATAGGTGGCAAAGGAGACGGGAAGGTCGTAATTTTTTATATTAAAAACTTGCTCGATAGAGCCGTGTCTTAAATATAGAGAAATCAGGTTTTTTTCGAACTCATTAGGCTCTATCCTGTTTTGAGTCATGCGTTATGTATTATACCTTTGGGAGCAAGAAAAGAAAAACTCCGGGGTCAACCGGAGTCGGAAAGTCTAGCGAATATAGACGAAGTAAACAAAGATGAGGTATAGGACAATGATCACCAATGGGATAAGGCAGTAGTACGAAAAGAGGACTGCCAAAATGGCTGAGATAATAGCCGCAGGTCCCTGAGTGATTAGGCTTTCTATGGTGGTTACAGTCCAGCCCCAGGCTCCAGTGGCAGCCAAATAACTCAGCAACAGACAACCTATTACACCCAATACGATCAAAGAGATCATCAAGACTCTTTTCAGCTTTAAATTACTCATGTGCATTCCTCCTAATTTCAAGTTGCTTTAGATACTTTGAGATTTTACCATCAGAGTCCAATTTTTGGGATATATTGGAGATTAGTGAAGTATTTAGCGGTAATTATTCTGTTGATTGGTGGTCTTGTTGGTTTGTTTGGATATCGACCACAGTCAGACGTTGTCGATCGGATAACTATTGGTGAAAACAGCTTCATTGTTGAGATTGCCGACTCGGAGGCAGAAAAAGCACAGGGTTTATCCGGGAGAACGGAGTTGGGTCAAGACAAGGGGATGCTATTTATCATGAGTTCCAGGGACAGGCATGTGTTTTGGATGAAAGATATGCGATTTCCCTTGGATATAATCTGGATAGACGGTGACACAATCGTTGATATTGACGAAAACGTTCCGGTGCCTGTTAATGACGATATTGCTCGGGTACAACCAAGCACACCGGTTAGTGTAGTTCTGGAAATAGAGGCAGGAGAAGCGAAGCGATTGGGAATATCCGTGGGTAAAAAGGTCACATATACAAAAAAATCACCAACAGGTGATTCTTTGTTCTAGTGAGCGGGAAACGAGACTCGAACTCGCGACCTTCTCCTTGGCAAGGAGACGCTCTAGCCAACTGAGCTATTCCCGCATCGGATATATTTTATCAAAAATGTGCCGAGGAAGTGAATTGCACACTTATCTGAAGTTTTTCAGACTCCCGCCGTGACTACCTTGGCTACCTCGGCTCGTGAGCCCAATTATACCAAAAAAGCTCACCGAAACGGTGAGCAAGGATATCTATTCCCAGGGGCTAAAATTGTGAATCTCGCGGTAGTGGTAGAAATTCCGGATATCTCTATTGAGGCTGGACAATAGTTTTCGTCCGGAATACATTTCCCGTCTGAGAAATATCTTTTCCTCATCGGTAACAGCAGCTTTCAAAGATAGACGATTTGTTGCCTGAATAACTTCATAATCGTGGATAACACTGTAGGCTCTTAAATATCGTTCGCTGAGAAGTAGATAATAAGGATCATTACTTTTCTTGTTCAAGGTACCCTCCTCGAGAAACGTGATTTGAGTATTATATCTTACCTGAAGCTATATCGGAGACGATCTTCGCGAGAGTGTCGGAGTCGTGGCGAATAAGGCTTCTTCTGAGCTTGTCCCCCTTTGCGTTCTCAAAGACCTCTTTGGCCGTAAAATCTTTCCTAATAATTCTTGACCCTGCAAGATTTTCCCAGTGTTCATCAAGATCGTCGGTGACGATTTCTGCCCTTTCTTCTTCGTAGCGCTTGGCTATTTGCCTGCTTAACTTCATGGGCTTGTTGATTAGGATATAGTCCGGGTTATGTCCCTTAAGGAATTTCGATAGCTCTAGGCAAAAATCACTAGCTTTAAAATGGTTAGTCTGACCGTGTTTGGTCATCAGATTGACTATATAGATCCTTTTTGCCCTGGATTTTATGACTGCTTCTCTAATGCCTTTGACGATGATATTGCTTAACAGACTTGTATAAAGGTCTCCTGGAGCAAAGACAATGATATCGGCACCCATGATGGCATCAATGGCTTCAGGGTTAGCGTGAGCTTGGGGAATGGTCTCAAGTTCGATGATTCTATGTGATGCGAATTCTTCGCTAGGCTCGTCAATAGAGTGCTCACCCAGGACTTGTTTCCCGTTATCGTAACGGGCTAGTAGTTGAGAGTTGTCAAAGGTGACCGGAATGATATTACCTTTAACTCCCAATAGCCTGCAGGTTTCACTAAGAGCTTCTTTTTGGGACCCCAGGATGTCCGTCAGAGCCAACATGAATAGATTGCCGAACGTCATGCCATTAAGACCGGTTCCCTGATGGTAACGATAAGTAAATAGCTTCCTATAGAGGTCGTCCACATTTTCCGATGCCAAGGCGACCATCGCCTGTCTGATATCCGAGGTGGGCAAAAGTCCAAACTCGTCCCTAATAACCCGGTTGCTGCCTCCCGAGTCGGTCATGGTAACAATTACAGAAATATCATAGTTGTATTTCTTTAATCCGAGAAGAATCGTATAAGTACCCGTGCCTCCGCCAATAACAACAACTTTCTTACGAGCTTTCATCAAACAATCCTATCACATGGGATATTTCTGTGGATCCTGAAGGGATCGAACCTTCGACCTTTCGGATGTAAACCGAACGCTCTAACCAGCTGAGCTAAGGATCCGTAAGGACTTTTGTGCCGAGGAGAGGACTTGAACCTCCATGCCTGTTAAGGGCGCTACCACCTCAAGGTAGTGCGTCTACCATTTCGCCACCTCGGCTAATCGTACCTGTATATTTTATCACAGGCATGAAAAAACCACCCCTACCAAAGTGGTGGTTGAATCTATATTTCTAGTTAGCCGTAAATATAAGGATGATTAATATACTAAGTGGGCGGGGGGGGATTTGAACCCCCAAGGGATTGCTCCCACAGCGTCCTGAACGCTGCGCGTCTACCAATTTCGCCACCCGCCCAAGCCTAATCTGAAGATTTGGTGATGTTGATTATATCAAAATAAGCCTCTTTCCTGGCCAGGTTGAAGTACGAAGGATGATAGAGAATCAAGGCCGGAAGCTCCTCCGAGAAAGTTTTCTGAAAGTCTAGATAAATTAGTTTTCGCTCTTTCTGATCGAAGGTCGTACGACCATCCTCGAGAAGCTTATCGATTTTTTCGTCGTTGCTCTTGCCGATGTTTCCAGCTTGAGTGGAATGCCAATGCTGGTATTGGTCGGGATCTACGGGAATGTTAAAAGTTGTTAGGAAAAGTTGAAATTGATCCGGGGTTGAAGTGACCACTTTGATGTTTATTTTAATCAAGTCGGATTCGATATCATCTTTGAATTTTTCAGCTACAGGAAGTAGCTCCGGGAGAGTAGATAACTCAAGGGTAAGAGTAGACTTTATCAACTCTTTGGTTCTTTGTAGGTTATGCTGGTAAGTCTTGACCAGTGGATTGAAACCCCATGACATTGGATTAATCGTGGTCAGAGCAGGTGTTTCACCAAAAGACTTATCTTTTATGGCATAAGAAATTCCCTGTCGAGTGGCTTTGTCTTTGAGGTTGGGGTCACTTTGATTAAAAATGACCATGACTACCTGGCTCTCATCAACGCTTTTATTTAATTTGCCAAATGATGCCAAGTCTCCATCTTGTGAGGTTGGAATGTCGGCCACCAGGTCGATTTGACCCAACTTGTAGGCCGTAATCGCTTGTTTGGCAGTTGAGTAAAAATTAAAGGTTATTTTTTTTTCGGGTGATTCAAGCAGTATTTGAGTGACTACCCCACTACCCTTTTGTTTAATGCGAATATCAAAATCTCCCACCACTTTACCCTTGGAGCTTATCAATGGGAAGTTAAGCAGTGAAGGGAAAGGTGAAAACTTAGATGGGAGCTTAAAACTTATTGAGTTAGGTTCGATCATTTCCACCGAGACACCAGGTATGGAAATTTTTATATCTTTGAGATTAACCTGAGAGCCGTCACTCCACTGGAGATTTGGCTTCAATTCGAAGGTATATGTGTTGCTTTGTTGGTCAATTTGCCATTTTTCAGAAAGGTTGGGGATAACTTCAAGTTGTTCATTGAAGGTGGTCAGTCCTCCGTTTATCAGGTTAAGGATGGTTTGAGGAAGCTGGCTGGTGGTGTACTGGCCTATAAGGCCTACCCTGTATGAAGGCTTAGATTTTGGAAGCTTGGATAGTAGGTAATTACCCGCGAGTGCGAGAAGAATAGTGACAATAGTTCCTAGGAGTACTTGAGCGGAGTATTTTTTGATAAATGATCTGGTGTACCAAAATTGTTCTCTTATGGCTTTAATCATCGTGCGAAAAGGATGTTAAGAAGCGAAAGAACTAGAAAGACCAGACCGACGATGATGGTCACAAGATATAAGGCTTTTTCGGGTCCTCTCTTGGTATGGAAACCTGATTGTGTCACCGAGGAAAAGGAACTACCAAGGGACGAATCCTTGGACTGAAGAGTGACGAGGACTATAAGCGCGATGGAAACAACGATTTGGAGTATAAGGGTGAGCTGCATAGGTCTTGATTATAAATTATCTTCCTATTTTATTCCTCTTTGGATATCAGCCACTTAACAAAGGCCAAAAAGGTATTGAGGAGTGTCGAGGTGATTAGATAGGAGAAGAACAAATTGATAAAGAGAGGAGGAACGACAAATCCCTCGACGGAATATCCGGGAAACTGATAAGAGACAATTTCTATGTCTCCGACAATGGATTGAAGTAAGAAGAGAGTAAGAAGGCTGACAACCCAGGCAAAAAGGTTTAGGGTTATCAGATTGATAGGCAGGAGAAGCAGCTTGATAATAGGTTTAACTACCTTATTCAGAAGGAGCCAGATGACGGCGGCAGTAAGGAGGATCTTAGGATCGTGTTTGATAGAAAAACCTGGGTAAACAAGATCAACTAGGTATAAAACCAGCAAATTGATAGAAATTGTCCTTAACAAGCGTTTCATGCTAATAAAAGTATATCCTTTTTAATCCTGGGAGACCAGATGTTTTGCTTTATGTCTTGAATGATAAGTGTTGGCAAAACGATGTGCCTCGTCTCTGATGAATCTGAATAAATTCAATACCGGATCGTCAAGATCCAGGTGTCTGCTGGTGACAGCTCCCAAATCGTCGTAGAAATAGATTATTTCCTTTTGTTTGGCAAGAGTTATTACCGGGATTCCTATTGGAACTACAGAGGAGACTACCGACAGTTGTGGAATTCCCCCATCCAAAACAATTAGGTCCGGCCTTCCCCATTCTGGGTGATTCAGTCGTCGGGAGATAATTTGTCTCATTGCATATGGGTCGGATTTGTCCGGTTGTCTGACTTTAAAATGACGGTATTCAGATTTTGAAGGTGAACAATTCTCAAAGACCGCCATGGAACCAACATAGCTCTCCCCCATCAGATGTGCCAGATCAAAACACTCGATCCTAATAGGTGGATCGGTCAATAGTGGATGGTTTAGTTTTTTTGGTATTTCTTTGAGAAGTTGGTCGTTGGCGTCGGATAGGCTGAGAAGTAGGCTGGTAGTTTGAGTAGTAAGTGTGTTTTCCAAACCGAGAAGCTCATTCTTATTGTCCAGAGCAGTTTCAAAATCCAACTTCTTAGAAGCTTTAATAATGTTTGCGGTGAGTTGTTTCTTCAAGGTTTTAAATCGACCTGAGAGAAACTTCTTTATCTTCCCAAGATGCGAATTGTATTCTGATCTGGAAATGGTGCCATCACACGCTCCAGGACAGTGGCCAAGATGTCGGTTAAAACACATTCTTTGGGTTGGGTTGAAGGGGGAAAGGCAGTATCCGAAGATTCTCCTGATTTGCTTTAGAAGAACCGTAGCCGTGTTACTAGAGGTATAAGGTCCAAAGACCTGCTTTTCGTAATTATCCAGTTCAAGAGTGCGGATGTCTGATGATCTTGTTTTAAGGATCTTAATATTAGGAGGATCAGTAAATATAATATAGAGATTGCTTTTGTTATCTTTGACGATGTCGTTATAACGGGGTTGGTAAGACTTGATGTAGTTAGACTCGAGAATGATGGCCTCTAGATCATTAAAAACAGTTTTAAAGTACAGGGTTTTTGTAAGAGGAACGTAATGAACGGCCTTGGTAAAAGCTGTGCGATATCCCTCTAGATGTTGCTTGATCCTCGATCTGAGATTGATTGATTTACCTATGTAAAGTGGTTTTCCTTTGTCGTCTTCGAAGATATAAACGCCTGGTAAGGAAGGTACCTGCGACAAAAAGTCCTCCGATTCCGGAGAAAAGGGGAACCGGCGAGAATAGCGGTTCAATTTGGATTCGTTGCTCATATCTGGCTCCATTAATGGATATTATAGTTGTGACCAGTCTTTTATTCAGCAAAGGGCGGTGATTGACACCAATCCTTAAAGGTTCTGATGAAAATGGTGCGATGGTAACCTGATTGGTGTTATCGGATATATATTGGTTCTTTTCAATGTTGATACTGCCGAAGAAACCTACAGGATTATTATTTTTCAATTCAATACTGATAACTCCATCGGTTTGTTTGATTTCTCCGATGGCGATTTGTGCACTGGGAAATTCCATTTCTGATATCGGTTCTACGGAAACATCTTTGTTTTGATTATCACCATTCTTGTATCCTCCGGCGGTAATGGGCATGTTCGGATCAGTGCCATGGATAACGAAGACAATGTGATTGAAGTCCAGTTTATTAAAGTAATCAATCCCCTGCGTTGTTTTTGCCCATGTCGGGTCAATCTGAACCCAGGTATTTTTTTCCGAATCAAAGAATTCCGGCCATGAGTGGAGAACATCCTGTTTAAGACTTAATGGTTTAAGGTCGGGGTTTTCGGAAAGGGCAAATCCTTGGAGTTCCCTGGCGGGGATCCCTGCCTTTCGGGATATAGCGATGAATGTGTTAGTGAAATCCGAGCAAATTGCACTCTCAGGTTGTTTCAGCGATTCGGAAGCAGAAAGTTTCTGAGTTTTTAGCTTGCTTACTTTGTTAAAGTCATAAGTAAATTTATCGACTACGAAGTCATAAATTGCTTTGGGCGTTCTGAGAGATTGGATATCAGGGATAGTGAAGATGGGGTTGTCATAGTCCCAGATATTATTGCTTTGGAGAAAGGCTTCGGGGTGACTATTATTCTTTGTCGCGGGAAGGAAGCTTACTTTGATTGCCAGATTGGCTTTTATGTCTAGCTTTTCATCCGGATCTACGGTATAGGTAGCCAACCAGTTTCCATCTATGTCGGTCTCGAACTTTTCAGGCCTAGGATCGATTTTTTCGATAAGGACTTTTTGGTAGTTAGTATCCGGAGGAAGGGCAATTTTCTGAATCGATTTTTTCTTGGTATTGTTTTGGAGGTGGTAGTCCAAAATGACGCGATAATATTGCTCTTGACCAAATACAGCACTGATATGTCTATTGCCCAGTGATTTACCGGAAAAATAGTAATTGTTATTTACGATTGCGGAGGGTTTGGGATCGATAAAGGCCGGTTGAGGGAAGTTTAAAGGCAATGTGAGAATGATGTTATGATCGACGGTATTTTCATCAGGTTCAAGTTTGGGTATATTAATCTCCCAGGTATTACCAACCTTAGTAGTGACGTCGGTGGTATCGTATTCAATAGTAAAAAAGTGTTTCTTGTCTTTACCAACAACCTTGTTTAGAAAAGAAAAACTAATTATTGAACCATTGCGGGTCCTGATCACATTCGGAACCAGAGAGGCATTCTCATCCGCGACCCTGATATTCTCGAGCCTTGTGTGATTGACACTCAGACTAAACTCGGTTGCGTAAACGACGGACAGGTTATTTACTTGGTTAATAAGAAATTTGACGTGAGTCACTCCACTAGGATAAACGGTGTAGTTTACCTGATAGTTTGTCGAAAACTTGGCAAGCGCTTGGACGGGACGGGTAACTGTGAAGTGAAATAGTGTAGACAAAAAAAGAAGCAAGAGGCAGAGTTTTGTCTTCATCTATTTATCAAGTAAATAATTTCTTTAATTCTTTTGATGTAGGCGTATCAGATGATGCAGTCAATGATTGAGGACTGCCATGAGCGATTATCTCACCCCCAGTATCTCCACCCTCAGGACCCATATCAATAATATAGTCGGCGTTTTTGATGACGTCGAGATTATGTTCTATGACTATAACAGTATTATTCTGGGCTACCAAGTCAGAGAGGGTCTGAACCAGCTTACTTAAGTCGTCGAAGTGAAGTCCGGTAGTAGGTTCATCCAGAATGTAGATTGTGTGACCGGAGCCGGTCTTAGCCAATTCGGTGGCTAGTTTAACTCTTTGGGCTTCACCTCCTGAAAGGGTAGGTGCGGGTTGTCCCAGTTTAATGTAGCCGAGTCCGACCTTTCGAATTGTTTCCATTTTTTTAGATATGGCGGGAATCCCCTTAAAGAAGTCGGCTGCTTCATCCATGGTCATATTAAGAACCTGAGAGATATTCTTACCTTTGTACTCTACTTCCAGTGTTGGATCGTTGAACCTGGTACCTTTGCAGGTCTCACAGGTAATATATATGTCGCCCAAGAACTGCATCTCGATTTTTCTTTGTCCATCACCCTCGCAGGTTTCACACCTACCGCCCTTGACGTTGAAACTAAATCTACCCGGACCGTAACCCCGATATCTAGCTTCCTGAGTATTGGAAAACAGCTGTCTGACTTGGTCAAAAACTTTGGTATAAGTGGCAGGATTACTTCTAGGTGTTTTGCCTATAGGGCTTTGGTCAATGAGCGAGACTCTTTTAACTGCGTCGGGGATAGTTATGGTCTCGAACTCGACTGATTGCTTGCGATGGAGAGGGTTAAGGTTTTGAGCCAGAGACTCGAATAAAGTTTCAACGACGAGAGATGATTTTCCTGAGCCAGAGACTCCTGTGACTGCAATAAATTTATTGAGGGGAAATTCGACATCAATGGACTTTAGATTGTGATGTGTACAACCGGTCAGGCGAATCTTCCCCTGGTTATCCCCTTCGTATCTATGTTTTTTAGCAACAATGTCTTTTTTGCCAGATAAATATTGACCAGTAAGGCAGTTGGATTTGTTGATATCGCTGACCGATCCTTCGAAGGTAATTTCACCACCATGATCTCCGGCTTTGGGTCCGAATTCGACTAAGTAATCTGCAGATTCTATCGTTTGGCGGTCATGCTCGACGACAATCAGTGAATTACCCAAGTTCACAAGATCTCTAAGAGTACGAATAAGTTTTTCGTTATCTCGCTGATGAAGTCCGATGGTAGGTTCGTCCAAAACGTAAAGAACACCTGTGAGACGACTACCTATTTGACTGGCAAGGCGAATGCGCTGCAGCTCTCCCCCGGAAAGAGTCCCCGATTCACGTCCAAGGGTAAGGTATTCAAGTCCGACGGAAGCCAGGAAGTTGGATCGATCTTGGATTTCTTTGGTGATAGGTTCGGATATTTGAATCTCACTGGGAGTCAGCTTTTCGGTTAGTCCACTGAAAAATTTTATGGTGTTTTCGATCGACCAAGAAGTTATCTCACTGATCGAGTGGTTGTCTACGTGAACTGCGAGTACCTCGGGTTTTAGCCGGGCTCCATTACACACCGGACAGGTTTTTTTTATTAGATATTTCTCAACTTCCTCTTTAAATGAATCGGAGGTCGATTCCTCATATCTACGCTCGAATTCTTTGGCAAGGCCTTCATACTGACTCTTCCAGGTTGTTGATTGTCCGTGGCGGTTTATACCTTTAATGGAGAAAACTTTGTTTCCTGCCCCCTGGAAAAGAATCTTTTTTTGTTCTGAAGTCATTAGGGAGAGTGGTTGATTCCCCTGAAGGTCTGCGGATTCCATGACAGCCAAAATTAATTTGGCAAACCAGGTCCTTGTCTCAAACTGAGAAGCCAAAGGGATAATGGCTCCCTCGAGAAGACTTAGTGAGGGTGAAATTATGCTTTCGGTATCGAGAACCATCTTGGTTCCCAGTCCGGTACATTCCGAACAGGCTCCTTCAGGAGCATTGAATGAAAAGTATCTTGGTTCAATTTCCGGAATGGAAATATTGTCGACAGGACAAGCTAGTTTTTGTGAGAAAAGATGGTCCTCCATTTCTTTAGGATCTTCCGGGAATGAGAGTGAAGGGTCGGAGACAACACTAACGATGACTTCCCCATCAGAAATCTTGATTGCCTGTTCGAGAGAATCGATCAGTCTTTGTTTCTCGTATTCGATTACCCCACCAACCTGACCGATGACTAATTTATCTATGACGGCTTCTATTTGATGACGGTTGTTCTTGAAAAGGGATAGTGTTGTTTGAGTAGACAGGATTTTGCCGTCAACTCTGGCCTCGGCAACGCCCTGTTTGTATAGACTATTAAAGAGATCTTTAAACTCACCTTTCTGGTTTTTGACGACGGGTGCCAATATGAGCAGGCGGACCCCTTTTTGTTTGGTGAATTCAGGGTGAGCAGTGGCTAGCTCGACAACGGCTTTATAAATCTGATTAATATCCTGGGGCACAATCTCACGACCACATTTGGGACAATGAGGATGACCAATACGGGCAAATAAGAGACGGAGATAGTCATAAATTTCGGTTACGGTACCGACTGTTGAGCGGGGGTTATGGCTTCCCTGCTTCTGGTCTATCAGGATAGCCGGAGAGAGACCTTCTATTTGATCAACGTCTGGTTTATCCATAACCCCGAGGAATTGACGGGCGTAGGAGCTAAGAGACTCGACGTAGCGTCTTTGGCCTTCAGCGTAGATAGTGTCGTGTGCCATTGAACTCTTTCCACTACCGGATACTCCGGTAAAGACTACCAGTTTATTTTTGGGAAGTACTAAATTGACGTCCTTCAGGTTATGTTGACGGGCTCCGCGGACTATTAAATGAGTTGTTGGTGAGACTTCGGACATGACTAATTATTTTATCACAAAACACCCTAAAATACCCGAAGGGCCAATGAGGTAAAATCCTTATATGAATTGGACAAAGATATTGACGCAAGCGATCAAATTGGCTAACCGATTGGGGATTTCAATTGAGGAAGCAAGACGGAGAAAATTTGTTCAGGAATATCAGCGTAAACGTCGAACGCGATCTTCGAACCAGTCGTAAGCATCTTTAAATAGTGCCTCACCGGTATTCCCCCACTTAACGTAATTGGTGACATCTTTGGCATTAACGAACTTTCTTTCATACACCTTGCCGTTATCAGGATCAGGTGTCTGAGGGAGGAGTTTTTTCAGCATGCAGACGAACCTTAGTTGATAGAAGACATCTCCTTGTTCGTAGACAGGGTTGTGGCTATCGAGAAACTCTACCTTTTGTGCGCCTAGAAGTTCGATTTCATTGACTTTAACATCAGCTTCCTCGATTAACTCTCTTTCGAGAGTCTGTTGGGCAGTCTCCTGGTTTTCAGGAGTGCCTCCAGGAATGATCCATTGACCGGCGTTGATGATGAGGATTTCTCCCTTATCGTTAAAAACCACGGCATAACATTGACTAAAAGGAAAATCTGTCGGCTTACTTCTTCCGGGAATCCAGGTGAGTTTGGTGGTGTGATTCCCCCACTGGACAATATCTGATACCATGAAGCAATTATATGTTAAATTTGTTATATGGAAATCGGTGCATTTGAATATGAACAAGGAGGAGAAACTGACAAAGTCCCGGAGTGGTTCGGAAAATATACAGATAAGTTAAGGCAAGAAAAAACAGACTTGTTGGCCGAGGTAGACAGACTGTCAGAAATGAATCTTGAGAATCTAACTCAACACATTGGTGGAAATGTAAATGAATTGCCTTACGAATTTTTACAAACGATTTTTATTGATGGATCTGACGACCCAAGAGTTGCCGACATTTTGAGAGAGAAGAGGGGTGAGTATTTAAAGAGCCACCCTGAAAAACAAGTAGCTAAGGGGGCAAGTGAGGGAATAATCGCTCATGACGGCCGATTTATACCGAAAGCTCTTTGGGACACCGCAACGGACTCTGAAAAAAGAGGAGTGATGGTCGGATCAACCTGCTTTCACTATAATTCCGAAACTCCTGGAATGGGATCGAGCCCCGAAGACAGATTTTAAATCACTGAAGTTTTTTTATAGTGTCTCTATATCTTGAGGCTAGTTCAAAGTTCCAGTCATTGGCAGCTCTGGTCATCATTTTCTTCAGTTTTACAACGAGAGACTTTTTCTTTTGAGGTGTTAAGGTCTCCGGGTCTATATCCTCAATCTCTGTCCAGCCATGCTCTGCGAGCTCCTTGATCCGAGGCACCTGACCTAGTTGATCATCTCTTTTGAGCAATCTTTCTCTGATCGGTTTGATGATGGTTTGGGGTGTAATTCCGTGATCGAGGTTGTATTTGATCTGAGTCTCTCTTCTTCTGGCCGTCTCCTCCATTGCTTTTTTCATCGAATCGGAGATTCGATCAGCATAGAGAATGACCTGACCGCTTGAGTGACGGGCAGCCCTCCCCATAGTTTGGATGAGGGCGGTAGATGTGCGGAGAAAACCCTCTTTATCAGCATCAAGGATGGCGACTAAGGATACTTCAGGAAGATCCAAACCTTCCCGAAGTAGATTGATACCGACCAGACAATCGAAGTCACCGGTCCTGAGACTATCCAAAATATCAGCCCTATCCAGAGTTTTAATATCAGAATGGAGGTATTCAACTTTTAGACCGTACTTATCTTTAAAGTGGTCGGTCAGATCTTCCGCCATGCGTTTGGTCATAGTAAGGACCAGAGATCTTTCTCCCCTCTCTTTTCTTTTGATAATCTCTTTGGTCAGATCGTCTATCTGACCTTTGGTCTCATGTACAAACACCTCAGGGTCAAGGAGACCCGTTGGTCTAATCAACTGTTCAGCAACAGTAGGAATAGGCGCTGTTTGAGAGAGTCCCAATTCATGTTCCCCAGGGGTGGCAGATGAATAAAGTTTAATAGGGGTTCTGGATTGAAATTCTGAATAAGTCAGGGGGCGGTTGTCTCTGGCACTTTCCAATCTGAAGCCAAAGTTGATCAAATTCTCCTTTCTGGCTTGGTCGCCGTTATACATGCCTCTGATTTGAGGCAGGGAAATATGGGATTCGTCGACTACGGTGAGAAATCCAGATTTTCCAAACTTTTTGGCATTGTAATTAAAGTACTCAAGGAGCGAGTATGGGGCTTCACCTGGCTTACGACCGTCAAAATATCTTGAGTAGTTCTCTATACCATTGACATAACCCACCTCCTCCATCATTGATAGGTCATAGTTAACTTTCTGTTCTAATCTGTGAGCCTCAATTATTTTTCCAGCAAGTTTTAACTCTGCTACCCTGACAGCCAGATCACTTTTTATTTGTGTGAGGGATGCTTGTTGGTTTTGGGGATTGGTGATGAATAGTTTGGCAGGGTTAATGGTGATACGACCCGTGTGTTCTAGATCATCGTGTTCTATCTTGGTGAAGTTATACGGATCAAGAACATTGATATCTTTAAGTACAGAACCGTCAAAAACAAAGGAGATCACCTTGTCCATATATGAAGGGAATAACTGTACCGTCTGGCCAATAGCGCGGAAAAAACCACGGGTCAGCTCTGCACTAGTCCGCTGATATTGAAGGTCAGTGAGGCGACGAATGATGGTTTCCCTAGAGATTACTTGTCCCTTGGTAAGGGGGAGGATAAATTCTTCTTGGTTGGCTGGTGATCCGATATTGTAAATACAAGAGACTGAGGCGATGACTATTGAATCAGGACGGGAGAGAAGATTGGCCGTAGTTGTAAGCCTAAGTTTATCGATTTCCGGATTGATGTCAGCTTCTTTCTCAATATATGTATCTGTTTGGGGGATGTAAGCCTCGGGTTGATAGTAGTCGTAGTAGCTGACAAAATAGCTGACGGCGTTGTCGGGAAAAAAATCTCTGAACTCTTGATAAAGCTGACTGGCGAGTGTTTTATTATGACAAACGATAAGTGTGGGAAGTTGGGTCTCTTCGATAATCTTGGCTATGGTAAAGGTCTTGCCACTGCCAGTAACCCCCAGTAGAGTTTGGTGAGGGTTTTGCTTTTTTATCGAATCCGATAGCTTTCTAATGGCTAACGGTTGATCACCGGTAGGCACAAAGTCTGCCTTAATCTTGAAATCCATTGTGTATATTTTACCGCCTAACTCATTCCGCCGCCCGATCCTCCGCCGCCACCGCCTCCACCTCCCGAAAAGCCACCGGAAGAACCCGATCCGGATGCACCGTATGAGGAGCTTAACGAATTGAAGCCTGTGCTTAATGAACCAAAGCTAAGCTGACCGCTATCGGACAACCCCGCCGCGTAAAGATAAGATGTTTGGGTTGTGGCACCCTTGAATTTGATCGGTAGTTCGGAGAGAGCTTTAAGAGATATACCCAGAGCTGAACCGTAAACAATATATTTTTCCCATATGATTACCGATTCGAGTGGATAATTTTTAGTTACGGAATAATCCTTCAGATATTTTTTAAAGGCAATCCAACCCGCAGCCTCTTGTGCACCTTTGAGTGTACGTTTGTCCATGGTGATATAGAAAAGTATTAGGAGAAAGACGTAAATTCCAGATATTCCCATAACCCCAAGGATAATCAACTCAGGTCGACTACTGAAGATACCTAGAAACTGAGCAAAGAAAATTACTATAAATGAAAAGATCCCCGAAAATACAATGTCGATGATCATTTGGGATTTAAGTTTGTTACTTTCTGTATCCAGGTAGCCATTTTTAAGTAACTGGCTTTTGACCTTGTCACGCCATGCATTCCAGTCCGTAAGCCTGGTGGTGTCGTCTTTAAGTTTTTCCAGAATTTCTGTTTTGGTAATGGAGGTTTGCTCATCAAGGTACAGAAGAGAGACAACCTTGCTTTCAATTTCAGTTAGACTGGGATTGTCCTTAATCTCAAAGGTAATTTCAGGTTCCAGAGAAAACAAACCGAGTACCGGTGCTTTTTTTTGTTGTGTAATCTTGATTATCTTTTTTCGACAAAGATTAAGAATGGTAGCGGTAACGGAGTTGGTGCTTGGAAGGTAGCTAAAAGCCAAGAGAGCATCAACCATTGCCGGATCGAGGTCACTTGGGGGCTCGTGGAGAGAGCCGGCTGGATTTATTTCCGGTAGTTTAGGATCCTTTCCTTTCTCGAGCCATTTTTTGAACCAGGATTGAGCTTTCCATGTATAAAGTGCACCTATTAGTGACAGAAAGAAAATGAAGTTGAATGGTTTAAACTTCATTCTTTCTTCCTGTTCTATGGTTTCGTTTATATACGCTGCTTCTTCAGTAATTATTTCCTGCAGTTTTGTGTCTGAATCTATCGGAATTCCCGAAAGTGTTGGAAACACGACCCTTCCTTCAAAAAATGTATTTGCGGGAAGGAAGTTGACTTCAAATGTTATTGTCGAGAGATCGGTAATACTGACAACTCCGTCAAGAGGTCCATGACCCCAAGCCTTTAAGTGTTCTTTTGTAGCAGGATAAGGGAGTTTAATAATGGCACGAACCTTTTGAGTAGATACACCCCAGCCATCACCAATGAACTTCCAATAGAACTGGGCTGTGTCAGAATAGTTGCTGACAGCGTCCATGATCTTGAATTTGATAGTGAAGTTCTTCGTTTCATCGTCGGCAGAGTATTTCCATTTGATGACTAGGTCGTTGCCAAACTCATCCACAGAGTAATATCCTGGTGACAGAGCACTATTCAGTTGATATTCCTTGCCGTCTTCTGAAAGAGAGACCGAATTAATATCTATTCTGTTTTTCTCAATGTTGGTGCGCCACTCACCATTTTCAAAATGTCCATCGAAGGAGTAGGTGCGTGTTTCGGAAACATCAGCGGTTCCATCGGGATTGATTTGCACATCTATCTGAGCATTATCAATGGTGTAACTTTTAGCATGTGCTTGCTGGGGAATTAATACAAAGGAAAATAGGGCTATGAGGAGCGTAATCATTTTCAGCATATCTAATCTTAATACAGGGAATAAAAAAACTCCCGCCTGTGGCGGGAGTAATCTATCACTCAAACGGTAATTCCATGAATTGGCCTGCTTGCCAGGCCTCCACCACTTCTTCAATTAGGGTAGTGGTGTCGGTGATGTTCCCGTAAGTCAAAGAAGGTTCTTCGTGAGGTCTCTCGGTGAGGTACTCAAGGAAGAGGACGAATAATGGTCCATCCGCCTTGATGCTGATTTGGTAGAGACCCTCATCCCAGAGACAATCGACTGTGAGGATCACTTTGATATTGCGAAACATAAGTGGGAGGTCGTTATCCTTGTGTTGCTTGATCAGGGGATAAAGTGTAGTTTCCCAGACATGAGTGGTGAAGCTGTTGACCGCTGAGTCAAGCCAATATCTATCTTCTTCCTTGGTCATGTGATTCCTCTCAGTACTTCCTGACAAATAGATTTTCTGTCCAGAGTTCAGTGATATCATCAAGCATTTCAACAGACTCCGAAATGTTCCAGTGGAGGATCTCAGGAGGAATCTGGGGGTAATCTATGAAGTAAAAGAGTGACACCATCACCGGTTCAGAGGGCAGTTGTTGAATAAGCGAGACACTGATCCTCTCTTCTGTGGTTCGATTGATAACGATGTAGTAGTCAGAGTAGATGAATGTTTCTTCAGGCATGCCTATCTCGTGGTCGAGAGCAAATTTAGAGAGCTCTCTCTGCCAGACCCTTCGGGTGAAGTCTTCAACAGCAAGTTGGAGCCAATAGAAATCTTCTTCTTGAGTCATTTGACCTCCTGATGTAAGAGTGCTTTGTGAAAGTATTTTAGCTTAAACCTTTGGGTTTTTGTTGTTGACTTTTGGGTAATATTTGGTAATAATGATTTTATGGCTGTAACTCTATATAAAAGACAACGACAGATTGTCGAATTTATCTCTCAATTTATCCAGAAGAACGGTTACTCCCCCACCCTGCAGGAAATTGCTCAGGCTATAGGAGTTTCTTCTCTGGCCACCGTGCACGAGCATCTCCAAGCTCTT
>Ga0209417_1002285_pt1 | contig 30357 bp, 29 predicted proteins | sample RifGroF2_FD_184002 | JGI IMG/M metagenome (GOLD analysis project Ga0209417, IMG submission 184002) | Groundwater microbial communities from Rifle, Colorado, USA - Groundwater F2 (SPAdes) (version 2) | ecosystem: Environmental > Aquatic > Deep subsurface > Groundwater | place: Rifle, Colorado... | reverse complement strand
CTTAATTCCAAAATCCAATCAATCAAATCAGACGCCAGAGGTTTCAGAAGTTTCCAAAACTACCGTATAGCGATTCTGTTCCATTGTGGCAAACTGGATCTTTACCCATAACTTTCTTCTAAGAACCTAAAAAATTATGGTCTGACAGGTAGAAGCAACTAAAACACAAAAATATTTTTTAAAAAGGTTGTTTTTCTACTGGCTCAATTTGCATATAACAAAAATCGTTAGTGACTAACGATTCCATTATATCCTGGTTGGCTAATACCCACTATTGCGTATGATCCATAACCTCCTTCAGCACGAACTCAGCCGCGGCTGCGCGAGCCTTCGAACGGTCGAGTTCTTGATGTATGAGGTTGTTTTGGTGTTCGAGTTCTCTGCGCTCGAACCTGTGAAGAACCACGCAGATCATAAAGATCAGGAGTCCAAGAATGATCGCTGTGCCCGGAAAGACGACGAAGATGTAGAAACGAGGAACAGGAATGGTTTTGCTGGTCATGACAGCCTCCGTAGGATGGGGTGAGCAAAAATATCCTAGCATAATTTTTGGTTTAGTCAACCAAAAATCGATTTGTTTTGGTGGTTTGTAGGTCAGAGCCTAAAAGACTGAAATTAGAGATTTTGTTCGATTTTGTTGACTGGTATTTTGGTTCACAAAGGGGGTTTTTGTGGTATAATGAAAGAAATTGGGTTGTAATTGATACTTCGTGGAATAGGTGTCGATCGGCACCTATTCCACGAAGTTAAAAAATAAAAGGAAATCCATGGCAAGATATGAAAAAATTTAAATTTAAAACGATTGGTTTAACTTCTGGGCGAGGAAGGATGTTGATGTCTATTTATCGTTCAGGAAAACCTCTGGATTGGGTAAACTTGAAAAAAAGCAGTGGTTCGTCAAAATCAAAAAATACGGATTCAAAAAACTTAGCAGAACTGCGACGTCAAAATTTTATCGAGATCAAAAATCAAAAAACAGTAACTGCGGTTAAGTTAACAGAAGCTGGGGTGATTGAGTGTTTAAAAATGGATCTGGTTTTAACAGATGTTCTGCCAGACGGTTTGTTTTGTGTAGTGATTTTTGATATACCAGAAAACAAGAGAAAATTAAGAGAACTTTTAAGATTTTTTCTGAAAGAAAATTGTTTTATTCCGTTTCAAAAAAGTGTTTGGATTTCTCAATTTAATATGGTAAAAATTTTGGAAAAAATATTTGCCATCTGGAAAATCAACCAATGGATAAAGGTTTATATAGTGTATGAAGATGCCGAACAGGCCCTTCTAAACTTCAACGAATAGGTGTCGATCGACACCTATTCCACGAAATGAAAATAAAATTCAGAAAATTCCTAAAACCGAGGCGATCACCCACGATTTCGGAATTTTCTGAATTTTACTAAGTTTTTTTATTATGCGCCTCAGAACTCTCCTCTCAATCAATCTCCATCACCTCTCAACCGACGAACTCCGTCGTCTCTTTTCCAATTGGTTAAACCAACCCAACCAAAAACTCGTCGTTACCCCCAACTCCGAAATCCTCCTCCTGGCCCACCACGACAAAGAATTCGCCGAAATTCTAAATCACGCCGACCTCTCTTTACCCGACGGCAGTGGCCAAAAATTCGCCGCCTGGTTTAATGGCTTCAACCTAACTCGTCACCCTGGTGTTGATAGTTTAAATTTACTCATCGAACTCTGTGTTCAAAATAACAAAAAAATTCTCTTCTTCGGCGGCAAAAAAGAAAACACCGAAACCGCGGCCAGCAAGATGAAAGAAAAATTCCCCAATATCAACGTTTTAACATTCGATCCGGGCAGGGTCGCAGCCGACGGAAAAGTCGACCAAACAATTATCGACCAAATAAACCAGCTGGCTCCAGATGTTCTGGCCGTGGCTTTGGGACAAAGGAAGCAGGAAAGATTCGCCAACTCTTATCTTAAACAAATTCCCACAGTAAAAATTATCATCGGTATTGGCGGCGCTTTGGATATGATTAGCGGAAACCTCCCCCGAGCGCCAAAATTTCTGCGTCGTTTGGGTTTGGAATGGTTCTGGCGACTCGTGATCGAACCATCCAGATGGCCAAGAATCGTTCGAGCTGTCATAATTTTTCCGATTGTTGTTATAATCGAAAAGATTAAATCGCCTTTTACAAAAAAAGCAAAATAATCTAAAACTTGCCTTTTTCCGCTCAGCTTGCTGCGCGGCCACCTTATCCTATAAACTAGGAGGGTATGCGAACGGTCAAAAAATCTGAGCACAACGCTTATCAAATCCACTATCACTTTGTTTGTCCGGTAAAGTATCGGAAAGCACTCTTTGGATTTTTTGACCGTGAGCATACGCTCCGTTCAGTCTGTGTGGAAATCGGAGAGCGTTATGAGTACGAATTCGAACAAGTAGGAATAGACACGAATCACGTCCACTTCTTGATTTCCACAGCACCAAAGTTCGCTCCCTCGGTTATCATCCAAACAACAAAGTCTATTCTAGCCAGAGAGTTATTCAAGAAACATCCAGATCTCAGAAAAGAACTTTGGGGCGGTCAGTTCTGGACAGACGGTTTCTTCGTGGCCACTGTTGGGGAAGGCGGAAACAAAGACGTGATTCGTGAATACATTAGGAAACAAGGACACCCCGTAGATCAGCTCAAGCTCTTCGATTTCTAATCCACTAGATACCGCGTCAGCTTGCTGCGCGGAGATTCATTTAAAAGGCTTAAACTAAAAACTAATCCTTTTCTTCCTGTATGATCAGAACTCGTTTCGCACCATCACCGACCGGATATTTACACATTGGTGGTCTACGCACCGCTCTTTACAATTATTTTTACGCCAAAAAACACGGCGGAGTTTTTGTTTGACAGTATTCGTTTTGTTTAATGTGTTCCGGAAATTTTAAACCTCGGCGAGAACTCCCCGTGGTGTTAGTTGCCTCGGCGATCCCACTAAGAACTGCTTGTATTGGGTAAAAATAATTTAGCTTGTATATCGAGGTTGTTAGTTAGCATGGAATCAAAACGCCTTACTTTCTTATCAGGAAAATAAACTTCTAATACCGAACTTGGTGTACGAAGTTCTAATACTTCAAATTTAATATTTGGCAAAATATTTCGTATCTGTTGCAATAAGACCATCATTTTTTCTTCAAATACCCATAAAGATAAATCTTGCCCATGAATTTTCCAGTTAGGCATTTTTTTAAATTGCCAATGTTTATAAAGTTCGACGAACCTTGCGGCTTCAGACCCGGCGCTCGAAATATGCAACATCGATATTTTATCGGCCAGAAATGACAGGCTGTCGGCTATCCGGGCGAGTTCTTTTGTGTCCGAATGCCATGTAATTACGTGCGCCAAATCAATTGTTATTTTTGCGGTCGGCAAATATTCGTCGATGAGCTGAGAAATATACATCAAATATTCTTGGTTTAAATCTTCCATTAAACTCCAGCCTTTGCTTCCAGGAATTTCAAAAAATATTTGCCTTTTAGAATTTTTATAAATAGCGGCAATCTCGCGGATTATATATTCACTAACGCAGTATTTATTATTAGAACTTATATTGAGTTTTTCTTTCAAAAATTTTAAATTATTTTTGTAAGTAATTCGAAAGTCCGATTGAAAAATTATGTTCGGGTCATGTCCTGCAAAAACATCATAATTTATTGGGATCTCAAAATTCTTATCGATATTTTCTAAAAGTTTTAAATCTTCACCCAAGATCATGGAATAGGTCACGTTATTCTTGATCGCTTGTTTAATCGAAGTTCCGTGTGCACTGGCACAACTTAAATTAAATTGAGGTAATTTTTTATAAATTGATAACGGAATCTTGTTTTGCAATAACGAAGTTAGGCCGACATTGACTTTAGTAAACCCCAATTGTCTAATAAAAGCTAAAAAGACCGGGTACGCGTTTGAATTATATAAAAGCGGAATATCTAACACTGTTAAATCGTTTTTGGGCCAATTCTTTTGACTTAATGTTTCGGCCTTTTGTTGTGTCCAGTGTAAATACTCTTCAAATTTATCTAGAAACACGTCGTTGGTATTTCGGTTTGGCATACCTTTATTCCTCAGTATAATCGTCGCAGTAGTAGCAGTATTTATATGGTTTTTTATTGGACTTAAAAAGTTTCTTTGCAAAGTCTTCATCGTCAATCATAAAATCAGGCGCGGTTTCGTCGACTGCATTAAAGCATTTAAAGCACGCGCCGTTGATCGTAACCATTAAATCACATTGTTTTAATTTTGAACACTTACGGATTGTTTTGTTTATTTTTTTTCCATTGCAAAAATGGTGTAAATTATTATAAACATGGACGACGCCGTAGTCAGCAGATAGTTTTTTTAACTTATCGTCATTTTCTTTTGAAATATAATTATTTAAGGTATTTATTACAACTGTTTTATTGGCGGCGCGTAATCTCGGAACAATATTTAAAACATCCGTAATATTTCTATGCTCGTCATCACAACCAATCGCAAACGTATCGAAATGTTTTAGTACCGATTGAAATATTTTTTCAGATCGGTTTATGATAGTGCAATTAGTTCCCAGAACGAGCTCTTTGTGCGGAAACTTATTTTTTAAATATTCACCAATTTCATCGATTTGTGGATACAAAGTTGGTTCGCCGCCATTGATAAATATTTTATTGAAATGTATTTCATTAAATTTATTAATGATATTAATAAATTTATCAAAAGGCATATCCTTCTTTCCGTCATTAGAAAAAATACAAAATGAACACATGCGAGAACAGCGAGATAAAATTTTAATTTTGAGGCAGTCGATTGAAATTGAACCGAGATAATGGTGCAGAATTTGAAAAACAGCATTTTCAATTTTGTAAAAATTATTCAATAAATATTGTGATGTTTCTTTATAAGTATTCTGCGACGAGAAGTCCAGATTTTTGAATTTTTCTAGTTCGCGAATACTATTGTGTAAAGAGATAAAATACGGTTTGTCACAAGATGGTTTCTTTTGTGCTTTTAAAAAACAATCAAAGTAATTGCACATTGACTCAAAATCATTCTTCTCGCGAATTAACTGCTTAATATTTATCTGATAATAATTTTTATCGTAATCACAATAGCGGTGCAATCGCGCACGCAACATTGACATGCCCGCAACTAATGATTCGATTTCATTTTCTAGTGTTAAATTTCTAGTTTTTTTGACCAGTAGAGATCTGAAAAAAATGTCATTTTTTAATAACGAAAAATCATTTTCGATTTTATCCAAAAGCTTTTTAGAAGAAATCTTTTCATCTCTTATAAGATTTAGTAATTTACTTCTTGAAGCAAGTTTTAACTCCGGGAATGTCTTTTTGACAATTTGCAAGTTGCTTGTTTTTGATTTCGGCCAGGTTTTTGACAGCAAACCTCCTGTAGCATATAAAACAACCAAATAATAATGATAAACGATAAAATATTTTTTTTGAATTTCCGTAGAGAGATGGTTGTAAAAGACCTCCTTTTCCAAAGAATAATTATTTAACCGGTTTTCTATAATTGATTGGAAATAAGGAATGAACTGATTTTTATTCGAAGGTTTTAAAAAACTTCTGGTAATATCATTGAATACATTATGTTTGCCGTGCAAAAACCTCCATGTAAAAATATCTGCTTGCAAACCAAGCTTTTTTTCCAACTCGTGTTTAAGGTATATAAAACCTGGCGAGTGTTCAAAAAGACGAGAATATTCAAGACTGTGATTTCTCAAATTCACAAACATCGCACCAACATATGCACTAAATTTCATTATTTCATCTTCCGATCCGGTCTCTATTACAAAGCGAATATCGAGGTCGGAATAACCTGGCAACACATCTATGTTTTGCCATTTAGCAGCAGTAAATACATAACTCTTAAAAGTTTTTTTTAATTTGTCTAACTGGAGATAGAAATATTTTAAATCATTCATATGCACATAAATTAATTACCACTCTGAGCCAAGACTCAGAAAAATATTTTAGATTGAACGCACTAAGTGTGTTTGAAGAAGACTTGGTGAATTTGTATTTGTTTTGGGTAATACTTACCAAGTCTTCAAAAGTCAAATCATTAGTATAAATAGGCATATTTGTTATGTGTTGTAAATCACCTAAACCGGCAATTGGTTTTAGTATACAAGGGATTCCTAATAAAATTGTTTCCGTTGCGCATCTGTTCCAACCTTCAAGGAGCGATGACGCAAATATCGCCACATCAGCCTGTGAAACTAGGTTTAAATAGTCATCATATTCTAAACCATTATAGCATTTCACGGGAAGACCGGTATCATTTTTAGCCGTAATAAATAAGTTAATTCTTTTATCTTCCTTGAATTTATTAAATATTTCGTCAACGCCTTTAAATAACGCACCTTGTCCTAAATATACATTAATCCTATCTTCGGGAAGCTTAAGAATGGTTTTGTTGTGTCGAGAGGCATGTCTTTGGATTCTTTCAACATCAAATGAATTATAAATTATTTCAGCTCGTATTTTTTTTTCGCTCAAGAACTTCTTCCAATAAGGTGAAACGCAAATGACCTTGTTGCAATATTTGAGTTGTTTTAAAACCAGATGCCAAATTAAATTTTCAAACGGCGCTGAATCAAAGTGTTTCTGGTCTAAGTGATGAAAAATGAATAAGGTTTTTTTGAGTTTTTGTTTGCTAAAAAAAATTATACTTATATCGTCCCAAAGGTAAAATGATTCAGTGTCGTGTATTCTGATAATATCAAAGAAAATTTTGAATAAATGTATTATTTTTCTTCCTCTAAACCATCTATAATGGCGCTTGTAATCTTTAATAAACTTCAATTTACTAACCGGGGCTAAAACATCTTGTACCATTTTTAGGTATACACGGCCACCAGAATTGCCACTGACTTCAAGAGTAAAAAATGAAATTTTGTTAATTGATTCTTTTTTCTGTTTTAGCATATTGTCTTATTTTCGAAATAAATTGATCGATAAATTTATTTGACATCGAGGGCATAATAACGATATTCCAGATTGAATCATTTAGTTTTTCTTTCGGTTTTCTTAAAGAATTTGGAAATTTTTTTTGGTAGTGCATACGATACCCATCTTTTGTCAACGCGTTCCATAACTTAAGTTTTTTATCACGAATTGAAATTATATTTAGACCCCCATGATAGAATTCAATATGTAGCTCCGCGAGTTGTTTCTTGACATATTCAGTCATCTCACAGACTCTGATTGCGTTTTTTTTGTAGCCGCTAAAGCAAAATTTTTCCAACATGACTAAACAAGAATGTGCTGCGGCCCCCGGTCTAGAACCACAAAGCGTTTGTTCTTTCCATGATATGTAGCCAGCCCGAGTACCGATTTTTTTAAATAATTGTTTTTTCATCAAAATAATCCCGCTACCAAAAGGCACGAGACCCATTTTATGCATATCAACCGTTAGCGAAAAAACGTTGGAATTTTTAAAACCTAGGTGTTTTTCAAAAACAAAGGGCGCAACCAACCCCCCAAAAGCCGCGTCAACATGAATATGGATTTTCGATTTTTTTTTGTTTTTTCGGTATTTATTTACTATTGTATTAATCTTGCTAACTTCATCAACCCCACCAATCATTGTGGTTCCTACGTTGGCTACGATTACAATACCGTCGACTTTATTAATAATTTTATCTAATTTCTGCTCTAACTCCCTTGTTAATATTCTACCTTCTTCATCTGTACCAAGCTCGTGAAAACCCGAATAACCATCGTTAACGATACCTAAAATATTTATTGCTTTTATTATTGAATAATGAGTCAGAAAAGATCCAATTACCGCGATTTTCGATGACTTATAAAAATTCCGCGTTGCCCATAATGCTACAATATTTGATTCGGTGCCGCCAGGCGAAATATATCCCCAAATATTTTTATCTCCTCCAAAAAAAACAATTAACTCAGTGATGACCTTTTTTTCAGCCATGTTACTCCCTTTAAAACCCGAGACGTTTTGGGTTTTTATTTGAAGACCTAAATTATTTGGATTTGATCGTAATGCTTTTATATATGCAGCTACAGCCATCGGATGTGGTATGGAATTTAGGTATCCAATAATTTTGTTTTGTCTATCACCACGACTGTCCATCTTCAATAAATTTGTAGTATCCCCCCCCGTTTTTTTTAGTGTAGATGTTTTTTTCATAACGAAATAAAAATATCCATGATTATTTCAGACTTATTTTGTTCCTGAAAGTTGTCGGTGACATTTTTAGAGTCGAAATGGATTCGGTGGTTGTTGTAAGAGTCTTTTTGTTGGTGGATTTTCTCCTTTGACATAATACTTTTTTTTATATATAATTTCAATATCTATGCGTGCTCCTGGTATCTCAATACTGACATGGTTTATGCTGGTGGTCAATCGTCAGAAATGCGCAAATCAGGTACGACGTGGTATTTATTTACTAACCATAAAAAACGGGTTAGCCAAGTCTTTCAAGAAAAATTTTAATCAATAATATTCCTCTGAGCTTTGCTGCAGGGTAGTTAATTATATTTTATGGATGACATCTTTAACCAAATCGCCGAAGTTGTTTTTCCAGAGTCATTACCCGATCCGAATTATTTTGAAGAATTATATCCGCCAAGAAATTTATCGGCGTCCGCTTTTGTAACAAGAATAGCGCCGAGTCCTACTGGTTTTTTTCATATAGGTAGTCTATATACCGCGCTTATTTGTAAATTATTTGCCCATCAAAGCGACGGTGTGTTTTATTTAAGAATTGAAGATACTGACAAAAAACGCGAAGTCGAAGGCTCGACAAATCTGATTATAAATACCTTGTTGCGATATGGCCTAAAATTTGACGAGGGTCCAGATAAATACGGGCGAGAGCTCGGATCGTACGGACCTTATGTGCAGAGTTCTAGGGCCACGATATATTTTTCGTTTATTAAAAACTTACTCCAGCACGGCAAGGCTTACCCGTGTTTTTGCAGTCCTGAAACACTCGACGAGTTACGAGTAAAACAGCAGTCAAGCCTAAGCCGACAAGGGTATTTTGGCCAGTGGGCGGTGTGTAGACACAAAACCCCCGAAGAGCAATTGCAAGAGCTTAAGACGGGGAAGCCTTTTGTAATTAGATTTCGTTCAGAAGGTAGTTTTGAACAAAAAATCAAAGTGGCCGATTTAATTTTGGGCACCAGAGAATTACCTGAGAACGATCAAGATTTCGTGATTATGAAATCAGACAAACTGCCGACGTACCATTTTGCACACGCGATCGATGACCACTTAATGCGTACAACACACGTGATTCGCGGCGATGAGTGGTTTTCGTCAGTACCGATACACCTACAACTATTCAAAGCTTTAAAGTTTGAGGCGCCAAAATATGCGCATATTGCCCCTATTCAAAAAAAGGTTGGCAATTCAAAAAGGAAATTAAGCAAAAGAAAGGATCCGGAAGCAAACATTGAATATTTTGATGCAGAAGGTTATCCTAAACAAGCTATTCTTGATTATTTAATTAATTTAATGAATTCCGATTTTGAAAAATGGCGAAACAAAAACCCCAACGAACAAATAGAGCTTTTTAATATTAGTTTCGAGCGATTAAAGAAATGCAATGGTGCATTATTTGATTTTGATAAATTAAATCATATAAGCAAACAAATAATCGCCGGAATGACTGCTGGTGATCTATACGAAGAGGTGTTAAAATGGGCAAAAGAGAACGACCGGTCTTTTGCATCGGTCTTGGTAAATAATGCCGATTACGCAAAAAATATTCTTAGCATTGAAAGGGGTGAGACAGAGAAAGCAAGAAAAGACTTAATCAAATATTCAGACATGAAAGAAAAATTTATGTTCTTTTTTGACGAATATTTTGATTTAAATAAAAAAAAGAAAGAACAAATTTTATTGCATAATGGTTTTGATTTGAACGAAGTAAAAAAAATCATCAATGAATTTATTGAGAGCTTTGAGGACGGTGATTCAAAGGAAGTATGGTTTTCAAAAATGAAAGAAATTGGAAATAACTATAATTATGCCGAAAGCGTAAGAATGCAAAAAAATAATCCCCATCTTTTCAGGGGAAACATTGGAGATATGGTGAAAATATTTAGAATTTTACTATCAGGCTCGACACAAACACCCGATCTATATTCAATGATCAAGGTGATGGGGAGACAAAGGGTTATAAGTCGATTGAATCTCGTGTCTTAATTTTACGTTATAAAGAGTTCGATTTTGCTTGCTAATATTATCAAAAAAATAAATTTTTAAAAAAGCTTCCGGAGTACAATCCATAAATTCTGATCTGAAAAAAACAACAGAGAAGAAATTTTGTCCTCTATCGAGCTGGTCGAAAAGGCCGTTCGGGAGTATATTGAAAGTAATGGTTTACAAAACGGCAGTGTTCTTTGGCCGCTACGTGCCGCTTTGTCAGGCTCGGCCACTTCACCAAGTCCTTTTGAACTTATTTGGGTCTTGGGTCAAGCCGAAACTCTAAAACGTTTAAATTACGCCGGCAATCTTCTTCGTGCCTAACCTATGGATTTTTGGAGGAAATTAATTTTCGTTTCAATCATTAGTAGTCTGTTTTTTCAAAGCGGATCAATTTTGGTTTTAGCCGAAACCGGGGAAGACATTCAGCAAATTAACGACGAAATCGCCGCTCGAAAAGTTAAAATTGATCAAATTAATAGCAAAATTAACGACTATCAAGCAAAAATCAAACAAGCTGAAAGCCAACAAATTTCTTTGTCTAACGAAATCGAAATTTTGGACAATCATGAAGCCCAAACCGAATTGGAAATTCAATTAACCAACGAAGAAATTTCTACCACTGATTCAGAAATAAAATTAACAGAAAATTCCATCGCTGAAAGTCAAGAAACTTTAGATCGTCAAGCCGAAATCATGGCTTCAATTTTAAGAGAGATCCGGGTTGCCGATCGGGTCTCGGTGGTAGAATGGTTTTTTGGTACCGAATCTTTTTCAGATTTGTTTGGTCGAATCGAGGATCTAGAAACCATAAATTCCGATCTTAGTAATTCTCTTGAACAGACAAAAGAAACTAAAATTTCTCTTCAAACTCACAAACAAGAACAAGAAAATCATTTATTAACTCTTGAATCTTTACAAAAAGATCTTGCCGATAAAATTGAGTTGCTAGGAAATCAAAAAGAAGCCAAAACAGTTTTAATCGCCGAAACCGCGCAATCCGAGGCTAATTTTCAGTCCTTGTTAAACGAATTGCTGGCCGAAGAACAATACGTTAATCGCCAAATTGCCAATTTACAGTACGGCATCGAACAAAAATTAAAAGACGGCGATTCGGCAGGTGACAGTTCGGCTTTGTCTTGGCCGGTTTACCCCGAAAGAGGCCTTTCGGCCACCTTTCATGATCCAACTTATCCTTTCAGGTATTTGTTTGAACACCCGGGAATCGATATTCCGGTTTCTGTTGGTACACCAATCAAATCCGTGGCCCCAGGATATGTGGCTTGGGTAAAAGAGGGAACTCAGTATGGTTATTATGTTTTGGTTATCCATGCTAACGGTATTGCCACACTTTATGCGCACCTTTCTAAAATTCTAGTCGAACCAGATCAATTTATGGCTCGTGGTGAGGCTGTGGGGTTGTCAGGTGGTCGACCGGGTATGCCTGGCGCCGGTTTATCAACCGGACCACACTTGCACTTCGAAGTTCGTAAAGACGGTATTCCAACCAATCCCATGAATTATTTAGTGGCTTACTAATTATAAAATTATTTTTTAAAAAATATGTCTTGGCTTTTATCAATCGGTTGGTTTCTATTAATTATGCCGATTTTCGGATTCGTCGGCTTCTCGGTTTGGATGATTCTTTCAATCATGAAAGACGATCCCAACATCAAAGCTTTTATTTTGATTTTGGTGGCCGCTTGGTTTGTTGGCCTGGCAATTCTGTTGTTGTCCTACTTTACTGATTTTGCCACTTTGGCCGGAATAGCTTAAGAACATCTTGAGAGCCTCTCTGTATTCTGAGCGCCACGCGCCGCACCTGCCATAGCTCGCCGCGAGCGATGGCAGGAAGAATCTAGTTTCGAGTACAAGAGGTGGATTGAGAAAGAAGCACAATTCGTGCTTCTTTACTTTTACGACGCAAGAAAGGTCTTAAACCAAAACAGGGCAGGGGGACTAAAAAAAATATCAAAATTTCGGTGATTGTCGGAATTTTGTTCTTGAAAGACGAACACTGAATAATCGAGAATACTTTTGAAATAATTGTGAATGTCTGGTGTCTCCAGAAATTCTTTTTGGAAAATCTGAATGCTTCAAAGTTGGTCGTATTTTGTAAAAGCTGGGGTAGAGAATGACCTAAACAGAGCGTGTTACTCCACAAACAAACAAGAAATAATGTGTCGTACAATGAAACTTAGACGACACTAAAAACATTGTCGGTGATTTACAGGGCAGCAGTTATCTGATAAATCTACAATTTCTACGCTTTCTACGTCTTCTACTTCCAATACTTCCAATATCTCCAAAAACCCAAGCCTTTAAAATGCGCTGTGTGAAATTCAAGGTATCCTAGGTACCCTAAAAACTAAACAGAAAACTCGTTTTTCCTAAGTAATTCACAGACTTCTTCTTTTTGAGTCTTTTAGACACTTCGGTGGTTTTTCGAATTTGGTTTTAAGTGTATCCCGAGTACCTCTGAGACCGAAAAGGATCTAAAATTCTATGTGTCCAAGATCGAAATCGTTGAGGGTTAATGGAATACGAAATTTTTTGTTGTCTATTTTTATTTCCTCTCTTCTCTGTTTATTATTAAAATTATAATCTTGTGTCGTAAAATAAATGACACTAAAAAAGAGCAGGGTGAGGCTGACTCTTTTTTAAAATCTTTTAAAAATTTTCCGGTAGTCATCTAAATTTTCCCGGTATCAAGCTTTTTGTCCCGCAAGCTCTTTTCGGGCTAGTCTCTTCCCTTCCTCTACACCCGGTTGGTTATAGGCGTTAATACCGTAAAACTCGCCCGAAAAAGCCGCGGCCAAAATAAAGAATTGAAACAGAGCACCAAGAGATTCGGGTGAAAGTGTTGGAATAGAAATTTTTCCGTTCATTCTCTTGTTCTTTTTTAGTGCTTCAGCTGTTCCGTGGAGTTCGGAATGCATTAAATCTGAAAAATCCTTGTCAGAAACATGATCGAGACCCGGAATATTTTTAGGAATTTTAATACGGTTTTTAAATTTTTCGATTTCGATAAACGTAATGGTTTTATTATTTGGACCGTCGTTGTAAAGCTGGATTTGCGAATGTTGATCAATGGTGCCACGAGCGGCAATTGGTGTCGGTCCTTGACCCTTTTTACCCAACGACTCGGCCCACAATTGACGATACCAAAAAGGAAAATTACCAAGACTGTCTGAGTATGGCATTAAAACCTGAATCTCTTGTCCTTTTTTATAGGCCAAGAATTGTAAGGCGGCAAAATTAGCGGCTTCGGAATAAACAACTTCCCTGGCTCCGGCTAAAAGTCTGGTAATTGGCACGCCGCCACAAGCAACCGGAAATAATCCAACGAGTGATAAAACAGAAAAGCGTCCACCAACGTTTTTAGGGTGCGCCAGGACCTCGTAACCCTGCTCTGTGGCCCAGAGAGCTAATTTGCCATCTACCTCTGTGGTAACGTAAATATGAGCCCGGTGCGCGGTTTGGCCGATTGAACGAATAAGCCTTTCGCGGGCCACCATAAAATTAGACATGGTTTCAACAGTTGAACCGGATTTGGAAACCACGTTGATAGCCGTCTTCTTCCACTCCTCTGGTGAAAGATTTAAAACCATAGCCACAGTATCGGGATCGGTGTTGCTTAAAAAAACCACTTCCATCTTTTTTCCCGGACAAGCCTGCCAAACAGCTCGGGCCCCAAGATCTGAACCACCAATGCCAATTACTAGCAATCGAGAGAATTTTTTTTGAACTTCTTTGGCTTTTTTTTCAATAGTTTTGGCACCTGGAATGTCAAAAGGCAAATTAAAAAAACCTTGTTGGCCAGAGGCTTGTAGATTTTTTAAAGCCGCTTCGGCTTGTTTTATTTTTGGTTGAAATTTTTTAAGATCATTTTTTGAAAGACCAATAAACATGTTATCGGAATTGTATTTAAGAAAATTCATAGTCGACATTTAAAATTGTGAAATTAAAAAACTTTAGCTTATTTATAGTATACATGATCACCAAAGCGAACATCAATATATTCCAGGGCGGAACGATCTTTGACTTGATCTTTTAAAAGCAGTAAAACATTATCAGCTTGTTGTAAGACGTCGCCGCTAGGATCAAAAAGGAGATCAAAACCTTCTTGGGTTTCGGCTTTTAACCAAGAGCCAATACTGCGATTTAATTCGAAACGATCGATAATAATACCGGCCGAATACATGGCTTCAAAAAAAGTTCTGACGTTATAAACCTCGTTTTCTAACAAAACCGCGTCGCCAACGGAAATTGGTTTGTTGGCCAAATCTTGAAAAACTAAGATTTTGACAGTTTCGGGGATCAAGCCACCAATTTTGGTTGGTCCTTGAATAAGCGGCGGACTTAAAATAAGCTCGGTTTCCTCGGTTGGTGTGGCTCGAATAACCGAACCGGTTTCGTCTAATAAATAAGAGTTGCTGTTGGTTAACCAAAGAAATGACGAGATTTTTTCTTTAAAAATAATGGCTAGAGTTTGCTTTTCCCGTTTAACATCTAGAGTTGAAAAAGAATATTTGTCTTCTAATAAAGAACGCATTTTTTCCTCATTAAAAAATAGGCGGTTACTGGTTTTGAAAAACAAAAGAGATCGAGAAGATAAATAATCTTCGGCTAAATCCCTAATTTCTTTCGGGTTAATGGTTTCGGCACCCTCGACTCGAACTGAAGAAATGGTAAATATTGGGGCGGTAATAAAAAAACTGCTAAGAGCGATTAAAAGACCGATAGCCGCTCCGGCCGCGGCCAAAGGCCAGGTTGGTGCCTTGGCCTTGGCTCGAAAATAAGGATTTTTAAAACGATGCGCTTGATAAGGCGCCACTTGGGCTTTTCGGAAAAAATTCCGTCGTTTTTTTTGTTTCGAGAAAAACATGGGGGGTGGGGTGGGGTGAGTATTGGTGTAGAAATCGTAGAAGGCGTAGAAGACGTAGATCTACGCCTTCTACGCCTTCTACGATTTCTACATTTTCTACACCTCCTACAAAACAATCCTCGGCAGATCTTGACGTAATCTGGCTAAAAATTCGTAGGGGATGGTTTGGGCTTTGTTGGAAAGTTCTTCGATTGAAATTGTGTCTTCCCCGCCCTGGCCTAAAAGTATGACTTCGTCTTCAATTTTGGCTTCGGGAACTTCGGTAACATTAATCATCATCATATTCATGCAAACCCGGCCTAAAACTTGGCATCTTTTGCCGTGGACCAAGACTTCGGCTAACGATGATAGGCCGCGGTCATAACCATCAAAATAGCCCACCGGAACCACGGCTACTCGACTGGTTTTTTCTAAAACCGAGGTGCGAGCATAACCAACAGAAGTGCCGGCCGGTAATTCTTTGATTTGTGCTAAACGACTCTTCCAAGACAAAACTGGTTTTAGTTCACAATCAGGAATTGCCAACTTAACTTTTTCTGAGGGCCAAACACCATACATGGCTAGACCAGCCCGAACCAAAGTTTTTTGGGTTTCCGGACGAAGGATGATGGCTGCGCTACATGCACAATGAATGTGTTCAAGTGAAAAACCGGCCTTGGAGATTTGGTGTTCGGCTTTTTCGAATTCTTCGAGTTGTTGAACAAGAAATTTATTATCGCCACCTTCTTCGGCTGTGGCAAAATGAGTGGAGAGTCCAACAAGTTCAACATGACTCATTTGCCGTAAAAGGTCAATAAATTTATTAACCTCAGACAATAAGACACCTTGTCGAGAAGTTCCGGTTTCAACTTTTAAATGAACCCGAGCTTTTTGTCCCGACTTTATTCCGGCCTCGTTTAAAATCTTAACTGTCTCGAAATTATAAACCACCAACTCGATTTTTGATTTAACTAAAAGTGTCAAATCTTTTTTTAAAACATAACCCAAAACCACAATCTGTACTTCGGAAAAATGCTGACGAAGCAGCAATGCGTCTTCGAAATTATCAACACCAAAAACCTCAACACCGAACGAGTGAAGAATGTTCGAGACTTCGATTAAACCATGGCCATAAGCATTGGCTTTAACCACGGCCATTAATTTTGTCTCGAATTTTAAGAAGCCCTGCAAAACTCTAAGGTTGTGTCGCAGGGCTTCGGAATTTATTTCTAACCAAGTTCTGTACACAAAAAATGTTTAAGAAAGCTATTCCTGGTCGGTTGGCGGCTCGGGGCGAAGAGTTGGGAACAAGATAACTTCTTTTAAGTTTGGTGAATCGGTTAGCATGGCCACTAAACGGTCGATACCAATCCCGAAACCGGCGTTTGGGGGCATACCGTGCTTCATGGCGGTTACGTAGTCAGGATCGGAAAATTGAGCTTCTTCGTCGCCGCTGGCTCTGGCCGCGGCTTGTTCGGCAAAGCGGGCTTCTTGATCTAGGGGGTCGTTAAGTTCGGAAAAGGCTTTGATGTTTTCTTCGCCACCACCGTAAACCATTTGGAACATTTCGATGTAGCGCGGGTCGTTGTCTTTGCGTTTTACGAGCGGTGAAACCGCGACCGGGTAATCGTAAACATAAACTGGTTGAATAATTGCCGGTCGAGCTGTTTGTTTGTAAAGATTGTCTAGTAGAGTTCCATAACCGGCTTTGGGATCGACTTCAAGGTTTTTTTCTTTCATGGCCACGGACAAAGAATCGACATCTGGAAAGTTTTCGATATCAATACCAGAGTGTTTCAAAACCGCATCGCGGAAAGTTAGACGTGGCCATGGTGTTGAAAAATTAAGTTCCTGACCTTTAAAAGTTAGGCATGCCGGATCTTTTCCGGCGGCTTTAATTGCTACAACTACCATTTCTTCCATTAAAGACATGAGCTCTTGATAATCCATGTAAGCGGCGTAGCCTTCGATTTGAGTAAACTCAGGATTATGAGCGTGGTCGATGCCTTCGTTGCGAAAACAGCGAGCAACTTCGTAAACTCGTTCAAAACCACCAACCAAAAGTCGTTTCAAGTATAGTTCTGGAGCGATTCGCAAATACAAATCCGCGCCTAAAACATTGTGATGCGTGATAAATGGCCGAGCCGCTGCTCCGCCGGGAATGGCTTGTAAAACCGGAGTCTCAACCTCCATATAACCGTGACCGTTTAAAAAATTTCGCAAGGCTGTTAAAACCGCGCTACGAACCTTAAAAATATTTCTAACCGATTCGTTGGAAACCAAATCCAGATAGCGCTGGCGATAACGGATTTCTTGATCGGTTAAACCGTGCCATTTTTCTGGCAAAGGCAATAGCGATTTGGCGATGATTTGGTAATTATCGACAGCTAAAGAATGTTCGCCTTTTTGAGTAACGAACGGTCGGCCAGAGACTTCTAAAAAATCGCCCATGTCGACGGTATCTTTAAAAGTCTTGTAATTATCTTCGCCAAGATGATCTTTTTTTAAAACCAATTGAATTTGACCGGAGCCGTCTTCTATGTGAGAGAAAGTCAAACCGCCGTGCACACGAATAGTGCGCACGCGACCGGTTAAATAAACCACACTGCCTTGTTTTTCGATTTCTTCAAAAAGACCCATGTACTCTTTAACCGAATGGGTGCGAGTAACCTTGGCCGGATATGGATTAATTCCGTTCTGTCGCAGGGCCTGAAGCCGCTCACGGCGGACAACTTCTTCTTCGTTCATATGAGAGTTTGTTGGTTGTTACTAATCAACTAATTTTGGCTACAAATGGTTAATAATTTAGGATTGGGGTCAAGAAAAATATTGATAAATTTGTAACAACCGAAGTTTTTTTTACTTAATTTCTAAAATTTTATATTTGATTTCCCCGCCTGGTGTGGTGATTTTAACGGTTTCGTTAACTGCGGAGCCCAAAAAGGCTTGGCCGATTGGCGATTCGTTACTGATTTTGCCTTCGAGCGGATTGGCTTCGCTGGAGCCGACCATTTGAAAATTCTTTTTGGTACCGTCTTTTTCTGCAACAAAAGTACAACCCAAAGAAATGGTGGAATCACCGGTTTTGCTGTGAACAATGACGACATTACGAAGCATGTCTTCAAGTTCCATGACCCGGGATTCGTTTTGGCCTTGTTGATCTTTGGCCTCGTGATATTCAAAATTTTCTGACAAATCACCGAGCTCTTTGGCTGAAGAGATTTTTTGGGCGATTTCCGGGCGTAAAACCTTTTTACGATTTTCGAGCTCGTTTTTAAGGTCTTCGAGACCCTGGGTGGAAACAAAAGTGGACATAGATATTTTAACAAAAAAATCAGGTAAAAGATACACCCGCGGCACTGGCCACGAGTGTGTTATCTGACTCTTCTTAGTTTAGCGGAAAATCGAGGAAAGTCAAGCTGGTGTGGATAAGGGTTGGAAATGTCAAAATTTTTAATATTTAATACTAAATGAAGGATTTTGTTTTTTAAAAAAACCTCGACAATTATCAAAGTTGTCTTCATTTTATTTTTAAGCCGCTTCCCGTTTAGCTGGCGGAATCTCAGCGACGGCCTTGGTTACTATTCGGACTGATAAGATTTTTTGAGCGTCTTTTACTTGTCTGGCCAGATTTGATAAATTTTCGGCCCGAACGGTAAAACCGACAATATCGTTACCTGAAAAAAACGGTTGGGCTAAGATTTTTTCTCGTAACTTATCTGGCCAAGGTTTTTCGGCAAATCTTGGTAGTAAATCTCTTTCGTCTTCGGGTAAGATTTCTAGTAATTCTTGGTATTGTTCTGTGACGCTCACCAAAATTTCTTCTAGCCGAGCAAGAATTTTTGCACTATCGGAAACGTTGACTTCTTCTTTTTCTAAAAGTTTTGAAGAAGATAAAACTTCAACGGACCCAAACTTTTTAAAATAATTCAGCAAAGCTTCGGAGTTGTTTTTTCTTTGCAATATTTCCGCTTCAGATTCTTTTACTATTTCTGCTATCGGAGTTTGAGTAGAGTCGGAAACTCCCGGCGATTCGATTGACGAAGGTTTTTTAGCATCAGCAACCGTTGGATCGAGTTGAACCACCGAAGAAGATTCCATAACTGGAGATTTTTTTGTTTCAGTAAACATATTTTTATTCTTTTTGACTACGGTTATTATACCACCATTTAAAAATACCTTCTGCTACCGGCACGGCCGTTGACGAGCCTTCCCCGCCCTCTTCGATTAAAACTACCACCGCAATTTCCGGATTTTCATACGGAGCAAAACCAGTAAACCAAGAGTGAGTCTCCTCGGTACCGCCAATCTGAGCAGTTCCTGTTTTGCCAGCCGAGGTGATGGGTAAAGAATTTAAACGTCGGGCACTACCTGTGGTTACGCCTTGGCGCATACCTTGACGGACAACTTGGATGGCGTTTTTTAAAGTTTCGGGTAAAACCTGACCTTCCGGAAAAACCAGTTCGTTATCGACAGCCATGACAACATGCGGAGTGTATTTAATTCCACCGTTGGCTACAACGGAAAGCGCCTCGGCCATTTGAATTGGTGTCACCAAAAGATCGCCTTGGCCGATCGCTAAATGATAGGTATCACCAACATACCAACGTTCGCCTTTGTATTCTTCTTTCCATTCTTTGGACGGCAAAAAACCATCGGCCTCGCTTGGTAAATCGATTCCGGTCTTTTCGCCAAAACCAAATAGCCGGGCGTAAGAAGTTATTCTTTCCACTCCAAGGCCAGTAAAAGAATCCAGTCCTCCACCAATAATATAGAAAAAAGTATTAACCGATTCGGCCAAGGCTTTTTTAACGTCGGTTACACCATGACCGCCAGCTTTCCAGTCTGGAAAAAACCAGATCCCGATCGACAAACCACCGGTTGAAAGAAAAGAAGTTGTGGGTGCAATCAACCCTTCGGCCAAAGCCGCGGCGGCAACATAAGGTTTAAAGGTCGAGCCCGAAGGAAACTCGCCTAAAACGGCGCGCGGAAACAAGGGCTGATTGGGATTACCGGAAAGATTGTCGTAAGATTTTTTATCAATTCCACCAGCAAAAAGATTACTGTCAAAAGCCGGCAAACTAACCAAGGCCAAAACCTCACCGTTGTTAGGATCCACAACAATAACGCTACCGCGAGATTTTCCAATATTAGCCGCGGTCTCGGATAAATATTGTTCGACGACTTTTTGTAGTTCGGCATCAATGGCCAAAGTTACGGTTTGACCTTTAACCGGAAGTTCTTCGGAAAAAACCGTGGTTTCATTTCCAGAGGCGTCGACCTCAACCAAACGTCGACCGGGCTGGCCGCGTAAAATTGTTTCCCAACTGGCTTCGATGCCGCTTTTGCCAATTTCATCGGTTCGGCGATAACCGCTGTCTTTTTTTTCAGCAAATTCTTCGACGTTTATTTTTCCGACATAACCCAAAACATGAGAAAAAGAAACAGCCGAAGAATTATAACGTCGTTTAGTGGAAGTTCGAATGGAAAAACCTGGCAACTTTGGGGCTTCGATCATGGCTAAAAGCGCATGTTCGTAATCCAAATCTTTTTCTACGATTACTTCTTCCTCGGGAACTTCGGCATATTCTTGAAGTAATAAATCAAGATCGGCCCGCTGTAATCCCGACAAATCGGCCACTCGGTCAAAAATTTCTTGGCGTTTTTCCAAACTTTCCGGCAGGCCGGCAATCGTCATGGTTAAAGTAAAGGCCGGAGCATTTTCTACCAAAATTTGACCGTAACGATCTGTAATAATTCCTCGTTCGGCTGGAAGATATTGAATTTGAAAACGGTTTTCCTCGGCTTGTTTACGAAAGTTCGGACCTTGAAAAACTTGTAAATTAATGGCTTGAAAAATAAGTAAAAAACATAAACTGGCTAACAAAAAAAAGGTAATTTTAAAACGGATCGGGGAAATCGACAAACCTAAAGAGTTACCAGAAAAATCAACCGTTCCCGGATCGGTCGAAGACACCTCTTCCAAAGAACGATCGCGGTGAGACAAGCTACCCAAATTAACCTCATGTTTAATAAAAACTCGAGGTTGGGAAGATTTTTCTTTTGATTTAAACCACCACACAAAAAAATTATAAACTTTCACGGGTTGGCACAATCAGCAACCCTTTCAAAAATAATTCAATTTTACGAGCTAGAAAAAACAAAACCGAGGTCAGCAAAATAAGTAAAACCGTTTGCCACAAAACAAAGCCAAAAAAAGACGACCAAGGTAAAGGTAAAGATTCACCGAAGGAGTTAAAAAATAAATAAACTCCATGGACAAAATGAATAAAAAACATGGTCAAAACCGCGTTAGCGACCACACCATAAAGTGAATGGTTGGTAAAAAAATGTCGACCCAAAAAGACCATTAAAAAAGCCGCGGCCGCGTAAACCAAAGATTCAAAAGGTACTAAACCCAAATGCCAAAAATCCAAAAATACCCCCAAGACAAAAATCCACCAAACACCAATCGGTGAACCTAAGTGCTGATACAAATAAACCCCGCAAGCAAAAACCAATGGCGTGAATAAAAACGGTTTGGGCAAACCGTGAACAAAACCAAATTCCACCATGGTTAAAAGAATGAACAACAGGGCCGAAGTAAAAAATTTGATCATAGGCCGCCGGTATCAATAACAATCACTGAGATATTACTAAACTGTCTGATATCAACCAGGGGCTCAACTACAGCTTCTTGAAAAGGCGCGGCCGAATCGCGTTCTACGCTGGTGACCACGCCAATAACCAAGCCTGATGGAATTAATTCTTCCAACCCCGAAGTTACTACCAGATTGTTGACGCTCACTGATTCGTTTTGAGGAATAAAACGCAAAGATAGTAGGGTGCCTCCACCACCTTCACTGATTCCCAGGGTTCGGGAGGTATTAAAAAGCGAGACCGCGGTTCTGGCCCCGCGACCCAGGATTGATTGAACAATCGAAGTTTTAGAAGAAACCATCAAAACCTTGCCAATCATATGGCCGCTGGAAACCACCACGGCCGCGCCTTCTTGAACGCCATCATCGGCCCCACGATCAATAACAAACCGGGAATCAATCGGCGAAGATGAGCGACTAATAATTTGCGCGGCCACGTGTTTAAAAGATTCTCGTTCAAAAAAATCAAGTTGAGCGCGCAGGTTTTCGTTTTCTTTTTCCAGTCTTTTGTAATCAACCAAATCCACAGCCAAAGCTGTTAATAAACCAGACTCGGCAACCGAACAGTAAGAAGCTGAGGTGGTTTCGGGAAACCAAGTTGACCAAACATTATAAAACCAGGAACTGCTGGCAGACAAAGGTTTTTCGATTACGGCCAAACCTCGGGGCAAGCAACCTGAGAAAAACAAAATCACGGCCGCTAAAAGCAACGGCGGAATAAACCAAGAAAAAAATTTTTGCCGTTGAAACCACGGCATAGAAAATTAAACTATTCCCCCATCTCTGGATGAAGGTAGGGTTACGTCGCGTAAAAGTTCTTCGTTTTCTAAAAGTAAGCCGGCACCGCGAACCACGCAAGTTAAAGGATCGTCGGCTACACGAACCGGAATGGCCGTTTCGGTGGAAAGTAATTTATCAAAACCGCGCAAAAGAGCGCCACCGCCGATCATAACAATACCGCGTTCGTAAATATCGGCCACCAGTTCGGGCGGCGTGACCTCGAGAGTAGCTTTTACGTTTTCGACAATAGTGCGAACCGAGCGGTGAATGGCTTCGCGAATTTGTGAATCCGAGACAATTATTTCTTTAGGCAGGCCTGAAAGTAAATCACGGCCACGCATTTCCATAGACAATGGTTCGTCTTGCGGAATGGCACTACCAACACGCATTTTTACCAATTCAGCCTGGCGTTCGCCGAGCAAAAGATTGAAAACATCGCGGCTGTAGGTAATGATATTTTTATTTAATTCATCGCCGGCAATTGGTAAAGATTTCCAGGTAACCACACCGGCTAGCGAGATAACCGCAATGTCAGTGGTGCCACCGCCAATATCAACCACCAAAGTACCAACCGATTCGGCCACAGGTAACCGTGCGCCAATCGCCGCTAACATTGGTTCCTCGACCAAAAACACCTCGCGGGCCCCGGCCGAAAAAACTGCGTCCTCGACAGCTTTGCGTTCGACCTCAGTAATTTCTGGTGGTACACCTATTACCACCCGTGGTCGAGGAATAAAAGATTTAGATTCTTTATGAACTTGATCAATAAAATACTTAAGCATTTTTTCGGTAACTTCAAAATCAGAAATCACGCCTTTGGTTAAAGGTCGGACCACAGAAAGATGCGGTGGGGTTTTACCAATCATGTCGCGAGCATCGCGGCCAACAGCCAAGATTTGATCGGTGCGAGTATTAATGGCCACAACCGAAGGCTCGTTAATAACAATCCCCTGGTCTTTTACATAAACCAAAGTATTGGCCGTACCCAAATCTATTCCCACGTCTTTGGAAAATTTGCCAAGAAAATTGTTTACAAAATTATTCACAGGTTTTTTTTGGAGAGCAGGAGAGTAGAAGTCGTAAAAATTGTAAAAGCCGTAAATTTGCGTTTTTTACAACCTTTACCAAATCTCGCCACAAGACCTATTTTACATCAGACGGCCACTGAACAAACTAAATATCAGGTATCAATATAATACCTGATTGGCCGGTACGGGACAAGACTTCACTTGAAACAAAAATGTCGTCATTAAACAAAGCCCGCCGGACGCCGACGGGCGCTTAAAAAAGCCAATTCCACAAAAGCAAAAACAACTATAACCAAGCTAATAATCCACAGGCGAAAAACTCCCTGCGAGAAAAGAATCATGGTTGTGACTAAAATAGCCGACAACCAAATAGCCTGTCTAAAGGAAACTAAAACCTGTCGCGAAATCAAATCGTTGGGTCTAAAACTTCGACGAACCGCTGTGCCGACAATTGCCAGAGTGCCGACCAAAGCCGTACCCAAAGTACAATAAAAAAACAAAAACCCCGACCAACCGGAAACCACCGGATCAAGATTCAACAAAATAAAAAGCCAAGCCAACCAAACAATAAAAGTAGCTCCGGCCATGGTAATTAAAAATTGCTTAAAAGTCATAATTGGAAACTTGATTTTTAGGTTTTATTTTTAAAACATGAGCCTCGGGAACCGAACGCGAAAGTGCGGAAATTAAATTTAGTTCCTGGCTAACCACCCAATGAGCAGCCAAGTTGTTTTTGCAAGCCACGTTTAAAATCTGGTCTTTGTAAGAAATCGCTCGAACGTCTTGTTTGCGATTCGCCGGTAAACGCTCCTCGGCCAGATTATTAAAAGTTTCGATGAGTTTTATCGTCGCCACCTCGCGGCCAATGCGGCCGCGGCGCAGGGCGTCTGGTAAAAGATCTTTTAATGAGTGCATCATAAATTAATCGCCGCTGCGAAATTCACAAATGTCGCGAAAATCGCAAAACTTGCAATGAAACCCCGGGCTGGGCGGAAAATTACTGTCTTTCATTTGGGTGTATTCCGCCAAAATCTTTTCTTTTAATTCACTAAGTTCTTTTGGTGTGCCAATGAAAGACTGGGCGATGTGATTATTAAGATAATGATAAGTCAGCTTGACCGGTTTAAGTTTCAAAACATCTTCGCAGGCAATTTGATAAATTAAAAGTTGTTCGCGATCATCTTTACTTAATTTATCTTTTGGCGTGCCGGTTTTGTAGTCGACAATTTCGATGCCGCCTTCAACATCATCCAAACGATCGATTCGACCCTTGATAGCCAGCTCGCCAATTTTTAAAGTAAAGCCTTGCTCGAGCGACTTTGGTCGCGGCGGGTTGGTAGCTAGAAGGACAAAATATTCTTTGAGCGACTCTTCACCTTTTTTGAAATACTCTTGTCTTTGAGCTTCGTCTTGATACCAATCATCAATCCACTTTTCATTATACAATTTTAAGAGTTCTTCGAGCGAGACTGGAGCTTTGTTTTTGCTGTTTTCTTTTTTTGCTGCCTCGAACAATAATCCTTGCTGACTGCCGGTTCTCTCGATCCAGAGTTGAAAAAAAGCTTGCAGGGTGTTGTGCATGGTTTTTCCAAACGACAAACTCCAGGATTCAAAAACCGGAATTTCAAGGATGTGGGCAAACTTGTATTGAAGCGGGCAAGATTCAAAAGCTCGGAGCTGAGTGAAGCTGAGTTGTTTGGGAATGCGATAAGGCACGAGCACGGCCTCAGGCGGCAAAACCTCATCTTCAACAAACGGACCAAGTGCGTCGATCGAGACAGCCTCGGGCTCTTCTAATCCGAGTTCAAATAAGAAGCGCGAGAGCTTGCGTTTGCGAGCGCCACCGTAATCCTCGGCCGAGGTGAAATAGAGTGCGTCTTTGGCTCGGGTCATGGCTACGTAAAACAACCGGCGCTCTTCTTCCAAATGAAAATCGCCCTCGGGCAATTTTTCTTTGATCAAGGCTGGTGGCAAAGCGATCGCTTCCCTTCTCTCGGAAGTCGGGAAACGGCGATCGACAAGATTGACAATAAAAACAAAACGAAACTCGAGGCCTTTGGAACCATGCACGGTCATGATCTTAACCAAATCCGGCCCGGCCTCGACGTCGAGTGATAACGAGCCTTCCTCGCCAGCATCGCGCTCGTGACGAAACTCTTCAAGAAAAGCGTGAAGAGTTTTTTCCGCGGCTCGGCTCTCGAATTTTTTAACACGTTCGTAAAATTGGTGAAGGAAACGAAAATCTTCTTGTTTTTTGGCTTCAGAAAGTTTGTTGACGAATTCCAATAAACCGGATTCTTTGGAAGCGGCAATAATAATTTCTGAAGATCTTTTTTGCTTGGCGGCTTCGGAAAGTTTGGAGATGATTGAAAGTAAGCGTTCGACAATTTCGACGCCTTCCGGGGACATATCTTCGACAACTCGAGCTTGGCGGCAAGCGTCGTAGAGCATTTTGCCTTTGCGTTTAGCAAAATGATTAAGGGTTGAAAGATCGTGCGACGAAAGTTTAAAAACGTCGTGCGCCAGTAAACGATACAAACTTGGACTCTGATACGGATTATCGACCACTTCGAGCAAGGCCACCAAATCCAAAACCACCGGCTTCACATACAAACCACGCAGTGCCATAAACTGATACGGAATATGATAGCGTTCAAAAGCCGCGATAAAATCATTGGCCGCGGAATTGGCCCGAACCAGAACTCCAAAATCACTCCAATTAGCATCCGGATGTTTTTCACGAAGCAGTAAAATCTTTTCGGCCACGCCGCGAGTTTCTTCTGAAAGCGTTGAGTAATGTAAGTGTTCAGCATGTCCCGGCAACGGTGCTTGCGAAACCAAGCGTTTATCGAACGGTTTGCCGTCAAGTCCGGCCTGGCACTCGAGTCGGTTTGGATTATTTTTTTGAATAAAATTATAAGCGCAGTCAAGAATTTTTTGACCGGAACGATAATTTTTGTTCAAAACCACCCGAGCGCAACCCGAATAGTCGCCCTGAAAACGCAAGACATTAAAAACCGAGGTGCCGCGGAAGGCGTAGACACTTTGGTCGTCGTCCGCCACCACCGTCAAATTATTATCCGGCGCCGATAAAAGTTTAATCAACTCGTACTGAGCCCAGTTAGTATCTTGGAACTCATCAACCAAAATAAACTTATATTTCTCGCGCAAAATTTTAAGAACCCGCGGGCGTTTTTTTAAAAGAAAAAGTGTGTACAAAATCAAGTCACCAAAATCAAGCGAATCGTTTTCAAGCAAGATTTGCTGATAGGTGTGATAAGCCCGAGCCAGTTCGTTTAAACGAGCGACTTCGGAAGTCGCTTCCTCGTCCGAATTCGTCGAATCCAAATTGGCCCGCTCACCCTCGGCGTGAGCCAAGTAATCGTCTGGCGAAATCATTTCGTCTTTGACCCGCGAAAAGTGACTTAAAAGCGATCGCAAATATTTTGTCGGATTGCCGAGCGGTCGATAATAGTCGAGCTCGAAACGATCAAAATTCGCGCGAGCCAAAAGCCAAGCATCAAGCTCGCTCGTCAACTTAAACTCGCGCGACAAACCAACCTCAACCCCGTAATCGCGAAGAATTTTTTCACAAAAAGAGTGAAAGGTGGAAACCTGAAGATCGACATAACCATATGGCAACAAAAGATCTATCCGTTCCTCCATCTCGGCCGCGGCTTTTTCGGTAAAAGTTAGGGCCAGAATATTTTCCGGTTTAGTAATTCCCTGCTCGATAAGCCAAGCGATGCGTTTGGTGATAACTGTTGTCTTGCCAGTCCCGGCGCCGGCGACAATCATAAGTGGACCACCCTTATGGGCGACGGCCGCGAGTTGTTCCTTGTTTAGGTTGGTGAGGAGTTTGGAAGGTGGAATTTTCTTTTTGGGAGACATAAGGCGACATTTTTTATTCTTTTTGATATGTTTTTGGGCCACTCACGGCAATGTTCTGGAGGTGCCAATGACAGTGGTTTCACTCGGCGACTTCGATTCTTTCACCATCATTTTCTTCGGTGTTGGGCTTTTTTGTACGAACCTCGGTATCTTGATGGTGTTCAAAACCATCTCCGCCAACCTCGCCATGCTCGTCGGGCCGACCGAGGGCAAGAAGTCCCTGAAGGACATACCCAAGGAAGATTAGTCCGGCTTGGTCATTTTCCGCGCATCGTCGCGTTCCTGTTCTGGAGGCGCGGCTTTTTTTTATGTGGGATATGTGGCTCGCCACACCCCTTTTTTTCAACAAAGGAAGATTTGGGGTGGAGTCGAGTTATTATTTTGAATCGTGATTGTACCACTTGGTAAGTCTTAAAATCATTTCTGCTAAAACATCTTTTGGTAAATCTTTTTTTGAGTAGACCAAAATATCTTTAAAAGAAGTTGGCTTCCAGTCGTGTCGCTCGTAAAGACCACGACTTTTTGAATCTTCTGAAATTACGTTTACTAAAACTCCAGGGGTTTTTTTATTGTCAAGAAATTTATTTATAGATTCAATGGCCCGACTACTGAAACGAAATCCACGATAGTCTGGATCAATTCTAAGATTTTCTAGAAGATAAAATCTAATCGGCCGGCCAAAATAAATCAGTTCGGCTTTGCCGATTTCTTTGCCATCAACTTCGATACTTAGACGGTGGTGCAATACCTCTGTTTTGGAGAGGTCTTTGATCTCTGGTGGTTTTAGCCAGGTTTCTTTCATATTTTTTCTTTGCCCCATCTTACGATTAGGGCATGATACTCATTAAACAACTTGGCGTCCGACGGTAGTTGGGTTTCGAAGAACCCTTTTATCTTATCATAATCCGCCTCGGAAAGTTTCTTTTGCTTGTGCGCAGCGAGCAGACGGCGGGTGTAGACGTCGACGACGAAGATTGGGTGATTGAAGGCGTAGAGGAGGATGGAGTCGGCGGTCTCTTTCCCAACACCCCACAGTGACAAAAGATCTTCCCTGTTTGGCCTCTTTTTGTGTTCAAGGAAAAATCTGGCGACAATTTTCAGTTTTTTAGCTTTTTGGCGATAGTAGCCAGAAGAATGAATACAGCTCTCGAGCCGACGAAGCGGTGTTTTGGAGATTGACTCGGCGTCGAGCAAGTTTTTTTCGAATAAGCACTCGATAGCTTTCTCGACATTCTTCCAGGAAGTGTTTTGAGTCAAAACCGCACCGACGATTATCTCAAATCGCGGATCAAAACCCGGACGCTTTTTGTCGCAGTGTTTGGGCCACCAGTGTTGAGGACCGAATTCTACTAAGAGTTGTTTATAGATTTCTAACGGGAGCATAGATGTTTGCCCACGTGCCTAAAATGACGAACATGGGTTTTTATTATCCTTCAGCCTGCGCTGTAACTTAGGGGATCCCCTTGGGGACGCTACAAACCTTAATTTAATTCTGATAAAAAATTCGGAGCAACTAAGGAGCAAAAGGATTATCCATTTCAAAAATAATCAGCGGCGAGTGATTGTTAAAAGTGTCATTACTAATTCCGTACTTTTTTGCGTAGATAGTATCGATCGAACAGAAACAAGCTTGACTCCAGTCAAAATCCAGTTTTTCTGAAACTGCCCTGACACTTTCTTCAGAACTTCCTTCAACCTCAACCAAAGGTTCCAAAAACGGCCATTCGTCGATTGTCACCTCAACACTATCAAGTTTCCAAATCTCGCGCCTAGTTTCTTGATAAGCTTTTTCTTCGCAACCAACGGTTTTTAAAAGATCAACCGCTTGATCAAAATTATCGACTTTAAGACAAAGCTCTTTTTGATCTTCGGTTTTTTCGCCGTCGACGATTTTAAGTGACAGAGTAACCTTGTCGCCCTCGTCGCGTACCCGCATCCAGCCACCTTTAATTTTGTGGCCTTCGGGCATGTTGAAAACTTTGCGCTTCTGCAAAAACTCCGATCGAACCAGTTCGGCATGAACAGCCTTGAGCCGAGCGCGAATTTCATCTTTGTTAATGGGCCAAAAAGTGGCTTCGTATTCGATATTCATAAGACTTACAGGATATCACGATTTTAGAGGCCTGTCATAAACCAAAAAACCTTCGAAAACAACCAAAATAAGCCAACAGCCCTTGACTTTAACCGATTTTTATGCCAAAATATAGCGTTCCTAAATATTGGGACAAATCTCACAAGTCCACCGCGGAGCATAACTGTCCAAAATCCTATCCATCCCTAACCTTAGCTAAAAAATGGCTATTTTTTGTTTCAAAAGCCGGTGTCGTCTCAAAATGCCAGTCGTTCATGAGGTCTTTTTCCAAATCGTTTAAAAACATTATTTTGGCCACCGCCCAACCCATGGTTTTGTTTGTTCTTTTATAAAGAGTTAGGAGAATGGCAACAATCATAGTCAAATACATGACAACTTTTATGCCATTCTCTGATCGAGATAAAAGATGACTGAAATTTAAATCTTGTTTGATGAATTTAAAAAAGGTTTCGATTTCCCAACGTGATTTATAAAGATCGGTTATCTCATCGGCTGATAGAGAAAAAACATTAGTAATGAAAGAAATTATTTCTTTCGTTTTTTTATTTTCCCCGATGACCAATCGAAATTCTTCATTGGTTATTTTTTCATCACCAATTTTAAAATTAACTATCTGATCAGAGATAATATTCAAGGTTGTGGTTTGTTTATTTTTTATTTCTAATTCTTTAACAATTTCAAAACAATGTTTAGTGACTCTCGAGATGAAAAATATTTTATTTTTTGAAAAATCGATAAAGGTCTGTTTCTTTTGTATGCCGCGATCGAAAATCGCAATATTTAAGGTGTTTTTAAGGGTCTTGTCTTTAACAATCACTGGCAAAGCGTTCTCTTCGGATAAAAACTT
>Ga0209417_1002284_pt1 | contig 30365 bp, 17 predicted proteins | sample RifGroF2_FD_184002 | JGI IMG/M metagenome (GOLD analysis project Ga0209417, IMG submission 184002) | Groundwater microbial communities from Rifle, Colorado, USA - Groundwater F2 (SPAdes) (version 2) | ecosystem: Environmental > Aquatic > Deep subsurface > Groundwater | place: Rifle, Colorado... | reverse complement strand
GAGCCATAATGTTCGGCATATAACCCAATTCTTCAGCGAGCGCTTTTACTTTTGCAGTAGTTGAGTAGGAAATATCCGGATGATCCCGTAATGCTTTTGATATTGTTACTTTGGAAACATTTAATTGCTTTGCCAAATCTTCCAATTTTACGGGTTGAGTTTTCTTAACCATAACTATATCTGATTTCTGTTTTTAATATAATCTATTTATTAACGCATTTACTTTTTAACCAAAAAAAAAGATTTCCCGCTGCTTTATAATTTTCATACCCTACCGGCAATTTTCTGTTATCGTAATATTCGTTGTAAAACCAAGGATCACCAACGGCAAGTACCACCCCTTTACCGTATTCAGAAATTGCTATGGAGCAATTTTCATTTTGCTTTAAAAGACAATTTGCCGGAGCCGAAACTTTGATCGTGCTTATCTCTTTTAAATAAATACTTTTTACATCATTAAAGATTGGGTGTTTGGGAAAAGATTCAATCTTTCCCATGCTAAAATTCTTACCGACTACACGGTTCCTGCTGTCACCATTAAAATGTATTCCAAATTTTTCTGTAAGCAAATTAAGATTATCAAATTCACAATTCAAACTGTCGTTAGCCAAAACGAGAAGTATTCCGCCGCTCTTAACCCATGATACTATTGCGTTTCGCGCTTCTTTATCAATATAATTAGGATTTGGATTCTCGTTTGGGATATCAGGATCAACAATAATATAGATTGAAAGTTTTTTTAATATCTGTGAGGTTGGAGAATTTTCCACTTTCAAAATTGAGCCCCCTATGTCACAAATCATTTTTCCTAATTCAGAAAAGCCGGAGTTGGTGGTATCTTCCCAAGTATAATGAAATCGCTTTCCATTTTTATGTTCGTTGTTAAAAAAATAATCTAATCCCACGGTAAATTTTTGTCGCTCATCTTTACAGATGGAATCATTCGCAACAGATTTTTCTAATTCTATTGCCGATAAAATAAAAGGACCGTACCCCTTATAATCATTTATTCTGATTTTTTCATTTATGTAATATTCATAACTCCCGTCGCGATAAGGTTTGCCTCCCAAACCGGCGCCGGCACAAACATTATTTAAATAGAGCATTCCTTTCTCATCAAACGTAACGAGATTTTCAACAGCACCGTTAAATGATTCCTTTGCAAATTCCAAATATTTTTTATCGAGATATCCCTTATTTACTCCTTTCGCAAAAGCATAAGTGAACATAAGAGAACCTGATGCTTCAAAATAATTTCCTTCCCGATTTCCTTTATCAACGACTTGATACCAGAGTTTTGTTTTTGAATCGCGGTATTTCATTAAACTCGCAGAAAGATTTTTCAAGATAGAAATTAATTCATTTCGTTTGGGATGATCTGTCGGGAAGTAATCCAACACATCGACGAGCGCCATGCAGTACCAGCCGATTCCGCGTCCCCAAAAATTTGGCGAAGTACCGGTAAGTGTATCTGCCCATTTCTGATCTTTCTTCTCGTTCCATGCATGAAATAAAAGACCGGACGAAGTGTCTCGAGTATGATGTTCAATAAAAGAAAACTGATTGAAAATATCATCGAAAGATTCTTTCTCATCAAATAGCGAAGCATATTTTGCATAGAAAGGTTCACCCATATATAATCCGTCAAGCCACATTTGATTTGGATAGATTTTTTTATGCCAAAATCCTCCTTCACTTGTTCTCGGTTGATTTTGCAATTGTTTTCTAAGTAATTTAGCGGCGTTCAGATATTTTTCTTCGTGCGTTACCGTGTAAAGAGTTAAGAGCTGTCTTCCGGGAGCAATGTTATCAATATTGAAATCGCTATACTTATATGTTTTAATATTTCCGAAATCATCAACATAATGATCAAGATTTTTTTTGATGTATTCAAAATATTTTTGTTGATGGGTCATCTCCCACATTTGATAAAAAGCTTCGAGGATCAACCCCTGCTCATAATTCCATTTGGAACTTTTTTTCTCACCAGAGTAAGTAATGGAATCAGGATGTAACGCGATGAAGTTTTCAACGAGTTTCGCAGCGTTTATTTCCGGTTTAATTGATTGTGTCTTTTGTTGAGAAAACAAAATCAGATTAACAAAAATTAAAAGAACAAGTAAATAGCAAAAGCGTTTCATGTATGGTAAGTTGAATTGTTCTGAAAAGGTTTTTCTCACTTTAAAATAATCATTTTCTTCATTTGCATTAAATTACCGACTTGCAGTTGATAGAAATATATTCCGGAAGCAAATGTATTATTTTTAACTGATAGAATTTTATGATGAATTCCTTCGGATTGATATTCATTAACGAGCGTTGTTACTTCATTTCCGAGAACATCATATATTTTTAATATTACGTGCACGCCAATTGCCAATTGCCAACTGATTACCGTTTCCGGATTAAATGGATTTGGATAATTTTGTAACAAATTAAAGGTAAAGGATGCATCCGAATTTTGAGATTCGTTAATAACTACCGGATCTAATTTTGCAACGCCCGCATTTTGCTTGACAATATCTTTTATGCTTTGAGCATCAGCTGAAGTGTAACTGTAATACATCCTCGGATCAAAATTAAAACCTTGTAAGTTCTCTACCAGAACACCGGAATTGGTCGAATAATTATCGAGCGTCTTAACAAATCCAACCGGGTCTCCGCTCAAAGTTTCGCCGGGATCATTGATCGTTGAAATTAAAATTGGTGTTGGAGTATTTTCAAAATAATTTCCTTCAACTAAAACTTGCGCCTGGCATGTTACCCCAACTCCATATCCTCCATTAATCCCAACGTTTGAGTAGAGATTGTTAAGAAGATGGGCTTTTGCAAATCTGATTCTCGGCTGCCGTGAATATGTTCCATCAAACCAATTTCTATAATAAGTTACTTTCATCGTTGTGTCAGAAACTTGATTTGTTGTGTGTCCAAGTAAACAAGTTTTTCTGTGGTTCATAAAATGATTGTATGAAACCGTAATATTAGATGCACCGCTTTTTATATCCAACTGACCATCATGATCACTCCCAGAGAGATCAACCGAAGGACTATCGGTAAAAGAACAATGATCAATCCAAACATTATTGCTTCCATCAATAGAGAGTCCGTCTTTCTCGTCTACTTTGCAATCAGCAAACATAATATTTTGAACAATGATATTTTTACAATCAACGATCTTCATACCGAATCCTAAGAATTCCGCATCAACTCCTAATCCAATGATCGAAATATTGCTCGTACGTTTCACTGAAATTTCTGTTGAATACCCGCTTATAACACCGGAGATAAAAATGATTAACGGAGTGTTGATTCCCTTTTCTCGCGCCAGCATAATATCTGCAATCTGTTGAGCATCGGCAGCGAATACAGTATCACCTCCGGTTCCTCCGGTTGTTCCTCCATCAAGTGTGGCAAAGCCAACTAAATTACTGGTATCGATTATTTCTTTTACTCCAGTACCCAAAAGCGCAACCGCTGTTTCTGCACCGCCACCCGAAATGACAATATTTCCATTATATGTTTTACTCTCAGTAGGAATGAATCGCGTAAAAATTATTGTACTTGGGAGCGAATCATTTAAATAGGGTATCTGAATAATGGATGAAAATCCAGTCGAATTTAATAAGGAAATCTCAAAATCTTCCAGGGCTTGAAGATTGATAACTCCTCCACCGGGGTTTAATAATGAACCCGATAAAGTAAAACTTTTTATTGCAGTATCTTTGTTGACTGCCAGATATCCAAAGCTTAGCTGTTTCGGATTTGCCAAAAGTGTTGCAACGGATAATGTTGAATTTGTTGACCCTGAAATAAGCACGGAATTGGTTATAACATATTTTGATGTTGTGCTCGAAATATACCAGGGGTAAATTCTTACATAAAAAATTTCGTTATCGGCGATCGATATATTTGGAGAAGCAGAAATGTTTGAACTACTCGGCGTAGAGCTACTTAATGTGAATGCGCTTCCGACTTGTGTGCGTTGGGAAAAAGCAGAATCTTTTGAATAATAAATATTTGCTCTCATTCCACTCCCTGCATTGACGTATAATGATAATGAGAGAGAAGAAATTGTGAAAAAATTTCCTTGTTTTGGAGAAACTCGAAATTGCATAAAACGGTTAACATTTTCAGATGATTCTCCCGGCCATGTTCCCGCTGTACCTGTTGGACTACTTCTTTGTACATTGCTTGCATATGTTGCTTGCATGTTTGATAATTCTTGGTCACCTCCCACAATATTTCCGTCAATCACCGCGGATTGATTATCAACTAAATTCCATAAACTAGATGCGACGCTCTGTGCTTCTATACCAACATTGATGGAAATAATGGTTAAGATTATAACCGGAAAATTTTTTAACATATTAAAGAAATACTTTTTGCTTAATAATTTGGTGGGCTCAATCGACCTTGAAAAATAATCTTATCTTGCGATCTTGCTATGCGAGAAACACTTAAGAAAAGATCAGTACGTTTACAATAAAAAAAAAGATTCCACCTTATTATGAGTGGAATCTTTTTCATAATACGAACTTATTTCGTTAACATCATCTTTTTAGTAATGACGAATGAACCGGCAGTTAATTTATAAATATAAACACCGCTGGTAAGATTATTAGCTCCGAAACTTCTTTCGTAAATACCCTGTTCCAAATTCTCATTTACCAACGTTGCAACTTTTTCTCCGAGAACATTGAATACGGCAACATTTACAAATGAATTCAATGGAATTTCAAACCTGATTTTTGTTTCAGGATTGAATGGATTCGGATAGTTGTCCAGTGCGTAAGTTAATGGTTTACCTTGGAAATCAACTTCAACAGTTTTACCATATGAGGAAGTTCCATCATTATCAACTTGTTTTAATCGATAGAGATATTTTCCGCTGAGAACATTCTTATCAGCATAAGAATAATTATTGGGATTAAGCGTTGTTCCAACACCGGCAACAAAACCGATTTTTGACCATACTTTTGTAGTTGCGTTGGCACGTTCAACCTCCCAACCTCTATTGTTTAATTCTGTCGCCGTCTTCCATGAAAGCAGAACATCTTTACCGGAAATTGCGGCACTGAAAGAAACTAATTCAACAGGTAATGCATTTGCGGCATCACTAACTGTCCAATCTGAAAATGAAGTTGTATTTACTGTTATGCTTCTTGAGGTATCAATATTTTGTTCAGTTCCAACTGCAAACCAATGGGCTCCGGCATCATTACTCTTGTAAATAGTAGCAGTGGTTAAGTCTTTTCCGTTGTCATCATCTTTAACCCAGGTAAAGGAAATTTCTCTTCCGTTGGTTGGAGGATTAGTAGAAGTAACCGTCCATCTTCTTGCAATTCCCGATTTTCCGGAAATTGTAACTTCCCCGTTAGCACCGGAGATTCTTGTAACCGTAACGTCTCCCAAATTATCAATGCCGGCACCAAGAGAAACACCAACACCACCCAAAGATGAAACTGAATCTGCTAAAACTGTTTGGGTCGTTGAAAGCGTTCCAATTACATATCTTGCACTGTCTTCACCTGAGATTGATCCACCGTTTCTTAACGTCAATGTGTGAGTAGATGTAGATAAATTCCCATTAGTTAACGTTAGTTTTGCAAGAGATAACGGACCTTGTAATGTTGTCCCTGATGCATTATTTAATTCAAATGCATTCAAAGTTGTAATAAAACTTGGAATATTATTTCCGGCAGCACTTCCCGAAATCTGTAAAGAAGATGTTGCATCCGTAATTAAATTAGAAGCGACTCCGGTAAATGGTTTGCTGAGAATGAGAGTATTCGCCCCCAAGTTAAGTTTCCCTGTCCCAACAAAATTAATAAATGTTGAATCGCCTGATAGGTCAATCTTCCTATCAACTGCAATATCATTAATTACACCACCATCATTAACTGTAATATTGGTTGTTCCTAATCCACCAGCAAGCAAGTCTCTGGCGATATTAACAGTTCCATTTACTATTAAGTTACAAGCTTTCCCAACACCAGGTCTAAGACTTAGATGACTCGCATTTCCATCTGGAGTAAAGGTCATCGTTCCGTTGACTGTTATATTCATATTGTAGTTTCCATCTGAACCTGAACTGGTTCCTACAGTAAAACTTGCCATATTACCAAACGTAATTGTTTTTCCGGCATTAATTACGAAGGTAACTCCATCTTTGCTATTAGAATAAACAGCAGATCCCCCGGTACCTGATGAGCCTGAATATTGAACAGCAATATTTGCATCAAAAGTAATTGTTTGGGAAGCAGTCTGTGGTTGTACCCGACATATATGATAGGTACCGTTGCCTGTTAATATTGCATTCGCGTTGTACGGTTTAACTCCAAGTCCATCATCGGTAGCTAGACCAAATGAACCATTGTTAATTAAACTATCATAGAGATTGAGGTATTTAGGAGAGGCGGAACTACCCGTACAAACAATCGCACCTCCCGCATCAATTACCAATTTATTCACTGCTTTAGAACTTGTTTCAAATGAAATGGTATGACCGCTACGGATAGTGACATTTGTGGTGAGACTTGGAGTGGTTGCTGCTGCAACCCAATTAGTGCCGTCGAAACTTTCCCAGGTTGCTGCTACGAACCAAACTCCCGAAGCAGCGCTTCGGAAATCACCGGTCGTCTGGCTGAACGTATTGGCTGTGAACAACAGACCAATAATAAGAACGTTTAATAGAAGTAAGAACTTTTTCATGATATTTCCTTTTTGTTTGTTATATGTAACTAAGTTATTTCTAAGTGAATTTTTGTAGACTCAACTGAGATGAAAGAACTTCAAGGTATTAATACATGATAAATCTGTCGAGAAGTTAATTATTTTAATAATTAATAACAAGGTAAGATTTGCACTAGAAAATCCCGCTTAACTATTCCCTCAGATAACGAAAGTTAAATTTTGTAATTTATTTCTAGCAAAGTATGTTAAACTTATTGATTTAATTAAAAGTTTAAGCCAACTGAAATCCGGTTAACAGAATCAAATATTTCAAAACGTGAATAAGAATAATTAAACTGTATATCATAATCCGAGATAGAAGTATCAATCCCCAAACCACCTGACCATGACGCTAAATCACGATTGGTTTGATATCCGGCTCTTAGATAAATCATTTTCATCAGTTTATACTCTGCACCAAAATTTACTCTTTCGGAGTAATTATTTTGATGGAGAAAATCTACAGCGACATTTAAAGCATAATCGCTGTTATGTCCCGGCTCAATGATATCATAGAAATCCATCGCAGCGCCCAACGTGAACGTAAGAGGAAGTTGCTCATCAATTTCTTCTCTCTTTATATTAGAGGCAAAATTACGAATGGCCATTCCGAATGCAAAACTCTTAAATCCTGTTTTATATTTTACCCCGGCATCAAATACTAATTTGGTAGCGTTATTCTTTTTTAATGTCCCACCACCAAGTAAACTTTCACCAAGATTTTGAGCAGCAATCTTCATATTTCCGCCAATAGCAAATTGTGTTGATATTGCTTTTGCATAGGATACCCCGAATGCATAAGCACCAACATTTGCCACTTCCCCATTTTCCGTATATCCAAGAGGATTCAAGCTTAGCAGTTCATCGTTCAGTAAACTTGTTCCGATGATTGTTCCATAATCTACAGTTAATAAATTGAGCCCAACCACTCCGTAGTTGCCCAAATTCCATGAAGCGCTTCCACTCATATAATCTATATCAGTTGCAAATGAAGTGATGTTTAGGGATACATCAAATTCATTTGCAACATCCGCCAATCCGGCAGGATTATAAAACATGCTTTCGGAAGAATTACCAAGAACGGTAAAAGCTTCGCCCATCGCACATGCTTTTGCAGAAGTTCCGACAAGAAGGAAATTCATGGTGCTCTGTGCCACTTTATTTAACTTAACCTGTGCAAAACTGAATGAAGTAAAACTTAATAACAAGATGAATAATAGTTTTTTCATTTTATTACCTCACCACGATAAATTTCTGAAACGATTTTTCACCGGATGGTTTTTGAAAAACCGCGATATAAACCCCACTGCTAATTACCTGTTGACTGGAGGTGATCATATCCCAATCTTCAAATCCGTTATTATTTGGATCATTGTGCTCAATGGTTTGGACTAGATCACCATTTTCTGTGAAAATTTTTATTGTTACAACGGCAGGAAGATTAAAAAAATCAATTTGTCTCCTATCGGTGTTATGATATGGATATACAAGAAGTGGGTCACTGATATTATAGGGATTCGGTGCAATCCGTATCTTGCTCATATCCTCCTGCGGAAAATTTGGAGGTTTGATAAATGAAATATTCGGAATGTATCCCCTATTACTAAACATAATCTTTCCTCGAGTCGATGGTTCTGCGGTTAGATCATTTTCATCAATTTTTGCCTTTGCTTGTATGTAATAGTAATACTGTGCACCGGGGAAAAAATTCTTATCTTTAAATAAATGTTGTGCAGCTTTATCGTCACTTCCCGAAGAATATATTTCACGATAAAAAACTGTATCCTCATTAGAAGCCCTTCTTAAAATTCTGTATCCATCAAAATTGGGCATTGATTCTGCCGCAGCATCAGTCCATTTAATTTCGACTCCGTCGCCATACCCGGTAATCTCAAAATAATCTGGTGGCGGCGGCGCTTGAGGGATTAAGTAATTATTTTGAAAATTCCATTTTGCTCTATATGATGCTAACATTACTGAATCGATCCCCTTACTGATCCATCGGTCTTTCCGTTTATCTTGTTCGGAAGCATTTGTTGGAAATGCAAAATTTGATGGAAGCCAGCCAGTTTCCGCATCTGGCATATTGGGAGGATTTTCCAATGTCCCGTTCTGCCATTCCTTTCCAATTTCTTGTGCTTTTTCATTTCCAATTCCAGTAAACCCGCAAGCATAAACAATTCTGATTTTCGTATTGGGAAGAAAAGTATAAGGACCAAAGGAACTAAAATTTCTAGAATTATTACTTGTTGTGGTACCGGAAGGAAAGTTCGAGAAATCCGGAGTTCCCAATTCATCATTATTTATTCCGTGATGTGTACCTGGAATTCTTCCTGGCAGGGAATCTCGATCTGATAAACCACCGCGGATAGCCCAAAAGTTTTTACTTCCAAACTCATCTTCACCAGCGTCAGGAGTTGGGAATTTTGTTTCATTCCCTATGTAAGTAACTTTTGGCTGCAGAAAATCATCAACATCTAGAGCGGGATTTGAATAAGGCTCTTTTGATGCATGAAGGATTGTATAAAATGTAAAATTTGTATTTAGAAGTCTACCGTGTTGTGTTGGGACCGGAGATCCCATATTATCGCCTGATGAATTTGGATCGTCAGCGCTATAGAAGTAGAAAACCCGCAATGAATCATTTGGTCTTCCCCCGTAATAATGCTGCCAAACATTTGTATAGACAGGTCGCTCTGCTGTCTGAGGTGAAGGAGCCGAACCAAATGAATAGTAATTATTCCCCATAGCTTGCTGTAAAGAGATGTGGAAATTTCTTAAAGTATCTAATACTAACGAATCTCCACCATTCGAAGTTTTTTTATTATATCCGACATTTGAAAATTCTGCATCAATTATCACGTAATTATCGTTGTAGTTTTGGCTCCAGACCATAATTTTTCTTTTAACTTCAACCCCTAAAACATTTTTATAAGTTCCCTCCACCACTTGATCATAAGTTCCATTAGTAAATTGTGAAGGATCATATACGCCGAAATCAGTTATTCCGACGGGTTCATTTTCAATAATTTGTGTGGGAAATTTATAACGAATATAATTTGTTATAGGGACAATAACTTTTCCGTTTGGTTGAAAATCATTTTTAGGACCAAAGACTGCAACTTTATAGACAGAGTCCTTTAACGTAGGAGCCAACCAATTAGTTGCCGCAAGTTTAAATCCCGATCCGAAAAAATTGTCGTTATATTGACCTCGATACTGGAGAATATCATAATCATTCGGAAAGAAACCAGATCGAAAATCGAAGGTTGCTTGGTCACCGTTTGCTGTTACTCCTCCCCAAATTCTGCCGAGTTTTATTTGGACAGTTTGAGACTCTAAAGTTTGAGCTACTGCCGGGAGAAAGAAAATCAGTACAAGAAAAAAAACTATTTTTCTTGATGTGAGATGACCAAATATTTTTGAATTCATTCGAAACTCCTGCAAGAATAAATTTAATCTTTAAAAATCGACCTTTACTCCGAACCAAATATCTCTCGGGTATCCGTTGACCCAGTAAGAAAAATTTGGATCGTTGATGTAGGGTTTGTCAGCCGATCTTAAATCTCCTACCTTATCATTTCCAGGGATAAACATCCCTTCATACTTAATATCGTTTCTATAAATATCATATTCCGGTGAGTCATACATGGGTAGATGCAACGATGAAAAATAATTACTTTCATCATCTGGGGTGGTATTGTCGAAAGCATATCCTTTACTTAATAAACTAACTTTGAAATTAAATACATTTGTGATATCGGCAAATACCGTAGTATTGAACCCGGCAATGTTAAAGGATTTACTTAACCTCACATCAACCATATAATAATCGGGATATTGAAGGTTAGATTTAATCCCATTTTTACCGAGTGGATTCCAAGTAAAATACTCACCGGCTTTCCATTTTGCGGAGATAGTAAAATTCCATCCGGAGATCAACCGATCTAACCACGGATCTTCCAATAGATCATTCGGGGATTTAAGTGTGATGTTTGCGGTCAACTGTGGCTGGGGTAAGAATTTGTCTTCATCTCCGGCATACAAGCCCTGCTTGTCGTCATTAACCTTAATATCATAAAAAAATTCGTGACCTGTAAGTCCTGATTTTTTTAGCATATAATTAAAGTTCACCCAACCGGTGATCCAACTGTTATCCTGTTTCGTAATATTTACCTCAACTCCCTGAATATCTTCGTAATTATTATTTGCCGAATTATCGTAATTAATTTTCCCATCTGCACTAAGATAATTTACACCACCTTGTTGACCTGTAACGTCTTTGGAATAACCTGAAACAGCTAATAAAATATTCTCATAAAAATTGTATGATAATCCCAACTCATACGAAATCGTTTTGGGTGGCTCAAGATTTGGATTTGAAATCTCATACAAACCATTCTTTGTATAACGGAAGGTAACTAAGTACATAGAGGAATATGGTGGATTGGACCTGAAGTGTCCATAATTAAAATAGAATTTAGAATTTTCCGTAACCGGGAAAGCGATACCAACTCTTGGACTAAGCGTCATATAATTTTTGATGGGCTGCAAAAACCCAGGGTGAGTTTTATCGTATTCTTCCCACCATTCCCAAATTAATGATCTTCCTTCAGACAATTTTTGATAAAAACTATCTGCTGCCGCACCCGAAGTGAGATCTCTATAGGGGACGTTGACAAAAGCATCTGTAGAAAAAGGATCACCCGTAGGCCATTTGCCACCACCACCATAAAAATAGTCCAATCTTAATCCGATGTTTGCGACCATTCCTTCATACGAAATTTGATCTTGTGCATAAAATCCGGTTTGGCTTGGCTTCCTATGATAATTGAACTCATAAGTATTATATGCATTTGTATTCCACTTCTCCCAAAAATTATGATTTAAGTCGATCAAATTGTATTCGATTCCAGACTTGAAATAATGATGCTCTCCGTATTGTGAAGTAATATCGAACTTTGCTTTGTATTGTTGAGTGTGCACATTTGTGTAGAGATCACCTTCCTTACTTCTAAACCTTCTGGAAATTCCAGGCAAAGCATCATATCCGGGATAAGTATAGGAAATGGTATCGGTTCCAAAAATTCCGACAAGTTTATTGTTTGGAGCGAACTGCCATTTACCATAAGGCATCTCGGAAACAGGAAAAGGTCCGAAGTGAGTAAGCACGGTATTATCACGGTTGTCTCCGGTAGGAGAGTGATCTTTGATTGAGAGATAACTCAATGACATCTCCCAAAAAGTTCTTTCGCTTAATACATGGTTCACATTCAGTCCTGTCATAACAGTAGTCTGATCTAACAGTGGAAATAAAGGAGGGTCATACCATTGATCAGTTGTTCGGATGAATTGTTTGACGTTATCAATAGGCATAAATCCCCCTTCTCTTTTTGCATCAGGGGCATCTGCAAATGCCGGACGGATCGGACTTACTCCCAATTGTCTTTTCCAAAGTCCATTCAGTGTAATGGTGAGCGACTGTAACGGGCTTGATTTTATGGTTGCCAATGTAACATACGATTTTTCACTCCGTCTGCTAACGGGCATGATGTAATATTTTTCTTTTGAATTGTTTGAAATGTAAAATGTAGCGTCCCCCAGCTCCTTACTTACAAATGGAACCGGACCACCAAAACCTGCATCAATATTATAATCCGAACCAGTTTCTTTCATTGCATGATCAGCTATAAGTTTTTTCTGCTCATCCGAAACTGTGTAGCCCAACTCGGCAAGAGCATCATAATCGGGTTTTGCCATATGCATCCAGGCTGCTAACAAATAAAGATCCAGAGGAGTAGCTTGTTTTCCAACAGGTTTTCCAATATTGAATAAATCAGCTTGTTTATCCCAACCGGTAAATGTTGGGTTATTCTTTAATTGGTATGGATCATCTTTCCATCCTTCAGCAGTTCCGACAAACGCAACTTTTGGATCCAAGTATGGAGCTAATGCGGAACTGTGAACATCGGTAAATTCAGGTCCAAATCGTTTCATATGTTCAATGTTCTTAGAGACATTGATTGTTCCATGATAAGCACTTTTACTTCCCGATTTTGTGGTAATATTTATTAATCCGGAACGGAAGTTTCCATATTCAGCATTAAATCCACCGGAGAGTAAAGAGACTTGCTCAATCGAACTAAGAGGGATACTCGTCTCCGCGTTTCCAACCGCAGCATTGTTATAAGCCATTCCGTTAACCATTGTTCCCGTTTGATCTGCTGAGCCGCCACGAATTTCTAAAAATCCATTTGAAGAGGAAACACCTGGCTGTTTTTCAAGAAACGCATTTATCTCCCTAATACCTGCTGCATCACCTAACTGTTCATTAGTAACTACCAATTGTGTGTTCGAAACTTCTTTATGTAAATTATTTCTAGGAGCTACTACAAGAACTTCCTGCCCTTGAAATGCTGTTGATGATAATTCAATATCTACTGTTGTTATGCGGTCTGCAGAAACAATAACATCAACAATTTTCTTTTTCGTATACCCTATCATCGAAACTTGCAAACTGTAAGTACCAACGGGAACGTTCACAATAAAATATTTCCCATTTAAATCGGTTGATGCGCCTAAATACGTATCCTCAAGAACCGCATTTACTCCAATCAAGGGTTCTTTGGTGTCTGCGTCTTTTACTGTACCAACAATCCTACTTTTAGTCTGTCCGAAATTTATTGCAGCGACTAAAAGAAGAAAAAGTAAAGTTAGCTTTTTGGAAAAAAATTTTGAAGGTAACACTAAACTCATATTCACTCCGAAATCTAATATTATTTTGAGCTTATTTAATTTTGTGCGTAAATACTTGATGTATCCGAAATATTTTTCAAATAATAAAACAGACATGAACTATTATTTTAGCAGCAGCATTTTTTTGATCTGAGAAAAATCACCAGCATGAATTTTATAGATATACATTCCACTCGCAAAAACCTTTGTATCTGTTGCGAACTCTGCGTTATAACTTCCAGCTTCCTGCCATTCATTAACAAGCACAGCAACTCCATTCCCTAAAACATCATAGACTTTTAGGGTAACAAGACAGTTTTCTGCAAGCTGGTAGCTAATTTTTGTGCTTGGGTTAAAAGGGTTAGGATAATTCTGCTCCAACAAAAAGGTTTTTACATTTGTTAGAGAAGCTTTTACAACATTTGAATATCGGAACGTTCCGTCAAAATCAATTTGTTTTAAGCGATATTGAAATTCAGTTCCGCCTTTAGGTTTATCGGTAAATGAATAATCTTTTGCGGTGGTAGTACTTCCGTTTCCCTTTACAAATCCGATTTTCTGCCATGATAATTCGGCGCCTGATGAAATCGAAGCGCGTTCAATTTCAAATCCGTTATTATTTACTTCGCTGGCTGTTTGCCATGTAAGCATAACATTTCCTTTCTGAGTTTTTGCTCGAAAAGAAACTAGTTCTACCGGAGTAAAACTATCTTTAATTGCTATTTTCTCCGGGATCCAATTTGCGGCGTATGTAAACCCGGAACCATTATTATTCTTCGAAAAAATATTCGCTATCGTATAAGTTGCCGCTTCTTGTTCAGTTAAAGTTGCCGGTTGGTTAGCGCCTGGCCAGGCAACATTCATAACCGCTCTGCTTTGCGCTCCAGGACCGGTGCATCCATATTCTGCATATAACGAAGGATTAGGTCCCATCACTGTCCATCCCGCTGCATTTACTGTTGCCGGTTCATAACAATTTATATAAACAGTTTTTGGAGCAGCCTGCCATGGTCTTCCAAGATAAAAAGTCGTCATCGCTTTTTCATCAGCGCCTAATTCTCCGGCTGCCGGTGAACCAAGAGTGCTATTCAAAAATACATATCCATAAGAATAACCTGCTTCGGTAGCTCCTGCTGTTAAAACTCCACCTTGTCTGTTGCAATAAATGGTGCAGCTATCAAAAAGAACTACATCACGTCCAAAAATAAAATCTACTGAACCTTCTATGTAACAGTTTTTATTATAGATTCTATCCGGTCCACTTATTCCACCCTGCGTATAATAAGTATCTTGAAAACCAAGCATTCTGCAATTGTAATAAGATTGTCTATCGCCATTTGTACGCAATGCTACGGCTTGTGCTGCTGTACTTGAGGGCGCATATGCATTTGCCGTATTCCGGAAAGTGATATTCTGCGCCTGGAAATCACTTGCATCAATTGCACAAGTATAAGACGTACTCGTTCCGTTGCTTAAAACACCATGCGTAGTGCGATTATTCCCGGCATAATCATCATATGTGATAATCGTATTATTTTTATCCTGCCCTATCAGAACTACATTGATCTTCCCCGCCGCAAGAGTAACTTTATCATAATAAATTCCATTTCTTACATAAATAAACCAATGCCCGGTATAACCAGGTGTTACCGCATCGAATGCAGCTTGAATATTTGTATAATCACAATTTACACCTACGGTTCCATTGATGTCGACAATTTTATCAACATCCGGTAATGCTGCGGGAGAGTCAAACGTAACTTCAGCGCCGTATCCTGTTCCTGTACTGTTTGTAGCATACGCACGAACATAATAGCTTTTTCCATAAACAAGCCCGCCGATAAATGTGGTAAAAGCTCCTGTTCCACCTGCACCAACACTGTTAAAATTATCAGCAAGCGTAGGATTATGAGAAAGACTCCAACAAACACCACGATCAGTAATATTTGAACCACCCCATTCCGTAATAGTGCCGCCGCTCTTTGCTGAAGTATTAACAATATTTGTAACCACTGATGTTGTTAATGTAGGCACTGCAAGCGATGACATTGTGGTGAAAGTAACCTCGTTACCATAAGCTGTTCCGGCGCTGTTGGTTGCATATGCGCGCACATGGGACAAAGTTCCCGCGATAAGACCGGTGATGGAACTTGAAAATGGGGCTGATGTTGTTCCATCAGTCGTGAAATTATCAGCAAGAGTAGGAGTTGCGGAAGTACCCCAGCAAACACCTTTTGCAGTAATGGCTGCATTTCCATCATTAGAGATTACACCTCCGCCTGTAGCAGTGGTTGTAGAGATGTAGGTGATTTCATTTGTTGTAAGCGTTGGAACAACAGCTACAGAAGCCGGATTAAGGTGAGCTATTACAAAATCATTAGTTGTCAACGTACCTAAGGCTGTTGATGCTCCGAATGCGTTGGATAGAATAGTTCCTGTATTATCCGCGGTTCCACTTCCGCCAAGATTTATCCATGCGTCGGCGCCATCGTCTTTAGCAATTCTGATATTATCTTTCGCACTAACATCAGTACCGTCATTTGTATCATAACTTAATTGAATAGTTGCGTTAGAAACATTAGCTCCCACTCCTTTAACAATATGAACATATCTTACCGAAGAAACGCCCTCTAACGTAGCAGGTAATGTATTCGCCGCCGGAGCGCTTTCAATTAGTTCAGCGGTATAGATTGTTGAAGTTGAAGCATCTTGAGTAAGGTCTAATACAACAGGCCGATACACACTTTTCCCGATAGGGAATGTAACCGTTTTAGCTGTAGCCGCTGCAACCGTTGCTGCAAGCGGACCACTGACATAACCTGTTCCGGTGGTAACTGTTCCAAGTGCGGTTAAGGTTATCAAGTTGGCAGAAGTTGATATAAATTTACCGCTTGTAAGAACAAGATTTCCCGCATTGGATGAACTACCTACTGTTATTGGAGTATTTAAAGTTACCGTTGAATTATTTTGAACACCATAATTCAAGTTAGCATTTGCCGTCGAACTTGTATAACTGAAAAATTGTGATCCGTTATTTTTTGAAAAAATGAGGATGGTTCCGATAGTTTTATTCGAAGGAAGTACAAATACAGAAGTCTCTGAAAAAGAAACATCACCTTCAACATACCAGGTTCCAAATCCACCCGAGCCTGCGCATAAACTAAATTTACTATTACTCGATACATCGATATTCCCTTTTACCGTAACATTATATTGAGCCGCACCGCTGGATCCGCTAACGGTAAGGTTACCGCCGTTAACAATTATATTACCATTGATCGTCAGAGTTCTGGTTGTGGCTGCACTTGTCATTCTTAAATAAGTTGAGCCGCCGGAAGCGCCCGATGCCGTAACCGTAAGATTTCCGCCAATAGTAATATTATCCCAGCCCAAATTTAAACTTGCTGATTGGCTTGGGCAATTCCAGGTAAAGTTATAATAATTTTGAAGTGCATTACCAGGTGAAGCGCCTGTTATTCCGGTTATAAGACAAGTAGAGCCGGTGTTCCATGTGGACATCGGAATTGAGGAGCCCGCAAGTCCATGCTCGTAAGTACTACCATCATTAAAGGTAAAAGAAAGTGGAACTGAAGTTGTTGCGGTAATACCTGCTGTGTTTTTTAAATAACCGCTAACAACAACATTACATCCGCTGTTTATAGTAATAGCAGAAGCAACCGTTACGGTTTGTCCACTCTGTATTGTGATTGTTTCTGTTGCGCCTGCTGGAGCGCTTACCGCGTCTATCCAGGCAGAACCATCATACGTCTGCCATGTTGTAACATCACCCCAGTTACCATCATCTTTGGAACGGTAATCTCCTGAAAGTTGAGCATAATTGTTCAGTTGGATTGATAGCATAATTGCCACAAAAAAATAACGTCCCCTTTTTTTCATATGACACCATTAATAATTAGTTAGCTGATTTTTATTGAATCGTTCTATGCTTCATCTTCTACAAGACAAATAAATTACTACCATGATCTTATTGGCCTACAAATTTTCCATTTACTGTGACGTTCTTAAATTTCAGATTTTCAACATTTTCTATAAAATTTTCTTTTTCTACATAATTGAAACAACAGTTCTTCAGAAACACATTCTTGAGGGGAGAGTTCTTGAAAGCTTTGATCCATACGGCATATTTACTTTTCTGCGATGTAACATTCTCTATGTTGATATTTCTTACGGTTGGAATGAAATTTCCTTTATCTGCTTCTTCATAAAAATAATCTACTAAGATGACTGCTTCTCCCACTTGCCCAACTGAGATATTTCTGACGAAGATATTCTCGATGATTCCACCTCTGACTGCATTCGTCTTTATTCTTATCGCCCTGTCTAAATTCGGACTATCCATCGTACAATTTTCCGCAAAAATATTTCTTACTCCGCCCGAAATTTCACTCCCAACTACAACTCCGCCGTGACCATCTTTCATCTTACAGTTTTGGATCACAAAATTTTCACTTGGCAAGTTGATCCTTCTTCCGTCGGCATTTCTTCCCGATTTAATAGCAATACAATCATCGCCTGTATTAAATGAACAATTTTTTATTAAGACATCGGTGCAAGATTCAGGATCGCATCCATCGTTGTTTGGTCCAAGTCCTTCAACGGTAACTTCAATAATACTGATGTTTGAAGATAAAACCGGATGAATGAACCACATCGGGGAATTCTTTAGGGTAACACCTTCCAACAAAATATTTTTGCATTTGTAGGGTTGAAAAAAATTTGGTCGTAAAAAATGTCCTTCTCCAAAAATTCTTTCTTCCGGTGGAATATTATCTTCAGCCATTCGAAAAAGTTTTTTTCTTGCTTCGTTTTGCGTTTGTCCCTTTATTGACTTTGAACTTTTCCCTTTCCAACTCCACCAATTATCATCGGAGCCTTGCCCGTCTAAAATACCTTTTCCGGTAACTGCGATATTCTCTTGTCCATAAGCATAAATAAGCGCTGAGTAATTCATGCACTCAACGCCTTCCCAGCGAGTAAAAACGACGGGAAGATATTTACTTTTATCATCGGTAAATTTTAGTATAGAATTTTCGGAAAGATATAGATTAACATTACTTTTTAGATGAATGGCTCCCGAAAGAAAAACACCTTCGGGAATAACAACTCTCCCGCCACCGCTTTTGTTGCAGTCATCAATCGCATTTTTAATTGCTGAAGTGCAATCGGTAGTCCCGTCTGGTTTTGCTCCATAATTTGTAATTAGAAAATCTTTATTGGGAAAAGTTGGAGGAACTATTCTTTTTAAAATAGTTTTTGCTTCATTCCAATCTACCTTGGATTCGTTTTGGGCACAGGAAATTGAAAAAAGTAATAAGAATAGAACGAAAAAATTTCCGATAAAGTTTTTTTTCATAACGGTATTCTTCAACAATTATTTTAATAAAATTAGTTTGAGTGTTTGTATTCTTTCCCCGGAATTTAATTTCGCAAAATATATTCCGCTAAAGAGTGAACCTGAAACGCTGTTGGCAGCATTCCAGTAAATTTCATGAACTCCGGCTGTTTGAAATGCATCTACTAAAAGCTGAACCCTTTGGCCGAGCGTATTGAATATTTCAAGTTTGATAAAATCACTTTTCTCTAAATTGTAAACAATTTTAGTAGAAGGATTAAACGGGTTTGGATAATTTTGAAAAAGTTTATAATCGTTAGCAACACTAATCGGTTTTTCTTCTACTGATGTAACAATTGTTCCCAATTCGTTTAAGTAATCTTCAAGATTAGTATAACCGGAAGAAGAAATTAAATTTCTGTCATCGGAATTATTGGGATTAAGATTTTTTGCAAGTTCCCAATCGTCCGGCATCCCGTCTTTATCGGTATCAACCGGTGGTGTGGTTGAATTTAATATTGGCCACCCTCCAACATCTTCCTGTGAATCAATGATTCCTTTCCCAACTCCATAACTCCCACCAAAAGTTATCGTACCGGTTTCTGTTTCACTAATAATTCTTGAATCAATGGTATCTCTTTTAGGAATGCACGCTCCTACATTTTGTAAAACTGAAACATATGCTTCTTCGGCAGTTTGGATTGCGATCGGTTCAAATGGAAATGGGTCTATTGCTTTAATTGAAGTGTCGTTTACAAAAGAACCTTGAACTCCACCACTCCAATTATTTGCGCTGATGGTTGTTGAACCGGCAACATAATTTTGATCAACAAAAAATTTCCCTGGTCCCTTGCCAAGCGCCGGATTAGAAGACGGTTCAACAATTCGGTATCTTTTACTTGCATCGGTTGCGGGACCGGATTTATAATAATTTGCTACCATATTTATTGTACCGGCTTCCCCGCCGTAAACACTGTTGAATCCCCAGTTATAAATCACATTATTTCTAAAATCAACATTAACGCACACCGCTGTTTCACCACCGGCAAATCTTGGATTTCTACTAGTATGATGCGCTAACAAGTTGTGATGGAATGAAGCATTTTTGCCCCCCCAAATTCCTCCATAACCATGTTTTCCTTTTGTGTGAAACGAGTTATATAAACTTTCGCTGATCAAACACCACTGCATAGTAAAACTCTCGTTGCCGTAAAAACTGGCACATTCATCGATAGACCAACTAAATGAGCAGTGATCCAAAATGATGTTCTTGTATGTTCCCATACCATGCGCGGCGTCATCTTCAACGTGCAAATAATTATTTATTGTTGCATTCCAATAAGGAGTGCCATTTGCATCCCGAATGAGTGTTGTGTCGCCAAGCCTGCATCGAATAAATCTTATAATTACATTATTTGCTTGAACAGAAAGAGTGTAATTGCTGAGACAAATTCCATCACCCGGAGCGGTTTGTCCGGCAATAGTAACATCCCCTTTGGAAATTTTTAGTGTGGATTTCAGTTTGATGTTACCTGAAACGCGAAAGACAATCGTTCGCGCGCCGGTTTTTCCGATTGCAACTCTCAAACTACCAACACCGGAATCATCAAGATTTGTAACTTCATAAACCACACCTCCTCTTCCACCGGTGGTATATTTTCCGGCTCCTTCAGCTTCCGGGAAAGCCAATTGTTGTGCGGATAGTTTAGGCGCTGCGAATACCAAAGTTAAAACTAATGCAACTAAAATTATAACTCTTTCTCTGGTTGGCTTTAATTCTATTTTATAGATCAAAAACATTCCTTTTTCTTAAATTAAGTTTAGTTGACCACACCGGAAACTAAGCTATTTAAATATCTCTCAAGATTAGTATAACCGGATTCATCAATTAGATTATTATCGAATGCATTTTGTGTATTGAGATTGTTCGCCTTCTCCCAATCATCGGGCATCCCATCATTATCTGAATCAAGCGGCGGGTCGATTGAATGCAACTCCGGCCAGCCGCCTACTTCATCTTGAGAATTTATTATTCCGGTTGTACTAAATGTTGTTCCATTCCGAACAGCAGCAACTACCCTGGCATCAACGGTGTCTCTCTTCGGTGAAATCACTCCGGCATATTTCAGAATTTTTTCGTAAGCAGCTAATGGGTTTTCGTAGCTTATTTCAGCCACGTTAAATGATGAATCTATGCGGATATTTTTACAATCTTTAAATTTACCTTGTACGCCGCCAGCCCAATTATCTTTAGTTATTTTTTGATATCCTTCCACATAATTTTCATCTATAAACCATTTTCCATCCCCGTCGAATGGTTGGATAATTCTGCTTTTATTATGTGAAGATTTACCTGCTTTATAGTAATTCCCAACTACATTGTATTTGCCATGTTCTCCTCCATAAACACTGTTAATACCCCAATTGTAAATAACGTTGTTTCTAAAATCTACCAATTCTGTTTTGAAAGTTGTTTTAGTTCTTGCTCCATTGAATCTTGGATTTCGACTTGAGTTATTTGCTAATAGATTATGATGAAAGGTTGCGTTAATGCCGCCCCAAATACCACCATAACCGTGGGCTCCTTTATGATGAAATGAATTATTTAATGCTTCGGAAATAATTGACCATTGAAGTGTGAAATTTTCATTATCATAGAATGAAGCATTTTCATCGATTGCCCAACTCATTGAGCAATGATCAATAATAATGTCTTTATTTCCGATTCCCGAAATGGCATCGGTTTCCAATTTTGTTTTATCTCCTAATCTGAATCGCAGAAACCGTATAATAATATTGTCTGCTTCCAATAAAAGCCGATCATCTCTTACACAAATTCCATCTCCGGGAGCCGTTTGTCCTGCAATAGTCAAGTTCCCATACTTAACTATAAGTTCAGATTTAAGTGAAATCGTTCCGGAAATTTTAAAAATAATCGTTCTTGGTTCTTTATCTTTTATCGCTTCTCTAAGGCTTCCCGAACCGCTATCATTTAAATTTGTAACGAAGATTACTTTTCCACCTCTTCCCCCGGATGTTAACCTGCCAAACCCTTCTGCACCGGGAAAAGCAGGTGTTTGTCCGTTAGTATTTTCAAAAGAAAGCAAACAAAAAAGAAGAAAATGAATCATGAGTTTATTCATTTTGGGAGACTCCTTTTTATTTGCTTAAAATCATTTTATTTGCGATTATTTTATTCCCGGATTTTAACCTGTAAACATAAACACCGGAGTTTAACTTTGCTGCGTTAAACGTTATAGAATGTTCTCCTTTTACAAGGTAACCATTGATTAGCGTAGTAACATACTGCCCTAAAATATTAAAGACTTCAAGTTGAGTTGATCCTGATTCCTTAAGATTGAAGTTTATTTTTGTTTCGGGATTAAAAGGATTCGGGTAATTCTGTCCAAGCGAAAAATCTACAAGAGATAAATTATTATCATGTATATCGTCCACAAAATTCTTTCCCCAACGCGGATCGCCAATAGGTTTACCGTCAGTTCCAAATGTTAAAAGAGGTGAGCCAATAGGAAGTGTAAAATCACTTTGAGCAGGATTAGCGAAGAGTGGATCTTGTGATAAAGTATCTCGCACAGTATGAAGGCGCCAAACTCTTGCACCAACATCCCAGAGACAAATATTTGTAATCGTTGCAAGAGAATCGCCTAAGGTTCCTTTAATATTAATTACGGTTTTAGTTTGAAGAACTTGTTTTTGGAAAATGGAATTCGTAACGGTCCAACGATTTAGAAAAGTACCTTTGTCTGAAAGAATAATTTCTCGTCCATCTGTAGTACCGATATTATACCATGTTGTATGATCAATAATAACCGTCGGTGTATTTTCCGGCAGTTGAGTCTGTTCAGAACTTGCTATCCTAAGACCATAACTAAATATTCCATCAAAAGTAGAATTAGTAATTGATACAAAGTTGCATCCATTATAATTGTACGCAAGCGACGATCCGGTATTATGGAAAACACAATTATCAACAAATGTTGAATCGACAATAACATTACCGGCTAAACTTGAACTTCCACCATCTATAACATTCTTTGTAATATCATGGATGTAGCAGTCTAAGACTTTAACAGTTCCTATTTTAGCTGCGGCTGCGGGAGTTCCTGCAGAATATTGAATCAAATGTATTACGGCGGCAGTACCGTTCTGCTGTCCGTCAAACTCAAGTCCCTTCAATGTTAATGAAGCACTATCCTTTAGAAGGAAAAAGTTAGGATTGCTTGTTCCGTCAGTAACTTTTGTTTCTCTAATAATTGGTTTCGTGGGATTTGTTTCATCATCAGTTTGGATGGTAAGTCTTTTATTGATACTTATCGTATAACTTTGAGATTCGACGTACTCTGATCCTGGTATCAGCCGTAAAATGTCACCATCAACTGCGCCATCAATTGCAGCTTTCAAGGTTCCATCGCCAGGTGTAACATCAATATAATTTTGCGCCGAGATTCCTACAGCGAAAAGGAATATCAACAAAGTCATTTTGTAGAAAGTTGTTTTCATAACTTGCTCCGTTTTTTCTTAAAGTAACTGTTTAACTGAATTAAAAATTTCGTAATCTTAAAAGTTAAAATATTGCTCAGCGTTTTTGTAACAGACTCCCTCAATGAGGGGTTTCAATAAGTCTATATCGTTGGGGATCAATCCCTTCTCCACATCTTCACCGAGGATATTACATAGTATTCTTCTGAAATATTCGTGTCTCGGGTAGGATAAAAAACTTCTCGAATCAGTTACCATGCCTACAAACCTACTCAAAAGCCCCATAGCCGAAAGTGCATCAATCTGTTTTTCAATTCCGTTTTTCTGATCAAGGAACCACCATGCACTCCCAAACTGAATTTTTCCTGGAACGCTTCCGTCTTGGAAGTTACCCGCCATTGTTGCAATTAATTCATTATCTGCCGGGTTTAAATTGTATAAAATGGTTTTTGCGAGTTTATTTTCTGTATCTAACTTGTCCAATAATTTTGCCAACGGTTTTGCAATCTCAAAATCACCAACAGAATCATAACCGGAATCAACACCAAGTTTCTTCATCATTCTAGTATTATTGTTTCTTATAGCGCCCAGGTGAAATTGCTGCACCCATTTTTTTTCGTGATTCATCAAACCAAATTCATAAAGCATACATGACTTGAATTTGAGAATTTCAATTTTTGACAAATAATCTTCTTTAAGAATTTTGCGGAAAATACTTTCGATTTCACTTTCTGTATAATCTTCTGCGAATGGTTGTTCGATTCCGTGATCTGAAAGTTTGCAGCCATTTTTGTGAAAGAAATCATGCCGTTGTTTAAGAGCAGCAAGGTATGACTCGAAATTTGTAATTTCAGTATTGGAAACAGCTTCCAATTTTTTTAACCAAACTTTGAATGATTGAATATTTTCAACCGCCATACTTTTATCCGGTCTAAATGTTGGCAACACTTTAACCTCATAATTCTCATTTATTAGCTGGCGGTGAAAACCTAAATCATCAGTAGGATCATCCGTAGTGCAGATAACTTTTACATTGAATTGTTTAAGAAGACCTCTCGTCGAGAATTCATCTTTTTTTAACAGATCATTACATGTTTCCCAAACTGATTTTGCACTATTTTTATTTAGAAGAATATCATCAATCCCAAATGGATGCTTAAGTTCCATATGAGTCCAGTGATATAATGGATTTCTAATCGTGAAAGGAACGGTTTCCGCCCAAGCCTCAAACTTTTCATAGTCAGAAGCATCCCCGGTGCAATATTTTTCATCAATACCGTTAGCGCGCATCGCCCGCCATTTGTAGTGATCTCCATTTAACCAAATATGGGTAAGGTTCAAAAAGCTTCTGTTTGTTGCAATTTCTTCAACCGGTAAATGACAGTGATAATCAATTATCGGAAGTTTTTGGGCTATATCATGGTATAAGTTAATGGATGTTTGATTGGATAATAAAAAATTATTGGAGATGAAATTTTTCTTCATAAACTGACCTTAAATAGGAAAATGTTTGAGCAACCGGTAAATTCCATGTTTTGTTCGCAATGCTATTATGAGGAATAATAATTACTAAAAATAATCCACTTATTTTAATTCTTTTGGGGAATGACCTTTATTATCAACGTGAAATTGATATAGCTTCGCCGCTTGAGCCACAGATTTTAATCGTTTACTTAAACGGTAAAGTAAAGGTTTAAATTCACCGGTAAACTTGGGAAAAATATTATTTAATGTCAAGTAAAAAGTAAGAAACCATTATTATCACAATTATTTTTTATTTTTAAAGGTTTTGAACATCGTTATTAACATATTTTATTCTTTATAATTTCGGTTACCTTTTATTATGGCGCAACATGCGTTATTCTTAAATCTTTTACAACTTAAAAAACTATTCTACACAACTTGCCGGATACATTCCCTTACTTCTCCATTATCAATAACGCATTTGAAACTTTTCTCTCCCCCAACAGATCACTCGGATCATTAATCACCCCTTCCCCTTTTATCCACAAAGTTGTAGAACCTCCTCCATCAAAATTAATGGCATCAACACAGCCGATCTCAAGTAAAAAGTTTTGCGCTTCAATTAGATTCATCCCTTCGGCTTTGCTGCTTCTGCCATCTACGGTAATGAATAAAATTGATTCATTCGTAATACACAAAAAAGTTCTCGGATGCCGGTTCGTTACAAACTTTATATCGGGCAAACTTGTCTTCTTTCCATCTAATAAAAGCAACGGACCGGAAACCAACACTCCTTTTTCTTCTTTTGATGCTTCATAAAACTGTTCCGACTTAACTTGTTGCACTAAAATCTTATTGTCTATTGTAATGATTACCGCTCCGTTCAACACACTTTCAGGTTTTGCCCATTTTAGTTTAGGCTTTCTTGTTCTGTTGATGACAGAATCGTTCACTTCCAGATAACAGACTCCGGCGACACTATCCATATCAAAATAGCTGCCGTTAAGTGCGGCAAGTGCGTTATAACTTTCACCGAACGAACTAGTGGACATCAGATCGGGCTTGTTATAACTTAATTCGAAATGGTATTTGCCGGAAGAGGTTATGGGAAGAATTAAGAAACTTATTATTTGTTTGCTGTTAAAGAGGGTATCTGTTCTTACTTGAAAATATTCAAGCGAATCGTTTGAATACTTCCTCTCATTATTCGGGAAGAAATTGCGTTGCCCGACAAGTGCCGTGCAAGTAAAAATGATTAGAAATAATAGAAGATGATTTTTCTTTAGCATGAATAAGCTATATCAAATTAGCTATGGAAAATATAATTTCAATTTGCATCATATAAATACCAGTTGTCCCTAATCTTTGTATATATCTTATTCTTAAAATAGGTTGTATCAATGATTTTACAATTGTTAGAATCTGGACAATATAATAATCCGTGTCTATTGTCTAAAAATCTATCGTAAATAAAAGCTACTCCATAGTTATCCTTCCAAATTTCTATGTTTCCGTTAGCAATTATGAAATTTGTAATCTCTTTTTGATCTTTTATAGATTGCGATGGATTGTTTACAGCAAAGTTTAAATGACCTCCATCTGCATCATACATGATAAATGCAAAGTTAGAATCCTTTTTTACTATATAATAAACTTCGATATACTCTTCACCTTTTGAGAAGATATGGAGGTTTGCAGAAATTCTCCAAAGAGGAATTTGATATGACAGGAATATTATAAATAGTAACATAAAACATGCTGTTAATTTATAGTACCACTTCTTTATAAATTTTAACGCTATAATCAGAGCCGAAGTAGTGAGAATAACTTTTAATAATCCAACGAATAATATTGTAAAGAATCCATGTAGGAAATCAACTATTTGGAGGTAAATAATTCCCAATACTATACTGACTATTATGCGATATTTATTCTCGTTTATAAAATTCATTGATTTAGGATATTTTCTCTTAATTCTACTTTTATTGATTTTCTACGAGGATCATTCTCATGTTTTATTTTTCTACAATAATAAAACATCTACGATGTTCGTATTTTTTCCCATAATTCTAAATGGTCTCTTTCTTATCATATACTTACTTTATGGTATTACTCATGACCTCATAGAGGTCATATTATTGTAATAGACACACTTCCACAAAATTTAATCCTCGTAGAGGATTTATAAAATTCTTTCAAGAACAGAAAAAGAACCTTTTATCTAAACACCCGCATTACCGAAATGTCGTGATGTTTATTTTTCTTTTATATGCCTGCCTCAGCCAAAGATTGATTAATTTTATGTTAATTATTCCTTACCAACTTTACCTGGTTCATCCTGTACCGATACTTCTAACAACCGTAACATAGCTAATCCGGTGATGAGACCGAGAATTACTCCTCCTAATAAGAATCCTGCCCAACTAATTCCCCATGCTAATGTGCTAATGATTATCCACCGGATGCTTCTTTTTGAAAGAGACTTAATTATCTTGAGTTGGAGTAATCCGGTTAATAAACCGCCAACGCTTAATATTATAATCTGGCTAAGAAGTTCGCTTTTAACTAAGTCATTACCACTACCGCCAAATTCAAGGTGAATTACTTCTGCCACAAATGGTAAACCTATCCCGATAGTAGTTGCCAAAATCCACCATCTACTTACTTTGAAATATTTCTTTAAGACAAACCACTGTGAATAGCCAACAACAGCGCCAAGACAAAAACCTACAATAAGATTAGTTTCTTTTGAATAAAATTGGTTAACAACAGCATAAGACAAAACAATTGCTAAAATAATCCCAACAGGCCAGGCAATACCCGTAACTAATACCAACCTCCCCAAAAATTGCTTTTCTATTTTTGTGAATTTTAGGTTCATAGTATTTACCTCTTATATGTATTTGTTTCTAAACACCTAACTGTGTATTAGGTTAAACTTTTACACTGCCAAATTAATTATTTAAATATTTACATTTGCGAGTATTTCTAAACAGCCTCGAATCTGTGTAAAAACTTAGCTCCCCTAACCATAGTTGATGTACTAGCAATGTTTCCCTACAAACTTATTTATAAACAAATTGTTCATTGGAATAGATTAAATGTATCGCTTTGCTTGTCCGATCATAATTTACACCGATATAAAGAGATTGTTTCTCAATCGAGAAAACGGTATCGAAAATAACACCTTCATTTTTTATCTCAATCTGCAAGTTATACGTCCCTTTTGTTAAATGGGAATGCATATTTGCCGCATGACCTATCGATATATCAGTATTACAGTAAAGTGGACCAATATTTTCATTGTTCACTTTCGCAACCACTGAGTCAGCGACAAAACCATTTTGATATTCGAGATAAACTGCGGTGGGGGAACTGCTTTCCGTTGGATTTGATTTTTCTTCTTTACATCCCACAAAAAGTAATAAAACCAGAACAAAATATTTTGACATATCTTCACTCCTTTTTTATTGCTAATATTTTTTTACTCTGAGCCTGTTTAACAATTAAACCATTTATCATTTTATAGTGACTGTAAGTGTAATTGTTAGTACAACATTACGAATTTATTTATTGTATGTCAATATTTTTTTGGGAATCTGCCTTCCATTTTTTTAGAGTGGTTTACAGATTAGCTAAATAAGAAACGGATTTTAATCTCCGTTCATCAACCCCCAATTGTTTTAATTTAAACTTGTTGCTTTTCCACCCCGAACAACTTATACAACCTGTAATTCAAACTATCATTCAACGCCTGGAAACTTGCCTCAATGATATTCTCCGAAACACCAACCGTTGACCAGCTTTCATCGCCGTCGCGCGAGGTTATCATTACTCTTACTTTTGCCGCGGTGCCATGTTTTTCATTCAACACACGCACCTTATAATCTATCAGCTTTATCGTTTTAATTTCTGGATAGAATCTCTTCAAAGCTTTTCTTAACGCGTTATCAAGCGCGTTAACCGGACCATTCCCTTCCGCAGCCGTATGCTCCTCTTCCCCGTTCACCTCAACTTTAAGCACCGCTTCAGTTCTATCTTTTCCGATATGATCATTTGTAACATTTACTTTTGAGTAGAGAACTTTGTAGAAAGGAGAAAACTCTTGCAATTCATTTCTTAAAAGAAGTTCAAACGAAGCTTCAGCGCCGTCATATTGATACCCATCGTACTCCAAATTCTTTATACTTGCAACAACTTTTTTGCTTATCTCTTTTTCGTTGAACAGATCGATGCCCAATTCCTTCGCTTTGTACTTCACATTGCTTTGTCCCGAAAGATCGGAAACCAATACGCGTTGTTTATTGCCAACCGTTAGCGGATCAATATGCTCATACATGCGGCTATCCTTTAATACCGCGCTAACATGCACTCCCCCTTTGTGCGCAAAAGCTGATTTACCAACAAACGCCGCGCGCATATTCGGATTAAGATTCATCACTTCATAAACAAAATTAGAAAGTGATGTAAGATGACTCAAATTGATTTCTTGTTTCGTTTTGTACTTTAACTTTAGCAGAAGATTAGGAATGATGCTCGATAAATTCGCGTTACCGCATCGTTCACCCACTCCATTAATAGTTCCCTGAACATGCACAGCACCCGCTTCAACAGCAGCTAAGGTATTTGCAACGGCAAGTTCTCCATCGTTATGCGTATGAATACCAAATGGTATTTTAATTGATTTCTTTAATTCTTTTATAATATGCGAAACTTCGTGAGGAAGAGTTCCTCCATTCGTATCGCAAAGAACCAATACCGATGCGCCCCCTTTTTCAGCAGCCAATAACATCTTTAACGCAAACTCCGCATCATCTTTATAACCATCAAAGAAATGTTCCGCATCGTAAACTACTTTTCTTCCCGCATTCTTTAAGAACTCAACCGAACGAAAGATCAACTCTTCATTCTCTTCATCGCTTAATCCCAAGCCAATTTTTGAATGAAGCTTCCATGACTTTCCAAATATAGATACCGCTTCGGTTTCCGTCTTTAATAGAGCGTTTAAGTTCGCATCACCTTCAAGATTATTTAACGAACGTGCCGTTGAACCAAACGCGCAGATAACCGCATTCTTCAAATGCAGTGAATGTACCTTTGCAAAGAATTCTTCATCGCGCGGATTACTACCGGGCCAGCCACCTTCAATAAAATCAATGCCAAACTCATCCAAACGCTGCGCAATTACAAGTTTATCTTGTATGGAAAGATTAACTCCTTCGCCCTGCGTACCGTCGCGTAATGTCGTGTCGAATAATTCAATTACATGTTTCATTTACATTCCTCAATTTTAAGCGATCATATCCGTTTGCCGTGCATACTCAAATAAATTTCCAGCTTCAAGTATCGGAAGAATATCTCCAAGCGGTTTCAATTTGTATTCTTCGTTTGTTGTTAGATTTTTTAGCACATTATTTTCAAGATCGATCTTAACTTCATCGCCGGTTTTAATTTTATCATTCAGTTTTTCTACTGATTCGTAAGGAATAACAAACCCGCCATCAACTGCGTTTCTAAAAAAGATTCGCGCGTATGATTCCGCAACAATTACTTTCGTCCCCGCTATCTGCAATGCGAACGG
>Ga0209417_1002283_pt1 | contig 30366 bp, 25 predicted proteins | sample RifGroF2_FD_184002 | JGI IMG/M metagenome (GOLD analysis project Ga0209417, IMG submission 184002) | Groundwater microbial communities from Rifle, Colorado, USA - Groundwater F2 (SPAdes) (version 2) | ecosystem: Environmental > Aquatic > Deep subsurface > Groundwater | place: Rifle, Colorado... | reverse complement strand
GTTTTTGTCGTATCATAATATTCGAGTGCCTCTTGTATCTATTAGACGTGGACTACAGGAGGCATTCTATTTTTTTATGAGCGGTTGCGGGTGGTATTTTCGGTGACAGACTGGCGTGGTAATCCGAGTAAAGCGTAGCTTCACCCATTGGGTGAAATCTGCTTCCCAATACAAAAGTATAGTTAGCGGAGGATTAGGGGAAGGGGCGGGTGTTGCCCCTCATGGATTGTTTTTGCTATCCTTGAAAAATGACCTATATCCTGTCGGCCGTGATAACGGTTTTGCTTGCCGCGGTGGCGCTGCTGCTTAAGAAACTCTACTCCGCGCGCGTGGAAGCGCCGGCCAAAGAAAGCGACGACGGCGCCGCACTAAAAACCACCTGGTCCAAATTTGACGAACTGCTTACAAGTCTTCTCACAATCCACGAAACAGGCATGGTTAACTCCGGCAGCGTAAAAAAAGAAGAATTTTACCAGACCGTGCTTGAAAGCGCAGGAGACCTCATACACTCGCCCCGCGGCTCGCTGATGGTTTTTAACGAGGCCTCCGGCGACCTGAAAATAGTGGCATCAAGAAATATCTCGCCCGAAGTGGTAAAGACCACGAACATAAAACCCGGCGAGGGAATAGCGGGCCGCGCCTTCCAGACCGGGGAAACTATTTTTGTCACCGACCCCGGGCAAAACACGCAATATAAGGACTACATCGGTAAAGAGGAGCAAAAAGACCCCTTTATAGCCATACCGCTTAAAGTTAAAGATAAGCCTTTCGGCGTGCTGAACCTGCACCTTTCCCGCGAAAAGGAGTCTTTCACGGATTACGACCTTAAATTTTTAACTCTGCTTGCCGGAGAAGCGGCCGTAACGCTTGAGAACATAAAACTTTACGAAAGCATTGAGAATTTTTATCTGGAGATGGTGCAGACGCTCGCGCGGGTTATAGACGCCAAAGACGCCTATACGGGCGACCACGCCGGCCGCGCGCGCCAGAAAGCGCGCCAGCTGGCCGAAACGCTTTCTATGCCGGAGCAGATGGTCCGTTATGTGGAATACGCGGCTCTTCTCCATGATATAGGCAAAATAGGGATAGACGGCTCAATTCTGGCCAAACCCGGCCGCCTGACTCCGGAGGAATACGAGGAAATAAAAAAACACCCGGCCATCGGCTACCAGATACTTGCACCTATACATTTTCTTGGGCCTGTGGCGCAGATGGTGCTTTATCACCAGGAATGGTACAACGGCATGGGCTACCCTGAGGGGCTTAAAGGCGAAGAAATACCCCTGGGGGCGAGAATAGTAGCCATCATAGACGCCTGGGACGCCATGATGAGCGACCGGCCTTACCGCAAAGCCCTTTCCCGCGAGTATGCCGAAAGCGAACTTACCAAAGGCGCGGACCGCCAATTTGACCCGAAAGTAGTGCAGGCTTTCCTTGGCCTTGAAAACAGCCAGTGGCAGGCGCCGAAGCAGAGGTAACTACTAGGTGTAGACAGTTAGGCTGTTAGGTAAGAAACAAATATTAATTAATGCCTTCTGCCTTCAGCCTTCAGCCTAAACAACCGTGCTCTACATTGTTCCAACCCCAATAGGCAATCTTAAAGACCTTACCTTCAGGGCGCTTGACGCGCTTAAGGAAGCCGACGCCGTTTTTTGCGAAGACACCCGCCGCACGCTTGCCCTGCTGAACCATTACGGCGTGACAAAAAAACTTTTCCGCTACAACGAACATAGTGAACGCTCGCTTGCCGAAGCCCTGGACTGGCTGAAGCTGGGAAAAATTGTGGCGCTGGTAACCGACGGAGGCACACCATGTATTTCCGATCCCGGCAGAAAGCTGGTGGCGCTCGCCCGGGAAAACGCCGTAAAAGTGGACGTTTTACCGGGCCCCTCGGCCCTTATAACCGCGGCGGCCGGATCGGGCCTGCCTGTGGACTCTTTCGTTTTTTTGGGCTTTTTACCCCGCTCAGGAGGTAAAATAAAGAAAGCCCTTCAAAGCGCCTTTGGAACCGGCAAAACCGTGATCCTTTACGAATCACCATACAGGATAAAAAAATTCCTGGCCCTGGTAGCGTCTGAGTTCGGAGCGGATATTAAAACTGTACTGGCGCGCGAGCTTACCAAGGTTTACGAAGAGTGGCTGACCGGCACGGCGCAAAGCGTTTTGAACGATCTGGAAAAAAAGCCCTCCATCAAAGGCGAATTCGTGGTGTTGCTGCGCCCGCCTGTTGTGGAAGTGGAAGACGCCCCGGAAGAGTCGCGGGAGGATGAACCCGCCGAAGGATATGGTGAAAGTTGCGCTTGAAAAGCTTCAAAAAAAAGTAAAATAAATCATTCGCTTTTACAAGGAGAAAACCAATGTACGAAGAAATAAAAAAGGATGACCCTCAGCTTTATAAAGCCGTCAGCGGCGAACTCGCGCGCCAGCAGAACAAGCTGGAACTTATTGCCTCGGAAAACTACACTTCAAAAGCCGTGCTAGAAGCGCTGGGCTCGGTGCTTACCAATAAGTACGCCGAAGGTTACCCCGGCAAACGCTATTACGGCGGCTGCGAATTCGTGGATGTGGCCGAAAAACTCGCTATAGACCGCGCAAAAAAACTCTTCGGCGCCGAACACGCCAATGTCCAGCCACATAGCGGCACCCAGGCGAACATTACGGCCTATCTCTCGCTTATAAAACCGGGCGACACCGTTTTAGGCCTCAACCTCTCGCACGGCGGCCATCTTTCCCACGGACATCCGCTGAATTTCTCCGGCCGCTACTTCAAAATAGTTACCATGAATGTGAACAAGGAAACCGAGTTACTGGACTACGATGAAGCGGAAAAAACCATAGAGAAGGAACGCCCACGCCTTATCATGGCGGGCGCCTCCAATTACTCCCGGGTCTGGGACTGGGCGCGCCTTAAGAGAATGGCGGATGCCTGGAAAGCCTATCTGGTAACCGATGTCGCCCACTACGCGGGCCTTATAGCCGCGGGCATTTACCCCTCACCGGTGGAATACGCCGATATCGTTACTTCCACCACCCATAAAACCCTGCGGGGCCCGCGCGGCGGCCTTATACTTTCAAAAGCCGTGTACGCGAAAACCATAGACCGCACCAACTTTCCCGGCAACCAGGGCGGCCCTCTTATGCACGCCATCGCCGCCAAGGCCGTCTGCTTCAGGGAAGCGCTTTCCCCCTCCTTCGTGGAATACCAGAAACAGGTGCTGAAAAACGCGCGCAAGCTGGTCCGTGAACTGCAGGGGCTGGGTTACCGCATAGTCGCGGGCGGAACTGACTGCCACCTTATGAGCGTTGACCTGCGGGCCAAAAACATAACCGGCAAGGACGCTGAAATAGCCCTGGACAAGGCCGGCATCACGGCACGTCTGAACACTATTCCGTTTGACCCCCAGCCGCCCATGGTAACCAGCGGCATAAGGATAGGCACCCCCGCCATAACAACAAGGGGAATGCGGGAAAAGGACATGGCTGTTATAGCGGGATATTTGGACGAAGCCATAACCAATAAAAGCTCCGACGCGGCCCTGAAAGGCATAGCCGGGAAGGTAAAGGAGATGTGCGCCAGGTTCCCCATATACCCCGGATTTTAAAAATCCCGAAAAATCAGATAAAACTGATTTTTCGGGACATTGGGAATGAATTTGCTTTTTATCTAAGTCCCAGAAGTCCAAATTCTCCCTTATCGGGGGATTTGGAAAAATAAGTGCTCTATAAGGCGTTCATTTATTATAGAATCTTTACAATAGAGCTGAAGAGTTGGAAGCGCTGAAGTTCTGCATACTTCAGTTCTTCAGCACTTCAGACTTCAGCGCTTTATTTAGGAGATTTTAATGGTGTCTAAACATAAAGCGGAAATAGCCGTAATAGGCGGAAGCGGACTTTACCGTATAGATGAACTTAAGGATAAAAGGGAAATCAGGGTAAAAACTCCCTTCGGCAACCCCTCGGACGCCATAATCACCGGCAAAATCTCCGGCATACCGGTGGCCTTCCTGCCCCGCCACGGCCGCAAGCATACCATCCTGCCCGGTGAAATACCGCAGAGGGCCAACATGTGGGCGCTAAAATCCCTGGGAGTGTCAACCATCATCTCGGCAAGCGCCGTGGGTTCGCTAAAAGCGGGGCTGGTCCCCACCCACTTCGTATTTCCCGACCAGTTCGTGGATGAAACTAAGGGCAGGGTTTCAACATTTTTCTGCGGCGGCGCGGTAGGACATGTGCCGATGGCTCATCCCTTTTGCGGAGCCGTTTCGGCTATGCTGTGCGCCGAGGCGAGGAAACTGGGCATAAGATCCCACCGCGGCGGAACATATGTCTGCATGGAAGGCCCCGCTTTCTCCACAAAAGCGGAATCCCTTTATCACCGCAGGATGGGCTATGACATTATCGGCATGACCGTGGCCACCGAAGCGAAACTTGCCCGCGAAGCCGGCTTCCACTACGCCCCGGTGTCGCTGGTAACGGATTATGACTGCTGGAAAGAAGGTGAAGAAGTTGACCAGGAAAAAGTAAGCGGTACCCTTCACAAAAACATTGAAAATATCCGTCGTCTGCTGGTGAAAGCCATTCCGCTTGCAGTCTCGCTAAAATGCCACGCACATTGCCCGGATTTCACTAAAACCTCGCTTTTGACAGCCAGAGAGAACATCCCGTCATCGGTTTATAAACGCCTGAGCCTGATCCTTGGATAACTTTATGAAGAAATGGACGCACAAAGCCAAAAAACCGGCCCGCAAAAGCTGGTTGATATCCGTCAGGAAGAAACTGATAGCCTCAGCAAAAAATGCTCAAAAAAACGCCTATTGCCCCTATTCCCGCTACCCCGTCGGCGCCGCGGTGCTGATGGAATCCGGAAGGACTTATACCGGCTGCAATGTTGAAAATGCCTCCTTCGGCCTGGCCTGCTGCGCAGAGCGGACCGCCATTTTCAACGCGGTCAGCCACGGAGAGAAGAAGATACGCGCGCTGGCTGTGGTGGCAAAGTCCGCCCGGCCCTGCGGCGCCTGCCGCCAGGTGATAATTGAATTTGCCGCCAAAGACGCTGAAATGATTTTTGTGGATTGGCAGCCGCTTGAAAAAAAAGAGAAGATAACCTATACCAAGGCCGCGAAGCTGCTGCCCAAACCTTTCAACCCCTCGGAAGCGGGGTTATAGGGAGGTAATCGGTAACCGGTGACCAGTAACCAGTAACTAATTACCGATTATTTCAATTCTCTTCTATTCGCCGTTACCGATTACTGGTTACTGATTACCGATTACTGCTTTTAACGGAGGAACAATGGACGTGAAAACACTCAGCAAGCTCACTAAATGGATGGAAACCACCGACCTTGAGGAAATCACCTGGAAAGACGGGGAGGGAAAGATAAGCCTTAAGTTAAACAACCAGCCGGAACACCACGCCGCCCTCTCATCCACGCTTATTCCGGTATCCTCGCCCACTATAGGCATTTTCCGCTTCTCCCGCCCGGGAAAAACCAACACGCTCAAAGAAGGGGCCTCCGTTAAAAAAGGTCAGGAACTGGGAGCGGTGGAAGTAGGTAAAGACCACAAACCGGTGCCGGCTCCCGCGGACGGCTTTTTAAAAATAATCTCCGTAGAAGAAGGTAAACCTGTGGAATACGGCCAGCCGCTTTTCTTTATAGAACCGCGCTAGCCCAGCTAAGCTCTGAAGTCAGAGGAGCTGAAGCGCTGAAGTTAACTGAATTTGAAGAAGTGAACACTTCGGTTGTGTCTTCCAAAACTTCAGCACTGATATATGCCGCAAAAACGCGAAGTTCGCGCCTAAAGACACCTGGAGCGCCGCGCACATAACCGGCCCGGAGACCAGGTTTTTTTAAGACAGGAAACGGCAAAAATGGTTTTCACCGTTAATCTTCGGGCTGCCAGGGCAAAAATAGAAAGAGGCTCGCCGCCCGGCAACAACGGTAATCAGTATCCGGTATCCGGTAAAAGCAGTTGAGTTTCCCGGATTTACCGGTTACTGGCTACCGATCACTGGTTACTGATTTACTGGAGGCCTGATGTTTAAGAAAGTCCTTATTGCTAACCGCGGCGAGATAGCCGTACGCGTTATACGCACCCTTAAAGAAATGGGGGTACAGTCCGCGGCTGTTTATTCCGAGGCCGATCGTTCCTGCCTGCATGTGCGCATGGCCGATGAGGCGGTCTGCATAGGCCCCGCCATGGCCCGCGAGAGCTACCTTAATATCGCAGCGGTAATTTCAGCCGCCAAACTGACAGGCGCCGAAGCCATTCACCCCGGATACGGTTTTCTTGCCGAAAACGCCGAGTTTTCCGAAGCCTGCGCCAAAAACGGTCTGGTATTTATAGGCCCGTCGCCAAAATCCATACGCCTTCTGGGACACAAAGCGGAAGCCCGGAAAATGGCCGTTAAAGCCGGCATTCCAATAACGCCTGGGACCAAGGACTGCGTTTCAAAAAACTGCGGGCCCGAAGCCGAAAAAATAGGCTACCCCGTTATGATAAAAGCCGCAGCCGGCGGCGGCGGAAAAGGCATAAGGATAGTGCGGGAAAAGTCGCAGCTGGCCCACGAACTGCAGATGGCCCAGTCGGAAGCGGGCGCCGCCTTCGGCAACGACGAGGTTTATCTTGAAAAATATATAGAGAATCCGCGCCACATAGAAGTGCAGTTCGTGCGCGATTCGCACGGTTCGGCGGCGGCTTTTCCCGAGCGCGACTGCAGCATACAGCGGCGCCACCAGAAACTGCTGGAAGAATCCCCCTCTCCCGCGGTAAACCAGAATTTAAGGAAAAAACTGGAAGAGGCCGCCTTGAGCCTGGCCGAGGCCGCCGGCTATGTGGGGGTCGGCACGGTGGAGTTCCTGCTGGATAAAGACGGAAATTTTTATTTTATGGAAGTAAACACCCGCCTGCAGGTGGAGCACCCGGTAACTGAATTCATTACCGGCGCCGACCTGGTGCGCGAGCAACTGCTTGCGGCGGCGGGAGAGAAAATCTCTTTTGCCGGCGGCCGCAGCGTGCCGTTCCGCGGGCACGCCATAGAACACCGCATAAACGCGGAAGATTACACCCGTAATTTTGCCCCCTCAGTGGGCCGGGTAGAGGAATGGCTGCTGCCCGGCGGCCCCGGCATACGGGTGGATACCCATGTTTATCAGGGCTACAGCCTGCCTATTTACTACGACAGCATGCTCGCCAAGCTTATAATCTGGGGCGAGAACAGGGATTGGGCCGTAGCGCGCTCGGTTCGGGCACTGGAAGAATTCCGGGTTAGCGGCATTAAAACTACGCTTGACGCGCACAGGCTTATAGTGGAAAACGAAGATTTCCGCGCCGGCCGCACAGACACCGGCTTCATGGAAAGGCTGCTGGCCCCGGCGGATTTAGCTATTAAATAAGATTGATAGCAACGGAAAGCAAAAGAAAGCAATTGAATGCCACAGAAAGCAAGAGAATAAAACAGTTTTCTTTCTTACTTTCAGTTGCTTTCCGTAGCTTTCCGTAGCCTTCAGTTGCCATCAATAATAACAGCCTTAATCCTAAACATAATGAACACCCGTTCCAAACTGATTTCTCTCAAAAAGGCGGTTATCCTGCGCCGTGCCCTTGCCAGAAAAGGCAAAACTGCCGTTTTCACCAACGGTTGTTTTGACATTCTGCATTCGGGACATATAACCCTGCTTGAAAAGGCCGGCTCTCTGGGCGATTTTTTATTCCTTGGTCTTAACTCCGACGCTTCCGTTAAACGGCTTAAAGGTCCGGGCCGCCCCGTAAACAGCCAGAAAGACCGCGCCAGATTGCTATCGGCACTTTGCGCGGTGGGTGCCGTTGTAATCTTTCGTTCCGACACCCCCCTTGAGCTGATTAAAGCGCTTAAACCCGATATCCTTGTAAAAGGGGCTGATTATACCGCCCCGAAGATAGTCGGCGCCGCATTTGCCGGGCGCACGGTAAGGATTCCGCTGGTAAAAGGCCGCTCTACCTCGGCTCTGATAGGAAAGCTGTCCAAAGGCTGGCTTTCCAAATCGCAAGGCACAAGTCACAGGTCACAAGTGGAGAGATAAGAGGCGGGATGCCGGCCAATAATCGGTTAACAGTCCAGACTCTAAATAATTTGAATCCTCAATCTTTCTTACTTGTGACTTGCAACCTGTGACCTGCAACTGCGGCGCGAAGCGCCGCATTCATTGAAGAATCTTGACCAATTTACTACAATAATAATATGAGGACTTCATGATCGATTTATTCGAAAAATGTCACAATTTCACTATTGTTAAAGAACTGATAAAGGCCGGAATTTACCCCTATTTTAAAGAACTGTCATCCGAACAGGCCCCTGAAGTTGAAATTGAGGGGAAGAAATTTATAATGTTCGGCTCAAACAACTACCTGGGGCTTGCTAATGACCCCAGAATGAAGCAGGCCGCTATTGACGCCGTAAAAAAATTCGGCACAGGCGTGGCCGGTTCAAGGTTTTTAAACGGCAATACCGTATTACACACCGAACTGGAAAGGCGGCTGGCCGCTTTCAAAGGCAGGAAAGCCGCCCTTATATATTCTACCGGCTACCAGATGAATTTAGGCGTAGTCTCGGCCCTGGTGGGAAAAGGCGACGTGGCCGTGGTGGATAAACTTGACCACGCGAGCATCTTTGACGGCTGCAAACTTTCAAACGGCGAAATCCGCCGCTTCAGGCACAATAATGTCCAGGACCTGGAGCGGGTGCTTAAAGAAATAGGCCCCAAGCGCGGAAAACTGGTAATAGTGGACGGCGTTTTCTCCATGGAAGGCGATATCGCCCCGATACCGGAAATAGCCAAAATCTGTAAAACATACGGCGCCCGCTTTATGGTGGATGACGCCCACGCCACCGGCGTTCTAGGCAAAACGGGCAGGGGCACCTGTGAACATTTCGGCCTCAACCACGGCGAAGTGGATCTGGTGGTAGGCACCTGTTCAAAGTCTTTTGCCTCTATAGGCGGGTTTGTGGTGGGAGATAAGGATATTCTGCATTATATCCAGCATATTTCCCGCTCCATGATGTTCTCAGCGGCGCTTCCGCCCGCGTCAGTGGCCTCCATCATCAAAGCCATAGACATTATAGAAACCGAACCCGAGCGCATAAAACGCCTCTGGGACAATTCAAAGTATCTGCTTGAGAGCTTTAAGGCCATGGGATTTAACACCGGCGAAACCAAAACGCCCATTATCCCAGTGATCATCGGAGACAACTTAAGGACTTTCACACTCTGGAAGGACCTTTATGAGCACGGCTTGTTCACCAACCCTGTGGTCAGTCCTGCCGTGCCGCCGAAGCGTTCCCTTATCCGCGTGGCCGTCACCGCCACCCACACACGCGCTCACCTGGACCGCGCCCTCAATATTTTTGAAGATTGCACAAAAAAAATTCTTAAGCGCAAATCATCCATTCTGGTACGCTGAAGGTTAAAGCGCCATAGGCCATAAGCCTTAAGCTATAGGCTTTAAGGAACTCCTTACATATGGCGTATGGCATATGGCTTATGGCAGGTTTACTATGGCGATAACGGTCGAAGAGATACCAGACACCAAGCTTTCCGCCTTTATAAACTACCCTTATTCACTCTTCAGAAAACATCCTTTTTGGGTGGGCGAGTTGAAGAAAGACACGCATCACCTGCTGGGCTCAGGCCACCCTTTCTGGCGCCACTCTGAAAGGAAGCTGTTCATGGCTTTCAACACCAGCGCCGGGGGAACTAAACCGGCGGGCCGTATAGCGGCTATTATAAACAGCCAGCACAACTCTTTCCACGAAGAAAAATGCGGTTTTTTCGGCTTTTTTGACTGCGTAAACAACCCTGAAGCTGCGGCGGCTCTTTTTGGAGCCGCCTGTAACTGGCTGAAAGAAAAAGGGATGGATATCGCGCGCGGCCCGGTAAACCCCTCCACCAACGAAACCTGCGGAATGCTCCTTGAAGGGTTTGATTCCCCGCCGATGGTGAGGATGCCCTACAACCCGCCCTATTACCTGAAACTTACCGAGGAAGCCGGCTTTGCCAAAGCCAAAGATCTTTATGCTTTCAAATGTATGACGGCGGACGGATTCCCGCAAAGACTTGAAAAGATCGCTGACCGCGCCATGCGCGGCTTGAATATTTCAATAGAACTGATTGATATGAAAAATTTTAAGCGGGTGGCTGCGGAGTTCAAAGATATTTACAACTCTGCCTGGAAGAAAAACTGGAGTTTTGTCCCCATGACGGACGCGGAGCTGGACGATATGGCCGGCTCACTTAGACCGGTGCTGAAACCTGACTATTTGTTTTTTGCGAGGGTGGACGGGAAACCGGCTGGAGCCGCTTTACTTTTGCCAGACCTTAACATCCCGCTTGCCGCCGCGCACGGGGCTTTAAACCTTTTTAATATATTGCCTTTCCTGTGGAAAAAGAAATTTTCAATGAACCGGGGCAGAATGCTCACCCTTGGCGTAAAGAAGGAATTCCGCAACCGCGGGCTTGAGATACTGCTTATAAAACAGGGACTGGCCGCCGCAAAGAAGATGGGCTGGGAGTACGGAGAAGTATCCTGGACGCTTGAAGACAACGACAAAATAAACAACCCCATAAAAGCCATGGGAGCGACAATTTATAAAAAATACCGGATTTACGAAAAGAAACTATAAATAAAGAAGGGCCAAGGGGTTAGAGGCTAGGGAAAGAGTTCCTTATGCCTCTACCCTCTCCCCTATACCCTCTACCCTAAAACATGGAAAACATTAAACGACTACTTTTCATTGAGGACGAAGGCTACGTGATAGGCAGAGTTGAGGAGATACTTAAAAACTTCCCACAATTTGAAATAACACGCACCGACAAGGCCAAAGACGCCAAGGCGCTCCTTGCAACAGGAACATTTGATATCGTAATAACCGATATATACCTGGAAGGGGTTTCGGGCCTGGAACTGCTTCACCTGGCCCGTCAGGCCAACAAGGACGTCTGCGTGATAATTATAACCGGCGCAGCCAACACCGATCTTGCCAACAAAGCCCTGAAAGAAGGCGCGCTGGATTTTGTAATAAAACCCCCCGGCCTGGAACGCCTAACCAACATCCTTAAGCTTGTCTCCCTGGTAAAACCTTAATTTTTTTCACCAAAAACGCCTTTTTAAAGGGAACCGGCAAATTCTCTGCGCGCTCCAAGATCGGGTTTTGGCTGATAAGGCCGTGGGCTTCCGCCGGCTCCGGAACGCGCCGGCCCGGCAAAGCGGTCCGGCTTGAACGGTCCTCGCCGTCCCTTAATGATAGGTATACGCCCCAGCCCCGGCCTTAAATCCTCAAAGGAGCGCGCAAAGAATCCGCCGTCTCCCTTTTTAAATAACAGTTCCCCGCCCTCAATGTCGCAACATCAATATTTACCCACCCGGTGGAAAACAAATATCCTCAAAACAAAACCGGAGAGCTCTCAATTAAAGGAAACGCCGGAGGATCGGCCTGAGAAATCCGGAAGGACACCTACCTTATACCTAAATAACTTCCTTTAAGGGCTAGGCATGGGTTTGCTCTGGAGCCGCATAGCGGATGGGAGGCTCCAACCCACAATCCGGGTTGGAGGGAAACCACGGGAGGGTTTCCTACGCGGCGGAAGGGCAATCCCATGACTGGCCCGCTTCCCCACCCGACCCCCGCAAACAAATCCCAGTGACAGGACCCCGACTTTACTACTACACACTTCTACCTAAAGCACTAATCGCGGCGCTACCTTATTTGTAGAACCGGCTGGCTTCTTTTTGGAATTCCGACAGGTCGCTGCTAAAGGCTTGCGCCGCCTTTTTGGAGTCCACCTCGCGGTAATCGGCGTCGTAAACTTTCACCCCGCCAAGCCTGTAAGCCTCCAGCGCCATGGTCAAAGTTCCGGATTTTGTCACAATAGCCGCGGTATCCCAGGAAAAAACGGATAAAAAGGTTCTTTTATCCGGTCTGAACAAATCAGTCCCGCTGCTGTAATCGGATGCCGGGTTTTTGGCGCCCAATAGCTGTAATACGGTGGGCGCCACATCAAAATGGCTGGTAGGACCTTCATAAGTTTTTGGGGCAAGACCCGGCCAGTAAAAAATCAGCGGTACTTTTATTTCAGTGGGGCAATAGCCCTGGTTGTGCCCGTGATACCCGTATTCAAAGAACGGTTCTCCGTGGTCGCCGGTGACTATTACCGCTGTGTTTTTCAAGCCATCGTCTGCGGCCAGGGCGTCAATTACCTTCATAGCCAGGCGGCTGTCATAGTAAATGGAATTTTTATATTTGTTTAAAACAGGCAGAGCTTTTTTGTTGTTAAGCGTAAGATAGTTAAATGAATAAGCCGCCGGCTTAAACCGCCCGTACTCCGGCGGATACTCATAACTTCCATGCGAAGCGTCAGAGAAAATAAAAGCGAAATACGGTTTTTTCCTGTCCCTCTTTTTGACAAATTCTATAAATTTTTCGAAGATCTCTGCGTCTTTGGCGGCCTTGCCCTCAGCGGCAGGCTCATCATAAACTTTGGAACGCGGGATATCCACAAAGCAGGTCCTGTCGAACTCCGGAAAGCTCAGCTTAGTACCCGCGTAGATACTGAAATCGTAGCCGAGCCCGGCCAGGGCCTGCGTTAAGACCGGCGGCCTTCTTTCGCCCAGCACCGGAAACCAGTAATTTCCGTAAATGCCGTAAATCAGCGAGAAAATGCCGAAGCGCGTGCAATTCCCGCCGCTATAATGGTTCTTAAATACACGGGCTTTTTTTGAGAAAGCCCACAGCTCCGGGGTAACCTCCGGGGTAAGCATGTCGTAACGGAAAGAGTCAATTACTATGTAAACAATATTGGGCCGCTCGCCCGGGGCGAATTCAAGCGGTTTTTTAGGGTAATCAAGCCTTGAATATTTCAGGTCCAGCTTAAAACTCACGGGCTTATCCAGGCGGGTGCCCAGATGTTTTTGCATAAAAGTCCGGGCGGTAAAAGGCTGGTAAAGGGGAAATAACTTGGCGTTTCTGGTGATATAAACCATATCGTAAGCCGCGCCCCAGGCAAACAGCAGTTTATCAAGCAGCGTGAAAAAAAACAAAATTCCCAAAACGGGGGCCAACCGTTTTTTAAAAATTCCGGGGCCGGCAAAATTCGTGCGCGCCATGTTTCCTGCAAACATATAAAACCAGACTTCAAGCCCCGCAAGGCCGGCCGCTATAGCGCAAAATAGCACCTTCATCCAAAAACTCTGGTCAAGGGACTCAAATCCTCCCGGGGTAATAAGGATGTTTACCACCATGGAATTAATGTGCTGCTTGAAAATTTTATAGATAGCCGCGTCCAGTACCAGGCCCAACTGGAAAGCCGTCATCAGACCCGCGAAAACAGGGCGGGCGGCTTTGAGCCAAAAAACCGCCAGGCCCGCAAGCGACAAGACGGCGTACAGCATGAAAGTATTTGAAATAAGCGCGGCCACGGCAAAAAGCAGCTCAAGCGGGGAGCCGGCAAAAAACAGATACACCGAGCCTATCAGCAAAGACAGGAGGAAATTAAGAGCCAGATAGGCCCATAAGCGCGTGTAAACCAGGGTTTTCATACGGTAAAAATCAAAAACAAGCTTGAAATGATATAATGATTTTACAAATTATATTATGAAAAAAGTGAAATTGCCGGTTTTAATCCTTTTACTGCCGTTTTCCTGCCGATGGTAGCGCCGCAGGTGATCTATCCGGAAAAGAATTAATTCAAAACGAGCCATCCCGCGTATCTTCCTATGGACCTTAAAAATCTTGCCGTTTTTTTGAAAGAAAACTCGCTGCCGGCCTTCAGGCTGGCGCAGATAAAAACGGCGGTTTACAAAAATTTCGCCTCCGGTTTTGAGCAGATAACCGTGCTACCCGAGACTCTGCGCTCCAGGCTTAAATACGATTTCCGTTTTTCCTCGCTTGCCGCGGATAAAAGGCAGGTTTCAAAAAAAGGCGACGCCGTGAAATTTTCCTTTTTGCTCAAGGACGGCCTTAAAATTGAGACCGTGCTTTTAAATCTGATGGCGGAAAAATGGAGCCTTTGCGTTTCCACACAGGCGGGCTGCCCCGTGCGCTGCCCCTTCTGCGCCACCGGCAGGAAAGGCCTGAAACGCAACCTTTCTCCGGAAGAAATAACCGACCAGTTCCTGGCGGCCGCCGCATATTTAAAAAATGAACACGCGCAAAAAATACACAGCGTGGTTTTCATGGGCATGGGCGAACCCTTCCTGAACTATGACGCCGTGGCCGAAGCCATTAAAACCATTATTGACCCCGACTTTATAGGCCTCGGCCAGCGGCATGTCTCGGTGTCTACGGCGGGGCATGTGCCCGGTATAAGACGTTTTGCAAGGGACTTTCCGCAGATAAACCTGGCGCTGTCGCTGCAGAGCGCCGACAACGGGCTGCGCGATGCCCTGGTACCCTTAAACCGCAAGTACCCGCTTTCCCAGCTCTCAAAAGCCCTGAAAGACTATTTATTCGCCACCAAGCGCCGCGTGTTTTTGGAGTATGTCCTGCTTGAGAACGTAAACGACAGCCGGAGCTCAGCCAAGAAGCTTCTTGACTGGCTTAAATCCGTGGAAGCGCTTAAATATTTCAATGTAAACCTGATCCCCTACAACGAAACAGGGCGTTCATTTCGGAAACCGACAAAAGAAAAAGTCCGCGCCTTCCACGATTATCTGCTTGAGCTGGGCATTCCCGTAACGCTTCGAAAAAGCCTCGGTGAAGACATAGACGGAGCCTGCGGCCAGCTGGCAGGGAAATAGAAACAAGCCGGGACTGCCGAAGTTTTCGGCGTTCCCGGCTTTTTATTTTCTTAAGCGGCGGACTTGCGCCTTTTATGTCTTATGTATTCAATAATGCCCGGCAGGATGGAGATGATTATAATGGCGAATATTACCAGCGTAAAATTATTCTTAACAACAGGAATATTACCGAAATAGTAGCCGGCCAAAGTAACTGAAAACACCCACAGCACGGCCCCCGCCACGTTATAAGACAAGAACTTCATGTAGCTCATGGCGCCCACGCCGGCGACAAAAGGGGCAAAAGTGCGCACTATTGGAACAAAGCGCGCGATAATAATGGTCTTGCCGCCGTATTTCTCGTAAAACTCGTGAGTTTTCTGAAGGTATTCTTTCCTGAATATCCGGGAATCCTTGTACTGAAAGACCTTAGGCCCCATATAGTGGCCTATAGCGTAATTGACAGTATCCCCTAATATCGCCGCGACGGAAAGAACAGTCAGAGTTTTAGCAAGGTCCAGGGAACCCAGGGCGCAGAAAGTTCCTATGGCAAACAACAGCGAATCGCCGGGTAATATGGGAAATACCACCAGCCCGGTCTCGCAAAAAATTATTGCAAACAGTATCAGGTAAGTCCAATTGCCGAAATTCTGTATTACCAGGGGCAGATATATATCAAGGTGCAGAAGAACATCTATAAATTTGAGCACAAGGGCCAGAAGACGGTGAATAATTTCCATGCGTGAGTGTAAATAGTATCAAAATACCGCGCGCGGGTAAACGCTCCCTGCGGGAAAACAGACCGGAAACGGACAAAAGCGAGAGCCCCCGATCTCGGGGGCCCTTCACTTTAGTTGCTGCCTCACTACGCTGCACGACACTTAGGGAGCGGCTTCAAGGCCGAAAAGCGCTGAACGCGCCCGGCCGCACCGCCCATCCGGGAACCGCGCCGGGGCCGGGGCAACCCCCGAACCCAACCATACCGCCACCGGAACCGCCGAACCGGCGCGCCGAAGAATTCATGCCCGAATATATAGTATAGCGGGCGCCCCTTGACTTGTCAAGACCCAATTTGAAAATTGCTTTGCGGGCTTTTCCGGCGGTGAAAGTTCCGTACGCGCTGGATATTCTTTACCACATAAACGATTAACACTCTCTGTAATAAATTAAATTTCATAAAAACCCTATTTCCCGTCTTCATTACAAAATACCACAAATGGTTCAATATTTTTGGGGCCAGGCTAAGATTATTCTGCTGGGTCTTATGGATCTTTAATCTGTTGCGGTCAGAAGAGCTTTACTTGCACGGGACACCCGAAGAGTTGCCAAGTTCTTTCAATTCCCCGGGAAGCGAAAATTTTTTCTCAAGCCTGGAAAGTATTTTAACCCTTCTTTCCAGCGGCCACATCAAAAGAATATCACGCGCGTGTCTTCGCCAAAAATATTCCGTGTCCCTGCTTATGCCGGCCGCCAGCTCCCTGTCTCTTTTATATGGTGTCCCGCGTAACATATGCCAGGCCGCATTATGTATCTCAGAAATCTGCCTGAAAGAAGCTATGGCCGATGTTTTATCGCCTAATTCAAATTCCCTGAACATCTTTGCCGTCAGGCATCTCCATAATTCCCGGTTTTTACCGACCGGAGGAGCCAGTTCTGACGACGAACGGGCCGCCATGATGGAAAGGAAATATCTGTAAAAAAGATCGTCGAATTTTTCACTGTAACCGACAAGACATTTGTAATATCCGGGGTAATCACATGAATCCAGCATCCTCCGGCACTTCATCTCCTGAAGCGCGCGGTCGTTTGGAAAGCGATCCAGTGTCCGGACAAAAGCTTCATTGCCGGCACTGTTTTGAGCGGCTCTGTATGGATAGACTATCATAAGCGCTTCTATGCTTAAAACGGCGCAAAATGACAGCAAAAAAAACAGAACCGTTGTTTTTTCCGCGAAAACACAGGACCCCGGAGATTTGATAAGGCGGCGCGGCAGCAGACTCGCCGCGATAATTGGCGGCAGAACATACAGCATTGGGTAAAAATAGCGCTTATCAACAGAGAGTAAAGAATGAATGGCGATAAAAAAAATCGGCAATCCAAAAATAAGCCGCCGGTCTCTATCCCTGTTCACAAGCAATGCAAGCAGGAGAAGACCGAATAACAGCGGATTAAACAGAAAAATATGCCAAAGTCTTCTTAATACGGTAAGAATGAAAAAAAGCGGGTTTTCAGCCGCTTTACGCACGTAAAAAACAAAGGCACTGTCATCTGACCCGATTCCGGCCAGCTTGCGGGCGTCCCCCTCCATGGTATAGACGCTGCCCAGGGCGCCGGTTATAACATTGCTCTTCGCGCTGTGCGCATCAAAAAGAGTGAACCTGCCAGTAAGCGAATGGTTTAAAATATTCCAGGGAACAAGCAAAACATAAGAAGCCGCCATAAATACCAGAGAACGCCGGACAAACGCCCGCGTGCGCTCACCGTAAAGCCAGTCACAGAGTATCAGCACGGGAGGGAACAGAAACAACGGTGAACGCACAAGCATGGACGCGCCAACCGCCAGGCCGGCCAGAAGATTATTTTTAAGAGTGTTTTCCCGCCGCTTTAAATGCAGAAGCGCCATAACCAGCAACAGAAAAAAACTGTAAAAAGACTGTTCTACGTCATACGTGACCGCTCTGCCAGCCTCAAACAATCCCGCCGTCATAAGAGCTAAAACACCTGCCCAATAACCGCGTAACAGGCACCCGGCGCAAAAAACAAGCGCGTAAATAAGCAGTTGCGAAATTATAAACAGCAGGGCGGGGGGTATCCCCAAATTGAGAGTCATGGACACAAAGGTCCCGAATAAGGGCATATTAACGGTCTCATACCCGGGCAAACCGGACAAAAGAAAGCTTCCGTGCCCCGCCATAAATAGAACTGACCCATCGCTTGAGAAGGAAGAGAACTTCTGCAAATTTAGAACAGAGAAACTAGCCCCCATTAATACCGGGAGGGCCGCTATAAACCATTTTGAGGCGGTGAAACCGGCAGGCCCCTGTTTGACCCGTAAATTATTACTTAAATAATTTCTCATTTTTGGGAATAAGAAAAGAATCAGTCCGCCAGGCCTCTGATTAACCCTTTGGTCATAAAAGCCCGGTCTTTTAGCCAGTGGAGCGAGTTCATTCCCCTTCCGGAAAAAGGCGGATATTTTGGAGAATCCGGTTACAACAGCGGATTTGAAACCATGCCGTCGGCAAGCTTTGGCTCAAACCAGGTGGACTTGGGCGGCATTACCTGGTTATCGTCGGCCACCGCTATCAACTCATCAAGCGACGGAGGGAAAAGCGCGAAAGCCGCCTGCATCTCGCCTGAGTCCACCCTTTTTTCAAGTTCTTCAAGGCCGCGGATTCCCCCCACAAAGTCAATGCGGTCGGATTTACGCAGATCCTTAATGCCCAGTATTTTATCCAGGACAAGGTCCGACAGCACGCTGACATCAAGCGAAAGAACGGGATCGTCCGTTTTTACGGGCGCGGGCGCTGCGGGCTTAAGCAGGTACCATTTGCCGCCCAGATACATTCCGAACTCACGACGGGCGGCCGGCTTGGCTCGGCCTCCTGCTTCTTTAACTTCGAAACTCCCCTTTATTATTGCCATAAACGCTTCCGGCGAAAGGCCGTTCAGGTCTTTAACCACCCGGTTATAATCCCATATCTTCATTTCATTTATTGGATAGGCCACGGCAAGATAATAGTTGTAAGGTTCCGCCCCGGTATGCGCCGCGCCGCGCTGCTCAATCATAAATTTCCTGACCCTGGAAGCGGCCGCCGAGCGGTGATGCCCGTCGGCTATGTAAACGGCGGCCTGCCTCTCAAAGGCGTCTGCTATTACGCGGATATCATCTTCGTTACCCAAAACCCAAAGCGTATGTATTACCCCGCCTATGCCTTCCACAGAGAATTCCGGTTTCTCCCCGGTCTTTTTCTTAATGACGGCGGCCACTTCAGGTATCTGCTTATAAGCTATAAGCCCGGGGCCCGTTTGCGCTTGAACAAATTTTATCTGTTTGGCCCTGTCTTCTTCTTTCACTGGGCGGGTAAATTCATGTTTCCTTATGCGGTTCGCGTCGTAGTCTTCAATACACGCGCCCACCACAAGACCGGTCTGAATATGGGCGCCCATCTGCAAACGGTAAACATAAAAACACGGTTTCTTTTCGCGCACCAGCATACCGGCGTCAATCATTTTTTTAAAGTTGTCGCCCGCCTTCCGGTAAACCGCGTCGGAGTAAACATCTACGCCATCGGGGAAATCTATCTCGGCTTTTGACACATGCAGGAAACTCCATGGCTTGCCCCTGGCCATTTCGCGCGCCTCTTTGGAATTCAGCACGTCGTAAGGAGGCGCAACCACCTCCTGCGCTTTGCCTTTTGCCGGTCTTATGCCGTAGATTGGACTGAATAAAGGAAGTTTGGACATTGTATTAACCTTGTTTGCCGGTAGGCTGGTATGCTTGTAGGCTAGTAAGCTTCAAGGAATTGCTCATAAAGCCTACCAGCCTACTCGCCTACCAGCAATCGCTATATCTTATCGCCGTTAATCGCATGCGTCTTTGTGCCGTTAAGCAGGTAGTCCGCTATCTGTTCCGCGGCCTGGCGCGCCACGGTTACCTGCGCGTCCTTGGTTGACGCCGCTATGTGCGGCGTGGCTATCACCGTCTCCATACCGAAAAAGATATGTTCGGTGGCCGGCTCTTTGGAGTAAACATCGCAGGCAAACCCGGCTATATGTTTGTTATCAAGGGCTTCTTTTATATCGGCCTCAACCATGATCCCGCCGCGGGCGCAGTTTATCATACGCACGCCTTTTTTCATTTTGGCTATGGCGGCCTTGTTTATCATGCCTTTGGTGGCGGGGTTCATCACGACATGATAAGTTATAAAGTCCGACTTCTGATAAAGCTCGTCAAGGCTGACCATCTTCACGCCCAGCTCGCGGGCCCTTTCTGCGGTCATGACCGGGTCGTAAACAAGCACTTTCATCTTCAGGCCCATGGCCCTGTCGGCCACCACGGCGCCGATGTTGCCGCAACCCACAACGCCGAGTGTTTTACCGGTAAGCTCCACGCCCTCAAACTTCTTCTTTTCCCACTTGCCGGCGTGGGTAGAGGCGTTGGCCTGGGGTATATGGCGGGCCAGCGCCATCATCATGGCCACGGCATGCTCGGCGGTGGAAACAGTGTTTCCGAATGGAGTGTTCATTACCAGCACTTTTTTGGCAACACAGGCCGGCACGTCTATATTGTCCACGCCGGAACCCGCGCGTGCCACGGCTTTGAGCTTCGTGGCGGCCGCTATAAGGTCGCAGGTAAGCGTAGTGGCTGAGCGCACAATTATGCCGTCAAACTCCGCTATACAGGCTTTCAACTGCTCCGGGGTCATACCCGTTTTTACCACCGGCTCCAGTCCTTTTTCCCTGAGTATTTTTTCGCAGATCGCGTCCGCCTTATCGGCTATTAAAACTTTTTTCATTTTACAGTCTCCTTCGCATATTCTTTGGCCACCTCGCCATACGCCCAGTCCAGCCAGCGGGTAAGGGTTAGAACATCGGAAGTTTCCACGGTGGCGCCACACCATATGCGGATACCCGCCGGAGCCTTGCCGTAAGAATTAATGTCGTACGCCACGCCTTCCTTGTCCAGCATGGAAGTGATCTTTTTGGCGGCCTTGGTCTTGTCTTCATCTCCCAGCTTTTTGAACCAGTCGGCGGTGATCTTCAGGCATACCGAAGTGCTGGAGCGGATCTCCCTGGTTTCCGCCAGAAAATCCACCCAGTCGGCTTTCTCCACCCATTTTTCAAGAGCGTTCAGGTTGGCGGTAGAACGGGCCACCAGGCCTTTCATGCCGCCGATGGACTCCGCCCACTTAAGGGCGTCTATGGCATCCTCCACACAGAGCATTGAAGGAGTGTTTACCGTGTTGTATTCCAATTCGCCCGGTTTCAGCTTTCCCTCGGCGGCCAGCCTGAAAAGCTTAGGCAAAGGCCAGGCGGCTTTCGGTTCGTTCTCCTCCATCCTTTTGACCGCCCTGGGCGAAAGGATGATCACCCCATGCGCGGCCTCGCCGCCTATAACCTTCTGCCAGGAGAAAGTTATAACATCCAGCTTAGTATAATCCATCTCCATGGCGAATATCCCGGAAGTTGCGTCGCAGATAGTAAGGCCTTCACGGTTCACGCTTATCCAGTTGAGGTTTGGGACTTTAACGCCCGAAGTTGTGCCGTTCAGGGTGAAGACTATATCATTAGCGGGATTGGCCTTGGTCAAGTCCGGTATTTTACCGTAATCAGCTTTATATTCGTTCACCTTCGGCAGTTTAAGCTGCTTTACGGCGTCGGTAATCCAGCCTTTGCCGAAAGATTCCCAACCGAATATGTCCACAGGGCGGGGCCCGAGCAAAGTCCACATGGCAAGTTCAACGGCGCCGGTGTCGGAGCCGGCCACCACGCCTATGCGGTAATCCGCGGGCAGTTTAAGTACTTTTTTCATGCGGTCTGAAACTTCGTTCAATCTGGCTTTTCCCTCTTTAGAGCGGTGAGACCTTCCCACAAGGGCGTTCTTCAAGGCGTCCACGGTCCAGCCCGGCCTTTTGGCGCAGGGACCTGAAGAAAAATTAGGGCACTTGGTTTTTATTGCGGGTTTTTCCATTTTTTTAGCCTCCTTGAATGCGATATCCTATTTACATTTAAATATATTAGCCGAACATTTGCAACACACACTCACACAGATTATCCTGTTTGGGCAATGGAAACAAAGGCGGTGCATATTTAGGTAGAATAACAATAAGCTCAGGGAATAGCCCTCCAGATGAAAAAGAACGCCATCAGCGCCACCTTCAACAAAAGACTCGGATTCGCTCCGCTTTGGGCCTGCAACCAGAAATGTTCCTTCTGCGCCAAGGGCAGCCCCCCGCCGGGTGTTAAGGCAAGCCTCTCCACCGCAGAGGCGCTGGCGGTCCTCAGTAAAGCCAGGCGCGAAGGTTATGATTTTCTCTCCATAGACGGGGGGGAGCCGACGTTGCGCCGCGACCTGCCGGAACTTGTTTCCGCGGCGGCAAGGATGGGCTACGGGATGCTGGCAATAACAACCAACGCCGTCGCCTTGGCTGACGGCAAAATGGTGAACGAATTCCTCCGCAGGCTGAACCCGCCTGGATGTTTGGGCTTCTGCGTTTCCCTCCACTCGCACCTGGCCGGCGTGTCCGAAAAACTAACGCGCGCTCCCGGGACTTTCGAAAAGACCCTGTCAGGGGTCAGGGCGATAGACCGTGCGGGTTTTAATTTTTCCTTTTACTTTGTGATAACCACGCTGAACTTCCGTTCAATACCCCGATACGCGGATTTCATCATAAAAAATTTCCCCCGGGCGAACGCCGTCACTTTTTCCTATATATTCCCTTCAAGCAACCTGGGAGCGGAAGCGCTTGACCTTTACCCCAGGATAAGCCCTACGTCCCCTTACCTGGCGAAAGCCGCCGGCATACTGGAAGCAGCCGGGATCAACACGTTCCTCGGCAGTTGCGGGGTGGTTCCCCTCTGCCTGATGCGCGGAACCGAACAGCTTTTCCTTGACACCTCAAAGATGGCAGGCTCGGAGTTCATGACCTTCGATACCCAACGAATGGCCCCTTTCCCCTTTTTTGACAACGCTTTCAACCGCCAGAATCGGACTAAAGGCCCGGCCTGCGCGAAATGCTTCATTAACCGGGCCTGCAACGGAGTTTGGAACTTTTACGCGGAGAAATTCGGATTTTCAGAATTGCGTCCCTTTACAGGAGCTTATTTCCGACGGCTTCCCCGCGCCCCCGGCACAGCGGCACTTGACCTCACGGGTTGCCTTAAGTCTCCTGACCCGGAAACACTTGCCATGATCAATGTGATCGATCTGCGTTACCGCGGTTTTTCCAGTCTGCGCCTTGTGAACGCGGACGCACTCGGCGGGGGAGGCTGGCGCCTGGCGGCTTTCGCCCGCAAAGCTGGTTTTAAAATAATCCACTGACTGTCCGCGCGAATAACACCTTGGTATTACAGCGTAACTGATAAAATAGGCCCCAAATAAAAACCGCAAAAAAAAGGGCCCGCGAGACACCTGTTTAAAAGGGCCGCGGACCCACTGATAGTCTAGCAGACAAATTCCAATTGTCAAGGCCCCATCCCTGGGGATATTTGCCTTACCCCCTCTCTACCCTAACCCCTGCTGTTTCACGCCCACTGGCGGCTGCACATTATTTTAAACGGGCAGAACTCGCAGGTTTTTATGTCGGCGGCGGGTTCAAAATCAAGCTCCGCGGAGCGGATTTCATAGACCAGGTAAGAAACGGCCTTCCGCAGCCTGGCCAGGTCCGCGGCTTTATCTTCGCTTTTGGCAAAAAGAAATTCTTCGGTTATCTTATGCGAACCCAGCAGCATAAGGCAGGCATCCACGTACTGAAGGGTGATTTCCGGGTTTTCAGCCATATAAAACATTACATACAGCGGCAATTGCACCGATTTAAGCGTTTTGGGCCAGGCGTCCCTGTCTTCAAGATCAAATTTTTTAAGGTTGGGCGTGGAAGCCTTTGAGCCGGTTTTATAGTCCACAATAATATGGGTGTTGCGGCCATTCTCATCCGGGCGAAGGTCTATACGGTCGGCCCGGCCTGTGAATTTAACTCCGTCCAGCGTAAGATTGAAAATTTTTTCACAGTTTTTTATCTGCGCTTTCCCTATGTTTTCCTTATGATAAAGCAGAATGTCACGCAGGCGGCGAAGTATCTGCTTTTTTATAAGATATTCATAGCCGGAGTCGTGGTTTTTAAGCTCGGCGTTAAATATGTCTTCGGCTATTTCGGCCGCGCGCGCGAGTATCAGCTCTTCATCCGGTTTATGCTCTTTTCCGTCAAAGGCGGACCCGCCTTTGACGGAGAATAGGCTCTCCAGGATCTTGTGCACAATTCTGCCTATTTCAATCTGGCCGATTTCGTCCCCCACTTCGTCTTTTTCCCGCACGCGGAGCACATACTGCCAGTAGAATTTCAGACCGCAGGCGAGATACGCGTCAAGGCTTGACGACGAGAAGGTGAAATTTTCAAGATATGCCAGCACATCTTTGGTTTTGGCTATCGGGCGCGGCTCCTGCTGGACGAAGCTAAGCCGGAAGTGAACCTCTTCTTCTTTGGGGCTTTGCCCCACGGTTTCAAGGTCCCAGATAATTTTCTGTACGAAAGGGCTTTTTTCAAGCTCGGGCGCGTCTTTGTAGAAAATATAGGCCTCTTTAGCCTGGGAAATAAGCAGGTTAAAGTAATATTTCGCCACGGACTCGCGCGTTTTGCAGGTAGGCAGGCCAAGGCCCCGGCGGATAAAATGCGAAAGGATGGTGTCTTCTTTTTTTGAGCCGGGCAGGATATCGGCGTTGGCGTCCAGAAAATAGACGCGGTCAAATTTAAGGTTGCGGGTTTCAAGCGCGCCCAGCACCTGCAGGCCGGAAAGCGGCGTGCCGGGAAACGGGTAGGCGGAACTTTTTATATAGGACTTGAGCAGCTTAAAGCAGGAGGAAATGCTTTCCAGGCCGCGGCCGGCAATCGTTGAGTTGGAGAAGGCGTGAAGGTCTTCGTAAAGCTGCTCTATGAAAGGCGCGGAATAGGGGTGAAGGTTCGCGGTGCTGGCGCCTGAAATAAATGAGACTACGGCTATAAGGTTATCCGCGAAGTCTTTTATGCTGCCCGGCTTTTCGAACGGGCGGATGAGTTTATTGTGGATGTTTTTAATATGCGCCTGTATGTCTTTAGCGGTCAGCCGGGCATCGGCATAGTTTTTGAGCAGAACCGAGCATCGTTCAAGCAGACCGGCGTCTCCCTCCAGGTCCTCAAGGGCAAGGTATTTGTTTATCTTTGAGGCCAGTTCCGTTTCAATGGTCTGAAAGATAATTCTGGTCGGATCCGCCGATTTACCACTCTCGACTCCCGACTCCAGACTCTCGACTTTCATATATATATTTTTTACATACGGGTGAAAAACAAATTTGAGGTAATTGGGCGCGAAATATCGGTCGCCGGAGCGTTTTTCCAGTAGATCGCCAAGCGAATCCATAAGCGAATACACCGGCGTAGCGGCTATGGGATATCCCATTGAAATATTATAGGCCTTCACTTCACCCAGCACATTAAACAGCACCGGGAACAGCGCGTCCGGCGACGGCAGGACCACCACATCTTTGGAAGTGAGTGTTTGGCCTTTTAAAATATCCGCAAGTTTAAATACTTCCCCATGCAGATCCGGCGCTTTATAAAAATGCAGCGCTGTTTCCGGCCTGTGACTTGTGACCTGTGACTTGTGACTTGTGACTTGTGACTGCAATTCCATGAATTGGAATTGCTTTTCAAGCCCCGGGCCCTCCTGCAGCAGGATAACGGAACCGGGGAGTTTGGAAAGGGCGGCAAAAATTTTCTTTTCGGAATTTGTGAGCGCGAAGAAGCCGGCAAGAATTATTTTTCTGCCGGCAAGGTCCAGGTCCCGTATCTTCTGGGCCGCCCGGGCGTATTTAAGCGACCGGGTCAGCAGATTTTCCTTTTCAAGATGGGCGTAGAAGCGTTCGTACACTCCGGAGAAGCTTTTTAATTTTTTAATAAAAGAGTCCGAACCTTTTATTTCGCCTGGCAGGATGGAATCAAAGTCTTTAAGTTCGCCGGGGGTTTTGAGCTCAATTTTCAGCTCTTCAAAGTCTGAAAATATTTTAAACCCCCATGGGAGAAATGTGTCCAAAGATACATTGCCGGTTTTGCCTATAACGCCGGTGAGGTCACCCAGCATATTGTCGTAAAGGACGCCCACGGCATCGAGGTTTGAAAGTTCCGTGCCTTTTATTCCCGCCAATTCCACAAGATAATCCATGAGTCCGTCCATGGAAAGTATGACGGGAGGCTCAAAGGCCGCGCCCAGCTTATCGGCCAGGTATTTACGAAGGAAATGGGCGGGACGCTTTCCCGGGAAAACCACAATATTCTTTTCCAAAGCCGCCGATTTAAGCAGGATCTCCCCCGCCATCTCCACAAGGGATTCTTTATGGGAGATTATCTTTAAATTCGTTTTCATTTAAATTTAGAAAAGCGGTACTTCCCGCAGACTTTGGAAATGAAATCGTCCAAGGTGACGGCCTCTATACCGTTCAACCCGCCGGAAAGCCCCTCATACCCACAAAACGGATACCTGGATATCCAGAAAACACCTTCCCCTGTATAAATAATTGCCGCCGTAAATCCGAACTCGGTCTCATCTTCATCCAGCGCGCGCACAGCGGCCCATTTCCCGTTTTCAAACTGCCTGGTATATATGAAGTCCGGTCGATAGCCGGCGTCCAACTTCCGGATATCCGCCAAAGAATGCGCCGTGGACAGTATTGCCACGGTTTCTTTGATAAACTTAGACCGCTGCCTGGCGGCGGATATAAGCAAAGCCCCGACAAGAAGCGCAATAGCAAGCACTCCCGTTAAAAAAACATATCCAATAACCTTAAGAAATTTTTTCATTATTGACTCAATACCCGCCTTTTTATCCACTTATATTATACCCCGTAATTCCCGATTTCCAATCAGGCGGATTTTAAGCGGCGCTTTCTATCTTCCCCTGAAGTATTTATGGGAAAGGATATAAAGACACTTCAGGGATACGGGGTCATGCCGGCGGCATACGCGTTGTCCGCCTAATTTATACAATAAGGTATGTTACGCCTGATAGCGGTCTCCTGGCTGTGGGCTTTTTCTTTCGGGATAAACAAACAATGGGTGGCCGGCGCGGACCCGGTGATGGTGACTTTAATCCGGCTGTGCCTGGCCCTGCTTACGCTCCTGCCCTGGATGCGCCTGCCGCTCGGCGGGCGCGCGGGAGTCCCCCGCTTAATGGTTATTGGAGCCGTTCAATACGGCGTGATGTACATTGCGCTCAATTACTGTTTTATTGTCCTGCAGGCTTACCAGGTAGCGCTGTTCACTATCCTGACCCCGCTGTATGTCGCCATAATCTATTCCTGGCGCAGCGGCCGCTGGCCCGGCAGCTTGTTTGCCGCCGCGGCCGTTTCTTTGCTGGGAGCGGCGCTTACGGAAAGCTGGCAGATAGACCGGCGCACTTTCTGGGGCGCTTTCGCGGTGATGCAGATTTCCAACGCGGCATTCGCCTGGGGACAAGTCGCTTATAAAGACTGGCGGAAACTGCGCCCTCTGGAAAATGACGGCCGGATCTTCGGCTGGCTCTATCTTGGCGGCGTGCTTGTTTCACTGGTGTGGGCGCTGTTCAGATTCAACTGGGGAGAAACGCTTGATTACAGTTCAAGCCGCTGGAGCGCCCTGTTGTACCTGGGAATCGTGGCTTCCGGAGCTGGATTTTATTTATGGAATACCGGCGCCACTCAGGTAAAAACCGGAGTTTTGGCTGTTTTGAATAATCTCAAAAGTCCGCTGGCCGTGTTGGTTTCCGTTATTTTTTGGGGGACTTCCGTTAAAATGTCTCCGGGCGACTGGGGCTTCCTGGCCGCGGGAACATTATGTATTGTCGGCGCGGCCTTGGCGGCGCTCAAGGCAACCGAAACCGTTGTTTATCCGCCGTAAAACCATACGGCCATTATTATAAGGAAAAGAAGTCCCGCAAAAAGCACTGTAAAAACAGCCGGCAAACATCCGGATGGTGTAATGGCGCGCCCGTCCCCAAAACCGCCGTCTTTGTAGCCTGCTTTGATATATCCTCCTGATTCGCGGTAAATAAAAAAGCCCTTGTCACGGTTGCGAAGCACAATCCTCCGGATGAGGATTCCCGCCAGAGCCCAAAACCTTATTTATTACCGGCCCTTTTTATGCATTCCAGAGTCAAAGCCGCCATATCCCGGACATTGAAATTATCGTTGTGAAGCGCCTGGTTTAAATAAGGGCTAGAGGCCCCCCCTATTGCGCAAAGCGAAGCGGACGCCGCACCCCGGACTTCGTTCCAGCTATCCCCCATAGCCAGCACAAGAGCGGGAATCACCATATCGGAATCCGCAGCCCTGTTCTTGATAAGTTCTGCGGATATCAGGCGATGCAGCTCATTATCTCTTTTAAGACCGTCCAACAGGCGTCCGGTGGTCCACCAAGGGTTGGGGAGATAGAAATATCCCCCTCCGGCCAAAGCTATAATCAGCGACCCTGCAATAATAAATTTAACACGCAACGCTACCCCCGCCGCAAGCAGCGAATATCCTATTTTTTTATCCATATAAATTTTTAAGTGTTATCTCCCTGGAATCCAGTCCAATTATACTATACCCCGGATTCCTTATTTTCAATCATGAAGACCTCAAGCGCCGCCGCTGCCCATGTACAATTTGCCGGTTTGCGGAGCAGGCCTTGTGGCGGAAACAGGTGACAAGGTGGTCGTTAACAAGGCCGGTAGCCTGCAAGTGGGCGTAGACTATAACTCTGCCGACGAACATGAAACCCCGTTTTTTAAGGTCAGCGCTCAGGGCGTCAGATTCTTTCGAGGTGGCCGGGAGCTGGGAAAGTTTTTTCCAGCGGTTTACTTTCTGTTTTCCACCTACGAAAGACCAGATATATTTTGAAAAACTGCCGAATTCTTTTTGCACTTCCAGGAATCTTTTCGCGTTGTTTACCGCGGCGTTGACCTTCAGCCGGTTGCGGACTATGCCGGGGTTTTTCAGCAGCGCGGCGATCTTTTTCGCATTGAACCTGGCTACTTTCTTCGGGTCAAAACCGGCGAACGCTTTACGGTAACCTTCCCTTTTGTTGAGTATCGTGGACCAGCTCAGCCCCGCCTGCGCGCTCTCCAGCGTCAAAAACTCGAACTGTCTCCTGTCATCGCGCGTCTGCACCCCCCAATCACTGTCGTGATAAGGGATATATAACGGGCTGGCCCCGTAGGCCCAGGGACACCTTTCCTGTTTTTTCATAGATCCCCCCTGTTCCTTCAACACAGCGCCCGGCCGGTTTGGTTTATCAAATGGTCTTTCCGGGAACAATTATTGCGGTTTTGCCACAGCCAGTAACCCCGCGCGCTGGCGGGTGCCCGGACCATACGGCAGTATTTCTTTATCGAACCTGTCGCAAAGATTCACGAATTCATTGAAAACTTTTTTATTTTTTAAAACCATTGACAGAGTTTCCGCTCCGCATAATTGCGATAAGGAGCCTAATGCGCCAAGCCTTACTATTTCCATGCCGTTTTTTTTCAGTATTGACCGCAATCGCTCTGGTGAATACGCCTTAAACGTCCCCAAATAGTCCTGGGTAAGACCTTTGGCTAGAACGCGGTTTTCCGGAAACCTTTCCTGATGCCATAATCCCCGCTCAAACATTGCGTATACGCACCGCAGTAATTTATGGGAAGTCTTAAGACTTACGCCGGTCAATACCGGGATCATGCCTGAGAGGTTGGAAACGGTGAGGATAAGTTTTTTTCGGGTAACACGGCAGGCTTCCGCTATCGCCTTGTCGGCCATGGAACCGGAGAATGAAACAGCGCCGTCCATGTTCAAAACAAGATCAAATCCGCGAGACTTGAACATGGAGAGGTTTGTGGAGTTCGCCCGCACAAAATCCAGATTTTTAACCCCCTTCGCTTTTCCTTTCGCTATTTTCAGCATTTCCAAAGAAAAATCCACATATGTTACCTTAAATCCTCTTTTTGCCAATGGTATTGAGAACGCTCCGGTCGCGCCCCCTATATCCAATATTGTTTTTACGCCTTTCAAATGTTTTTCTATCTCTATCCAGCGCAAAGCCCGGTTTATCCGTTCATCGGAACCATCCCGTTCCTCAGCCGGAGCTTTGGCATTCCACCACTTCTGTTCTCTTGCGAAATCGATTTTCATATATTTAAAAATTCATAGCCGCTTTTTTAAAATCGGTCAGAACCACGGCCACATAAAACAATAACAAAACTGCCCTCGCAATTACACAATATTACGACAATCGTAGTCAAAGGTGTAAAAATATTGCGGAATTTTTGGCTGTACGTATGCCGTCCGGATAAAATTCGGCTGCTTTTTTGGGATAAAAAGTGAGAGCCCCCGTGAAGCGGGGGCTCTTCAATTGGCACACGGGCCAGACCACTTATACCGAGTACTTTTAAGGGGCGGACCGGCAACTTGAAGGCGCATTAGCGCCGAGAGTCGAGAGCCGGAACACCCAACCCGGGAGCAGGACCGCCGATGGCGGGCCGCCGCACCAGGACCCTGGCAAACCGCGCCGCCGAAGAGGCGGGAGACGGACCAAGGAACACCCCGTAGAACACACTGCTGCCGACACATCAAAGACACCGAACGAACACTGACCACGAACCGGGGGAACTGCGCCGGGGCGGGGCAGAACCCATCAAACCGCACAAACAACAACATCCCAACTACACCACCAAAACATTTAAAAGAACAAGACTGCCTACTGAGTATAACAGGTGGATGTTGACTTGTCAAGGCCTAATTTTAAAAATGTCGAAATTTTTTTAAAATGTCCTGGTTGCGTTTTTTAGAAATGTCCTGGTTATGTGCTAAAACCTCTCTTTAAGGCATCCAGCCGGGAGGTTTATGGAGCAAACATTAACCATGAGCAATCGTGA
>Ga0209417_1002281_pt1 | contig 30404 bp, 19 predicted proteins | sample RifGroF2_FD_184002 | JGI IMG/M metagenome (GOLD analysis project Ga0209417, IMG submission 184002) | Groundwater microbial communities from Rifle, Colorado, USA - Groundwater F2 (SPAdes) (version 2) | ecosystem: Environmental > Aquatic > Deep subsurface > Groundwater | place: Rifle, Colorado... | reverse complement strand
TCTGCGGCAGGATGCAATGTGAAATCAGCAAAGCGGTTCTTGAAATTTTTCAGTTTGCCATTGGTCGAGTTTATTTCTTTTTCCAATCTTCTGTAGTTGGGGGAAATCACCTTTTCGGTGTCAGGAATCCTCACTTTTTTATATTCGCTAAGCAAATCTAATGCATAATGTTGCATCATGTAATTGAAATAGTTTTCCTGACACCATCTGGCAAACATCAAGACAGCTATAAGCATATTATCCATCAAATAACCTGTGCTCACAATGGCTGTTTGATGACCGCTTTGCGTCAGCTTGCGAACCTCTTTTACCCAGCAGCCTTTCTTTGCGTCTCCAAGGAAACTGCCTCTTTCGGCCAGAAACATCGCTGTCTCTTCTGTATTGACCAGTTTTAGTTTGACTTCCTTGAATTCAGAAACAGGCCAATCCTCTTTCTGGTATTTGCGGTATGTGATACACGCTATGCGGTACTTCCCCCACATCTCCTTGAAGAATTCCGGGCTGTAGCCTTCCCTGTCAAAGACAATTATGAACCTATGAAGATAAAGGTTAGACGCAAGCATTTCCTCAGAAGGCTGATTGGGCACTTCGCTAATCAGCCGCGGTACTATTTGGGTTCTAAGAACTTCCAGCATTCCTGGATTAATGCTGTTCCTGACAACGAAAAACGGCTGTCCAAGCATGTCGTTTACCCAGAAGTCCATAACTCCTCTAAGACATAAGCGTTCCCGTGAAACATACAGTTTTGGCAGTTGCTCTTTGCCTGCATATAATCTGACATGCCCGTCCACATAGAGAACTCCTGAGAGTTCAGGATGGTCATTCATCCATTTAGTGCTGAGCAGTTCTCCCCATCTTTCGGCAGCTGCATCGCTGCTTAAAGCATCAAGCTTGTTCCTCAGGCATCTTACTTCAGGTATCCTGTCAAGCCCAAGCAGTTTCCCGAGTTCCCCCGGAGAGTGCCAGCGCAGCTTTTCCACAGTTTTTATCCTGCATAGAGCCATAATTGCAAGAAGAGTAAGTATCTGTATAACGCTGTAATACCCTTTAAACTCAGGAAAACATTCCTCTGTCTTATAATAAAGCCCATTTGCTTCAAGAGCCGCAAGCGCTATAAGCACTCCGCCGAAAGTCACGCTTCTGCAATGCTCAAAGCGGCATTCACCCATATTCATAAAACCAAATGCCGACAATACTCTTTCCTCAATGCGATTACACCCCATACCGAGTATTTCTGAACTCCTGGAGTCATTCAGGCTTCTTTCTGATTTGTCTGATCCTGAAAAGGACGGCTTCTGCGTATAAGCCACAGCTCCGCGCCTTATCGCTTTTTTGAGAGTATCATATTTAACGCCAAGCTTTTTAGCAGTTTCAGCTTTTGTTGCATTTTCTGAAGACAATAATTCTTCAGCCTGCGCTATTATCTCGGGAGTAAAAATCCGGCTTCTGGAAGATGCCTTCTTCTTCGATGAGAAAAAGGCCTTGCTCCCATGAGTCCTGAATTTCTTCAAACTTCTTATTACACTTTCCTTGGATACATGGAAGGCTGTTTGTATTTCAGAGTTGGAGCATACCCCTTCGCAGATGAATGAGGAAGTGATCATTCTGAACGAACTCTTATCTCCTTCAATGTGCGAATATACAGGCAAGACTCCATGGAAGTAAGTCCACTTCGCATTTTCTGAAACAACTGAAAGAATTTGCGATATCTGAGTTGCGCCGGCAGGGATTAAAGGCAATAGTTCTTGCATAGTGTAAAAGATATTTTCTTTTGGGTTTTTTAGCGATTATCTAAAAAGAAGGTGTCTTTTACATTTTCCCCATACTCTAAACCAAAAAAATCCTAAAAATATTTTTATTCATTTACAGTTTATTCACTTACCATGATTAAACAATTTTAGTCAGGTAAGGATGCCTGAAGTTACAAGGTTGTGTAATCTTTTTATCTAAGCTATAATTTATCCCGCACACATCCCAAATTGGTTTAAGTAAGTTTTTTGAAAAAACGGGTATTTTCATGCTGTCTTAATTGTTTTCATACCAATAAAACAGAGAGAATCAATTATGAAAAAATTATTGCTGGTACTTGTCACAATCTTTTGTTTTTCACTTTTATCTTATGCTGATACGGTTTCAACTCAGGTGGCTATTACCACTGAATAAGCTACGATAAATAACCACTCTTTTTTGAGATTGGAAATCTTTCCAGATTTTCGAAAAATATTTACACCAAATGAGTCCATATGTGCGAAATAAAACCAATATTCAAATACCCTTTGGGTATAATAAAATCGGGAGAATAAGTAACAGTGCACAGTAATATAGAATTGGAACACATGCTGGAGTTTACTGAGGAACTGGCAATGAAGGCAGGTCATTTGATAAAGGAACTCAGAGAAAAACCCCTTGAGTTTAACTACAAATGCGGGACTGAACTTGTTACTTCCGCTGACCTGAAATCAGATGACCTTATAAGAAATGAGCTTAAAGCATATTATCCTGATATCCCCATATATTCTGAAGAATCTCACGCCGACAAGACTGATTTCTTCGGACCTCTTTGGATTGTGGATCCTATAGACGGGACTGTAAACTATGCTCACGGACAATTTAATGTTTCTGTTTCGATAGCTTTTGCCTATAAAGGAGAACTGAAACTGGGCGTGGTCTACTGCCCCTTTTTAGAAGAAAAGTTCAGCGCCCTGCGGGGGCACGGTGCATATATGAACGGTAAAAGAATATATTGCAATCAGATGGATGATTTGAGCAGGGCTGTGATAGCTACGGGTTTCCCATACGACAGAAGCAAACGGTCGGCTCTTATGAAAAGAGTAAGCAATATACTGAATAACTGTCAGGATATCAGGCGCCTGGCTTCTGCTGCTATTGATATATGCTGGGTGGCATGCGGGAGATTGGAAGGCTATTACGAGACAGTCAGCATCTGGGATATGGCAGCGGGTTTTGTTATAGCAAAGGAAGCGGGAGCTCTTATCTCAAATTTCGGCCCGGAAAAACCTGAACTTCCGGAAGAATTCAACAGCGAATGTATGTTGGTATCAAACCCGAAATTGCATGACAAACTCTTTGATTTACTGAAAGAATAACCTTTGAACAAAAAACATTTAACTAGAATTTACTCGGAGTCCTCTGTGGTAAAATGTCTATTTTCAAAAAAAAATATATCGAACAGGTGTTAATGATGGAAATAAAAACTATCGAGCTCAAGTGGAGCGAAAATTGCAATATAATTGTGGGGCAGTCTCATTTTATAAAAAGCGTGGAGGATATTTCTGAAATTATGTCAGGATATGTGCCGTCTGCTCAATATGGTTTTGCCTTTTGTGAGGCATCAGACCCCTGTCTTATAAGGACAGCCGGAAATGACGAGGCTTTGATAAAGGAAGCAGCGGACAATGCCTTCGCAGTTGCAGCAGGCCATACATTTTATCTTATTATGAAAGGCTGTTTCCCAATTAATATTCTTAATCAGATAAAAAACTGTCAGGAAGTTTGCAGAGTATTCTGCGCGACGGCCAATCCTCTCCAGGTAATAGTCGCTTCAACTGATCAGGGAAACGGCATTTTGGGAGTCGTAGATGGCTACTCCCCAAAAGGTGTGGAAAGTGAAGAGGATAAAATTTCAAGGCATGAACTTCTGCGCAAGTTCGGCTATAAATTTTAATCAAAATCCATATCGGACCATGGAGTGGTTTTAAGCCCAAGAAGATATTCCTGTTTTAAATCTACTTCCAGGATAAGGGATTTTTCACCGGCGAATGAAGCTGTGACTCCTCCGCCTATATTTACCGGGACTCCGCTGAAAGTCAAATCTACGCTGGCTTCAAAATTTCCGTCGAAACTGGAGCTGGAAGTGAATCTGACTGTATATTTGCTGGCAAAAAGTACTTCATCTACAATCCTTACTTTTTCCAGATCATGAACTTCAATCATTTTTCTGATTTCGTCAGTCGTTTTATAATGCGTTCCCAGCAGACACAAAACCCCCTGTTTTATATATTCAAGTCTTGGTTCTTCAATTGCGATCTCTACCGCGACCACATCGGACAAATCCACTTTCATGTTCAGCTTTATAGGGATTCCCGGGATTGATGTGGACATATGGGAAGAAAAATTTGATGTGTTCTTCAGTTTAGTCAATGGAATCTTTCTTCTTGATACGGTTACGGGATTTTCTTTTGTCAGAGACTTTAAAATCTCTATAATGACCTGATCCTTTGGCGCGTAGAGTTTGGGAACAGGATACTCTTTTGTGTACCAGTTATTAATATATTCTACAAGACTTCCAAGAAATTTTCCGCCGTTGGAATCCGTACCTATTCTGATAGGGGATTTCAGAAACCAAAGTTCTCCCAGTCCCACATTTCCGGCAAGTTCTTTTGCAAAGTAATATTGTTCGTAATCGTGACTCATTTTATTTTCCCTCTTTTCTATTTCTTTGAAATCGGCTCCTTAAGGAATTCTATGTATCGGGTCTTTTGTTTTATATATTCGAAACAACTGGGAAATAGATATTAAATACTGTTCCCTTTCCAGGTGTGCTTTCAACGGAAATGGCGCCATTATGAATGCTTATGACTCGTTTTACTATAGAAAGACCAATGCCTGTCCCTTTTTCTCCCTTTGTGGTAAAGAATGGTTCAAAGAGGTGTTTTTTTACTTCCGGAGTAATGCCATTGCCGGTATCTATGATCGTAAGCTTTAAATGTCTGCCTGGTTTGAGTTCAGGCAAAGGAAGAGCATGTTCCATAAATGAAACTTCGTCAATAATAATATCGAGTTTCCCCCACTTTCCTTCCATAGCATCGCACGAGTTGGAAAGGATATTAAGCAGCATCTGCCCTATCTGGGTGGCATCTCCCATAATTGGAAGGCGCTGTTTTGGAATGACTGTGACAGATACCTTAGCTATATACTTGATTTTAGTAGCAAGCAATTTAAGTGTCGATTCTATAATAGGCTTTATGTCAATGGGCTCAAATGAAAAATTCTTGGGTTTTGCAAAATTCCGGATCTGGTTTACAATTGCAGCGCCTCTAGCTGCAAGTTCCTGTATGTTTTGTATGTAACTGCTTTTCCCGTCTTTTTTGGAATATTCACTTTGGAAGAGAGAAGCAAAAGCAGAAATGGAAGCAAGAATGTTATTCATATCATGGACAATGCCTCCGGTAAGAGCTCCTATAGCTTCCATTTTCTGTGACTGGAAGAGCTGCTTTTCCAGACTCAATCTGTCTTTCTGTTCATTTTTGAGCGCGGTAATGTCGCTGAAAAACCAAATCCTTCCGAAATATGTACCTTCTTTTGAATTTATAGGGGAGGAAAAACGATAAAGAATTCTCCCGTCATTAAGACTTACCTCTTCTTCGCTTTTTTCCTCTTTGTGTTCATAGAGATATTTTACCCTTTTAATAAATTCATCAGGACTGGCTAAATTTTCCAATACGAATTTAAGAGCTTTTTCGTCAGATTTTGAAGCCATAACTTCCACGGGTATTTCCCATATCTCAATAAAGCGCTGGTTGCTGTAAATTATCTTTCCATGTTTGTCAACTACTAGGATTCCGTCATTGGATGCCTCAAGCTGTGTACTCAGAAGGGTATTATTAAAATGCAGAGCTTCTTCTGTCTTCTTACGCTCCGTAGTATCGTGGAAAAGCCCCATAAGGAATGATTTTCCGTCTATTTTTATATGAGTTGCATTAATATCAGCGTAAAAAACAGTCCCGTCTTTTCTCTTTACCGGCAGGTCGCTTGCCATGCTATATTCTCCTTTGGCCTGTTTTTCAAAATGTTCGATAACATAAGGGAGATCTTTTTCAGGATGGATATCCAAGACCGAGAGGTTAGCTATTTCCGAGCCGGAATATCCTAACATTCTGCAAATTGCCTCATTGCCGCGATTAAACTTTTTTGTTTCCATATCCGCAATGATAATTCCGTCTGGCACACTGTCAAAAACTATTTTGAATTCCTCGTTCTTGGCAGCTATCAATTCATGTTGCAATTCTTTTAATTCTGTGATATCGCTTATTGTTACGATGAACAGCTGTTTGTCTATTCCGTCATGAAGCGGAACAAATCTTATTGTTACCCAAAGTTCTTTTCCGTCTTCTTTTTGTGCTCTGATCTCAAAAACCTGATATTCCAGGGTTGTAAGAAGTTTTTTGGCACGAATATAGTAAAGGTCTTTATCCGCTGGAAAGATAAAGCTCGAAAATGGCTTTTTGACCATTGATGCTATCTCTGCTGATAACATATAAGATGCAGTAAGGTTAGCTTCGAGGATTATTAGTTTTTCATCGAGCATGAAATATCCCATAGGAGCCTGGTCAAAAAGTTCAAAATATTTTATCTTAGCTATTTCGAGTTCCTGCTTAGTCGCTTTTAGCTCTTCGTTTTGCATTTCAAGCTCAATTTGATGGACTTGCAGCTCATGAAGAAGTTTCAGCGTATCGGCTTTGTTAAGTTTTGAAGCTGGTTCCTTCTGCAACTTTCTCAAGCGTTCTTCCGCCTTCTGGCGAAGCAAAGCAGCACTTTCTGATTTATCTTGAGTTTTTTTCATACGCCTCTTCTTTAAGTTGGTAAGCGAAGTCTATCATATCTTTATATATGTATCAACAGGGTGGGATAAAATAATAAAAGCCGGACGGCTGCGGAGAGCCATCCACCCTAATTCACGGTCACGACGAAGCGTGACCCTCCACAATTTACCATATATCACACAACACATGGAGGGACGAGCTTTGTCTCGTCCGCATATTTTCGGTCATGACGAAGCATGACCCTCCACAATTTCTGTACATCACGCATGCATGACCCTCCACCTACCATCTGAAAACATTTAATTCCCCTTGATATGGCCAAACGCCATTTTCATCTATCAATTTATGTCTCAACGGATTCAGATTGACATATTCCCATTTTCTCGAATACGAATCACCTTTGCGCAGCTGCCTGTCCCAGAATTCCCTCTGCCACAAAGGGCGTTCATCTGCTTTGTGCCATTTGAGTGAGACAAGGGATTTCCAGTATTTTATCCAGTCGGCTAATGAATGACTGATATTAGTTGATGATGGAGAACAGAAGAAATGGATGTGATCAGGCATAATCATATATTTGCCGACAAGCCAGTCTCCTGCGAGTTTCCATGCTGATACGAGGTTAAGGTGAACAATATCATTTGCAAAAATCTTTTTCCTGTCTTTACTGCAGACAGTTACATATATAATATTCGGTCTGCCCAGTTTATCTATGTAATGCCAATGGACAGGATGGCGCCTGTCAGGTAATTTGTTTTCATTCGATTCCATATCATCCTTTTATCCACGAACTGCGTGGAGGGACGAGCTTTGTCTCGTCCGCATATTTTCGGTCATGACGAAGCGTGACCCTCCACAATTTCTGTACATCACGCATGCATGACCCTCCACCTACCATCTGAAAACATTTAATTCCCCTTGATATGGCCAAACGCCATTTTTATCTATTAATTTATGTCTCAACGGATTCAGATTGACATATTCCCATTTTCTCGAATACGAATCACCTTTGCGCAGCTGCCTGTCCCAGAATTCCCTCTGCCACAAAGGGCGTTCATCTGCTTTGTGCCATTTGAGTGAGACAAGGGATTTCCAGTATTTTATCCAGTCGGCTAATGAATGACTGATACATATATAATATTCGGTCTGCCCAGTTTATCTATGTAATGCCAATGGACAGGATGGCGCCTGTCAGGTAATTTGTTTTCATTCGATTCCATATCATCCTTTTATTCACGAACTGCGTGGAGGGACGAGCTTTGTCTCGTCCGCATATTTTCGGTCATGACGAAGCATGACCCTCCACATTTTCTGTACATCACGCGGCGAAGCGTGCCCATCCATTTTTTATTCCCTACCTTTTTTTGTTAAGCTCATCATTTAATCTTTTGAGTTCTAGTTCCAGCTTCTTGGATACTGTTATATCGCTGAATGTCATTACAAGCCCGTCTATGCGGTCATCAAGAGTGCGGTATGGCATAATCTTGACATTGAACCATCTTCCGTCATTTGTGGCAATTGCAGTTTCGTTAGAGATCAGGGTATTGAGCACCTGCAATGCATTGTTCTCGATTTCAGGGTACTGCAGATCGCTGACAAGGTCGGAAAAGGGTCTGCCTATGTCTGTACTTCTAACCTTAATTATTTTTGCTATCTTATCGGTAAATCTCTGGATATTTAATTGCCTGTCGAGGAAAAGAGTCGCTATTTCTGTGCTGTTAAGGAGATTTTTCATATCGTCGCTCATGCGGGTGAAATCGTTTACCTTAGTCTGAAGCTCGGTGTTTAGCGTCTGAAGTTCTTCGTTCAGGCTCTGCAGCTCTTCTTTGGATGTGGTCAGTTCCTCGTTAGTTGATTGGAGTTCTTCATTCGTGGACTGAAGTTCTTCATTGCTGGACTTAAGCTCCTCCTGCGATGTTTGCATTTCTTCACGGAGGCTTTGCGCCTCTTCCTGACTGCGCTTGAGTTCAAGTTCCAGTTCCTCACTATGAGAAGGAGCTTTTCGTTTTTTTCCCTTAGTTGCTTTATCCTCTGGCATGTCCGGCAGATCATTAAAGACTACAATGATCATGTCTTTGACAGCGTCGGGTTTCTCTATTCTCTGGACAGTGACATCCACATACTGAGTGCCGCCGTTAGTTCCTATTTTTATCTTGCGCAGAATCACAGGCGCATAATCGTGCATGGCTTTGCGGTAGGCGCCAGGCAGTTCGTTCGATAAGCCTTCTCTAGCCATAGCATAGATATTCCAGTTCGACTTGCCTGCCACAGGTTCAAGGTATTTTCCTGTTCGGCCCGTGATGTAAATAATGTCTCCTTCGGAATTCGTAAGGACACTTGCCGGAGCGAAGCGCTGAAGCATAAGCTGATCTGCGAGAGTCTGTATGTTTTCAACAGGTTTAACCGATGTCTTCTGTTCAGTTTCTGGCAGTTTTCTATTTGAAAAAGCGCTAGGGAAATCGTTTAGCTCAATTTTCTTTTCTGTTCTGATGCGTTTGTAAATCTTTAGTTTTGAATCAAGCTCTTCAAAACCTTCTTTGCTTACGCCAAGAGTCTCAGCTGTGCCAAGCAGCAAAATTCCATTGGGTTTCAGACTGTAATTGAAGAGAGAGATAACCTTTTTCTGCAAATTACTTTCCATGTAAATAAGGAGATTACGGCAGGAAAGGAATTCGAGTTTGGTAAAAGGAGGGTCTTTGATAACATTTTGGGTAGCAAATACCACCAGTTCTCTTATTGACAGATTTATGCGGTAACCTTCGCCTTCAGGAGTAAAAAATTTGTTCAGTCGTTCAGGTGATACATCCGCTTCAATATTCTTAAGAAAAATGCCTTTGCGAGCCTTATCGATAGCATCACCGTCAAGGTCTGTGGCAAAAATCTGTAAAGTAAGTTTCTTGCTCTTTTTGATTTTCTCCAAAGCTTCTCTAAAGACAATGGCAAGGGAATAAGCCTCCTCTCCAGTCGAACAACCTGGAATCCATGCGCGCAAGACATGGCCGTCGGGCAATTTGACCAGAAGGTCAGGTAGAACTTTTTCCTTGAGCATTTCCCATACGGCGCTGTCGCGGAAAAAGCTTGTGACACCAATTAGGAGTTCCTTGAAAAGTATCTCGATTTCTTTTGGATTTTCCTGCAGGAAACGAACATAGTTAGCTATCTTGTCAATCTGATGGATGCCTTTGCGCCTCTCGATGCGGCGGAAAAGAGTCGTTTTTTTATACATTGAAAAGTCGTGGCCTGTCTGTTCCCTAATAAGAATGACAATCTTTTCAAGGTTGCTTTTTTCTTTTTCGTCTATTCTTATGTCTGTTTTGAACTTAGTTGTAAATTTGAGCAAAGTAAGGAGTTTCGCAGGAAGTTCATTGACCGGAGCTACAATATCGGCATTTACTGCATCCACGGCGCTGCGGGGCATCCCGTCGAATTTTGCGTTCGAGGGTTCCTGCACAAGCACCAAACCATTCTTTTCTTTAATGGTTTTTACTCCCGAGCTGCCGTCGGATCCCATACCCGAAAGGATAATGCTAATGCTCTTTTCCTGCTGATCTTCGGCCAGTGAATGGAAAAAATAATCTATAGGCAGCCGCAGACCACGCGTTTCTATAGGATCGAACAAGTGAAGAGAACCGTTCAGGATTGACATGCTCTTATTCGGCGGAATCACATATACGCAGTCAGGTTTTACATTTAGCCGGTCAGTCGCCTGAAATACTTTCATGGCCGTAGTCCTCTGCAGCAGCTCGGGCATGACTCCCACATAGTTCGGGTCTAAGTGCTGGATAACAACAAAAGCCATTCCATTATCTGGCGGCATATTCTCGAAGAACGACGCCAGTGCTTCAAGTCCTCCTGCCGAAGCACCTATCCCAACTATTGGAAACGGAGAGCGTTTAACTGAATCGCCATCTAAGCTATTATCTATTTTCTTGTTTTGTTTAGCTGCCATTATATGTGTTTATCCTTTATGTCAATAATCCCATAAAAACATTTAAATTAATTGCGATTATATATGTTAATCGGCAATTGTCAAATAATTAACGGACGCCTCGGAGATGCGTCCTTACCTTTTATGGGAAGTAATATATGCACTGGATGGTAGGGCGTGTCTCTCCGAGAGCGCCGGGGACGGCTGTCCCCCTTATATGCGGACACCTGCGACAGTCACTCATCAGTCCAGAGAATTGGATTTGGGAGTAATAATTCCTATAAGATGTGTTTCATCAAATTTATAAACTATTTCTTCGACTCCCATTTCTTTATTGTCATGGGTAAACATGGTATATGAATAGTAGGCTGGAAATTTTCTTGTTCTTCTTGATAATTTCCTTTTTTCAATATCAGCAGGTTTCATTGACTTTTCCCATATACTGCTGTCCTTGAAGAATCTATCCCTTTCCAGCCCAAGGTAGGTTTCAAAGAATTTGTTAATGTATATGAACTTAAGTTTAAAAGGTTCTACATTTGTGATTTCTGCTATCCATACCCCCTGATTCACGCTTTCAAGTGCATTTTCGAGGGCTATTCTTCGCTGTTCTGATTTTCGTTTTTCAGTAGTGTCTTTGAAAACACTGATCAGGCCAATGATATCTTTGTTCTTGTCAAAAATCGGAAGCTTGCTTGTTAATCCCCATCTGCTTTTTCTTGTTCCGGGCAGAAAATTTTCTTTGTCTATTACTGAGATGCCGTTGCTAATTACATATTCGTCCTGTGAAGAGTTAAAAGAAGCTTCATTGCCGGGGAAGAGATTTGTATCTTTTTTGCCAAATACGGAAAACTCTTCATCAAGGTTCAGCATTTTGATGAACGCCTTGTTTGCAAGAATGTATTTCTGGTTGACATCCTTGACATAAAATCCAAAATCCAACGAAGAGATAAGCGAATTAATGATTATCGAGGAATTAAAAAGCTCTTCTTCAATCAAGTTCACCATGCTTTTCAAAGTGTTTAATTTTTCCGGGTTTAACTTCCTGGTTATCGAAGAGAGTTCCTGAAGAGACTGGAGAGATTTTGAATAAGTCTTATAAACAATGTTTTTAATCCCTTTCAAGTCTGAAATTTCTGATACATCAATTTCGAGAGCTGAGGCCAATGCCCTTACATTAGTCGGAGACGGAACTCTTTTTTCTGTTTCCCATGCCCATAAACTGCTCCTGCTTATACCCGTTTCGAATGAAAGACTGCTCATTGAGACTTTTTTGTGCTCTCTTATCTGAATAAGTTTGTCAGGGTAGAACTTCATATTTACTTCCTTCATGTTGAATTTTATATGGATATTATACGACTATGTACAACTATTCGTAAAAAGCAATAAAAACAACTTTTTACTACTAGTAGACGTTACCCGTTTACTGTTATCAGTTTACTGTTAATACAATCGATTAAGTTTATTTCAATTGCAATAGCGGTTAACTGTGAACTGTCAACGGTAAACCATATAATTTGGTTGCGGCTCTCCTGCTATATGTTCTATATGAAACAATAAAATGTCAAATAAAGTATAAGATGTTTAAATATGAAATTTTCAAGCCAGTAAATTTTAAAAAATATATTATAAGCTGTTATTTTATTTGGTGGTTAATTTGTAATTAATTGACTATAATCGGGAAATACGAAGGAAATGTGGTGGGATAATCACACTGAGACAGTGTTATTTCGTAGAACACTTTCAATCTACTTGAAATTACAACATAAAAAGGAGGAGCATGTGAAAATTAGAAACTTAGTCTTTTGCTCGGTTCTGGCATCTGCATCGCTTTTGTCGTCCGCAGCAGCAAGAGGGGCTCAGGAATACACGGGGACTGTAGTACCTGAAGCTACATCAACTTATGCCTTTATTACCTTTACAGACATTTATGGTAATTATGCATATATAGCCCGTCCCGGAGAGATTATTGCCCCGCCGGTCTATGATATGGACGGCAAAGTTATTAAGCCTGGCAATCTGCTATTGATGTACGACTTGCGCTACTGGCAGGCAGTTTTAGACCAGTACCAGGCTAACTATGAAGCCGCAAGGGATATCGCGAATGTAAACGAAGTTAATATGCACAGATTCGATAAACTGAGCAAACTTAATGCTGAGAGCCAGATAGCTTCATATCAGGCTTCTTATACATATTATACTTCTCTTATTAGTATGATGAATACCAAAGCAGCCTACGATCAATATAAAATCCAGGTCGATAAGTATAAGGACTGGGCTCCTTATGAAGGAATGGTCGTTGAAAATTATACAACCACAGGTCAGACCACAGGAGCTTACAAAGCTCTCAAGGTCGCGCAGCTAAACCCAATTGGCGTAAGTGTCAAAATGGATAGGGAAACTGCTAAAGCAATAGGAAATAATGTACCGGTAAAAATATATCCGTTAAATTCCGATGATTCGCAAGGAATAATTTACGGAAGAACAGTTTTGACAGACGACGGAATAGAGTTTATAACTGAAAATTCTCCTGTAATCGAAGGGGCGAAGGTAATTGAAGATGACTCAACGCTTGTAATCAGAAGTTGGGCTCCTGTAAGGAAGTTCTATATAGATCAGAAATCCGATACTCTAGCTGTTCCAGATAAATCTATAGTAAAAGACAATGATTCTTATTATGTCTGGAGAGCCAAAGGGCAGAAAACAATGCAGCCCGGCAAGAGTATAGACAGATATCTTGAAATAGAAAAAGTGAAAATACAGCCCGATAACCTGGTGAGAGTTATTGATAATTTTGAGAAAAAAGTCGCTCTCAAGCACAAAGGTTCTCTCGAGATGTACGACCTTGTGATTGAAAATCCTCCAGAGGGTCTTACGGAAGGTCAGAAAGTACTCTATCCTGAGAACGCATATCTTCTTATGCCGGGCGACCAGGTAAAAGTAGTAATCGGCAATTAATTGAGGTAAAAATATGAAAAATTTATCTATTACAGGAAAATTCCTGCTTGCGGCTTCCTTTATGATATCATTGTCATCTTTTGCTGCGGAAGAATACAAAGGAACGGTAGTACCTCTTACTACTGAGAATTATTCTACTACTACCAATGCTTATGACCGCGGATGGATCCTTACTCTGGCCAGGCTTGGGCAGATATTTCAACCGGATGTAGTCAACGAAAAAGGCGATGTTGTTTCCATCGGAAGCGCTCTTATTTACGGTGACCCTGCCACATGGAAGTGCTATCTTGATGCTTATGTAAATCAGTTTAAATACACTACAGAGAACAAGAAGCTTACATATATTGTTTATGAAATGTTCAAAAAATTAGTCGAGAAAAATGCCCGTTCTCAGCAGGATTTTACAAGGGCAAGATCTGCCTATGAAGGTGCGGCAGGACAATATGACAATACAAAGTGTCTGATAGAACAGACACAAATAACAGTGGACAGAATGACCACAAGACCGGTTTTTGAAGGCATGGTTAAAACTGTTAAGCAGGCCAGCGGAAGCGATGTAGGCAATGCTATAGCGCTTGAAGTTGTTCAGCTTAATCCGATTGGCATAAATATTCCGATTCCAATGGATAAACAGCTCAAAATTACTACTGCTACGCCTATAAAAATTTATGTCAACGGCATTGAAAAACCTTTTGGATGTTCCCGCATATTTTTCGGAGTGTCCTCTGAAGGATACATTGTAAGTACTGGCAATTATCAGATAATTGGAAAAAACACAATACTTGAAAACAACGGAACTCCTATTCTGAGAGAATGGGTGCCTGTTTCGAATTTTAACTTCACTTCAGCGTCATCTGATGTTCTTGGAGTACCTCCTGCAGCAATACTCAAGGATGATAAAGGCTCATTTGTATGGAGGGCAAAAGGACAGAAGGTCATGGATACTGATAAGGGAATAGATTATAAATTCCCTCTAGAAAAAGTTTATATTCAGCAAGGAGAAAGTATTCGCTATCAGACAGGATATAATCAGCTTGTTTCTTTAAAAGACAAAGGCACCTTGGCAAAGAATGAACTTATTCTCAATTATCCACCTGAAAACTTACAGGACGCTCAGGAAGTTATTTATCCCCAGAATGCTTATCTGCTGATGCCTGGTGATGAGGTAAGAGTTGTAATCGGAGATGGTCCGATAACTAATTCCGGCGAATCTAAAAACTAAGCGAGGTAATCGATATGAATAAAATTGTTAAGAGTTCTTTATTGTTGCTGTTTGTGTCGTCTCTTGCGTCCTATACTGCTTTTGCTTCCCAGGAGCTGACAGGGACAGTAACTTCGTTAGATGTAACCACACACGGAGCAAATTACGATGCTGCTATGGAAGGGCAGTTGGGCTATGTAGCCAGATTGGGATCAATTGGTAAACCCTATATTACTCATTGGGATAATGATGATATAGTAGTGCAGGGCATTCCTCTTTTTCAGTACAATCTTGAGTATTGGAACTCAATGGTAAAAGGGTATGAAGCTCTTACACTGGCTTCTGAACTTCAGATGTATGAAGCAAAAGCAAACTTTCTGAGGTATGATAAACTGGCGGAACAGAAAGCTGAATCTGAATTAACAAGAGAAGGATATCTGAATGCCTATGTTAGCGCGTTAAATCTTTACGAATCGAATAAGGCCATGATTCAGAATAAATACGAGAATGTCCGCGAAGCTACTTTTCGGGCGCCGTTTGAAGGTATTATGACAGGAGTTTTTCAGTCCACCGGCATTGCCGCGGGAGGAAATGTCATTGAGTTTACCCAGCTCAATCCCATCGGCATTACAATAAAAATGGATAGAGCCCAGGCCAGAAAACTCTCCAATAAACCTGTTACTATCTATCCTAATTCAATAAAAGACGCTCAGGGGATTTTGTATGGACGTACTCTATTGACAGATGACGGAGTGATGTTTGTAACGGATAATTGTCCGGTTAGCAACTATGACAACCCAGATCCAGATCCAAATGCTATTGTGCTGAGAGAATTTTCACTTGTCAATCCGTTTGAAATCGGCAATATGAATACCTTAGGTATCCGTAAGGATTCTATTTGTAAAGATGACAAGGGCTCATTTGTATGGGCAGCTGTAGGCCAGTCTGATATGATTAATCCTGATGCTCACTCAAGCCTAACTTTCCCTGTCAAGAAAGTCTATATAACTCCAGGCAAACTTGAAAGGAGAAATTCAGGCTTTGGAGATATTCAGCAGATTGAAGCTAATAAAAACCTTAAAGTAGGCGATGTCCTGCTTGCCGGAGCCATCCCAGGAGGTTTAAAAGAAGGCGATAAGGTATATATGGCCAGAAGCCAGTATGTTCTTATGCCGGGAGAACAGGTAAAAGTAGTTATCGGCGATTAATATAAAAGTTTATATAAACTCAAAAAGCGGACAAGTTTGTCCGCTTTTTTTTCTGCAAAAAAAAGACCGGAAATTTTCCGGCCTTCCTGAAATTCAAAACTCAAATTAATATCTGCGCTTCGGAGCTTTCTGCAATTTTCTTTTTTTCTCGCTAGGCTTTTCAAAGTGTCTTCTATTGCGAACCTCCTTCAGTGTTCCTTCTCTATCCAGTTTCTTCTTGAGTCTTCTTAGTGCCTTATCGATTGGTTCGCCTTTTTTCAACTTCACTTCTGACATGTTTTAAAATCAACTCCGTTGTTTTTTTATTTTTATGTAAGACTAAATAATGGTTAATAATAAAAGACTTTTAAAACAAAAAATAACAAATAATAAAACTTAAAAAGGAAAAAAATTATTCTGCAGAAAAGCCTGCTTCATCAAATAGCATGCTTTTGAGCTTTGTAAGAGCCTGATTCTGTATCTGTCTGACTCTTTCTCTTGTTCTTCCTATTTCCTGACTGACTTCTTCCAGCGTCCTTGGCTTTTCTCCATCAAGCCCGAATCTCATTCTCAAAATTTTCTTTTCTCTCTCATCGAGCTCTTTAATGAGATCTTTTAATCTGTCAACTGATTCCATATCTCCCAAAATTCTTTCGGGAGTTTGCGTGGCGCTATCGGGAATTATATCCTGGAACTCGCCATCCTCTCCTTGCTGAATCGGGTCGTGTAAAGAAAATGTTCGAAGGTCAGCAAGCCTTAAACCTGAAACTGTCCGCCTGCTGAATTCGAGCCTTTCGGCAATCTCAGCATCTGTCGGTTCTCTTCCGAGTTCTTCGGTGAGTTTAAGCCTCATTGATTTGATCTTATTGATTTTTCCTGCAGATTGTACGGGAATCCTGATTGTCCTTGATTGATTTGCAAGAGCTCTTCTCATGGATTGTTTTATCCACCATGCGGCATAAGAACTGAATTTAGCTCCCTTTGCAGGGTCAAATTTTTCTACGGCTCTCATAAGCCCGATATTGCCTTCTGATATCAGGTCTAGTAACGGAAGTCCCAATCCTTTGAAGTCATGAGCTATTTTTACAACAAGTCTAAGGTTAGCCTTAATCAGAATTGCTCTGGCTCTTTCGCTTGCATGAGGATCATCTCCGTGTATGTCTGCAGCCAGTTCAACTTCTTCATCTTTGGTAACTAGTGATATTTTTCCAATATCCTGCATGTAGACTTTCATTGTGTCATTCTTGCCAGCACTTGAGGAAGAACTTTCAGATGATAAAAGTTTTTCTCTGTCTTTCCTTACATCAGATCTGGTTGGGACATTAACAGAATCTACAGACTTATGAGCCTTGGGTTTCCGGCCTCTTTTTTTAGCTATTGCAAGAGGTTCATTAATTGATTTCAGCGAAAGCTTAGTTATAGATTTGGCTTCAGAGAATAACTCAGCTCTCTTTGAAGAAGCTTTCTTCTTGTCTGATAGAGCACTTTTAACAGGTGTAAGGTTAAATGTTTTACTAGGTTGAACCGTCTTTTTTTTAAGCTCAGTTTTCGGCTCTATCGGTAAAGTTACCTTTACTTTAGATTTGTTTACTGGTTTTTCATTTTTAACAGATTCAGATTTGGTGATAACCATATCAGGTTTAAGCTTTTCAGCTACATTAGCCTTTTTAGCTATTGTTTGCACTTTGTTTTTTGATTTGGCAATAATTTCACCTTTGGCTTTTGGATCAGCCTTTGTACTTTTTTTATCTGTTTTATTTACAACCTTGGTTGCCACAGTAGATTTAGCTTTCATAGTATTCCAGCCTTTTTTAGGCTTCCATCATAATTCAATATTCCTATACATAACAGCGACAAAAAAAGAACTAAAAACTCTTAATCGTTAAGAATGATTAGTTCCAAATTTATTTCTAGCAATAAGTGATTATATTATAATCGAATCCTTTGTCTATAAAAATTTGAATAAAAGTTCCAAATATATTTCTCATTAATATTAAATCAAGCAAAAACTTCAAATATGACGCATGAAAAAAATCCGATAAAATCTATTCTGTCTGATTTTAAAGATCTACAAAAAAAAGTCCTGTCTGACACTAAGACAATAGGTGCTGCATGCTTTCGTTTATTCTGCCGAAACTGTAATCAGACTTTAATATTAACTCCTGATTCTGTTTCAGCTGAATATGTGTATTATTCCATTCTCGAACTTTCTTCTATCGCAGGAGAGAACTTTCAGCTTGAATTTTATGATAAATATTCGGGAAACAGCAAACAAATCAATCCTAATGAAAATAGATTATTGAAATTCCTCCAGGACATACAAAATGGAAAGAGTTCAGTTATCAGTTCAGTAGATACATTCGTTAAGAATCTTCCGACTGTTGAGGAGTTTCTTTCAAGTAAATCCAAAATACGGGTTGGCGACAAAGTTGAATTCGGGAAATTTTCTCAATACCTTGCTGATATTGATTACGACAATGAATATCAGGTGAACGCGGCCTGCGAATTTGCGCTCAGGGGAGGGCTTATTGATGTATTTTCTCCAGTTGAAGAATATCCGGCAAGAATAGAGTTTTTTGGTGATGAGATAGAAAGCATCAGGCTCTTTTCATATGAAACCCAGAAAACACTCGAAAGAGTCGATTCTTATTCTATAGCTCCCAGAAGCTATACTGAGAAAAGTACAGCTACCCTTAAAGATTATTTCCCTGCCAATGTCAGAATTATTCTTCTTTATCCAGCTGAATGCCGTAAGAGATTCCAGGACTCGGGATACGGATGGGACAGTTTTTTTGATTTAGCAGCCGGAGAAGGCCGTGTTTTTGAAATATTAAGGACAATAGACGCAGGCTTTAGTAACGATTCTTCCGAACCATTGAAAGAAATAGCTCTTCCGATTCCAGATATTTTTGAAGGTGAAGACACTACGCATATAGGCGATATCGGAAGGGAGCTGTATTCTCATCTTATGTGCAATAAGATTTCTTACTGGAGCAAAGGAAAATACAGGATTTTTATTTTTGTCGAAACCCCGTCAGGTAAGAACGCTCTGACGCAATGGTTGAAAAATAACTCTATGCTTAATGAGAATATTAATTTTATTGAACATTCCCTGCATACTGGTTTTATTGTTCCCGATTCGAAATCTGTTTTTCTGTCAGAAAAAGAAATTTACTTTCTGCCTCATAAAAAGCACTTTAATTTTAAGAATTTTGCTGCCGTCAAATCAAAGAGTTCAGAAAAAATAGCATTGATTGAACTTCAGCCTGGTGATTATGTTGTTCATCTATTGCACGGAATAGGGCTTTTTCACGGTATGACTCAAGTAGAATCTGCAGGTGTTCAAAAAGAAGTTTTTGAAGTAGAGTATGAAGATGGAATAATGCTCTATGTCCCGGTTTGGCAGGCTTACCTTCTTACCAGATATGTTGGCACGAAAAAGGAACTTCCGACTCTTAGCAGAATAGGTTCCGGAAGATGGTCTACAGTCAAAGAAGCAGCGATGGTTTCTGCCAAAAGTCTTGCAGCCGAACTCCTGAGAATCCAGGCTGTGAGGTTTTCCGGCCAGGGTTATGGTTTCCCCGATGACAATGATGAGATGCAGAACTTTGAAAGGACATTCCCTTTCCCTGAAACTCCTGACCAGCTGAAAGCTATTGCCGATGTTAAGAAGGATTTAATATCGCCAAAACCTATGGATCGCTTAATTTGCGGGGATGTAGGATTTGGAAAAACTGAAGTGGCCATGCGTGCCGCGTTCAGAGCCGTAATGGATGGAAAACAGGTTGCAGTCCTGACCCCCACTACAATTCTTGCGCAACAGCACTATTATACTTTTACAGACAGATTTTCTGAACATCCTGTCATCATAGAAGTAATAAGCCGTTTTAAAACTCAGGCAGAACAGAAGAAAATTCTCTCTGACCTTACAGAGAAAAAGATTGATATCCTTATAGGAACTCACAGGCTATTGCAAAGCGATGTCAATTTCCCTGAACTGGGTCTGCTCATCATCGATGAGGAACAGAAGTTCGGGGTTCAGCATAAGGAAAAACTAAAACACCTTCGGGCTACTATTGATATTCTTACCATGACGGCTACTCCGATTCCGAGAACTTTGCATCTTGCATTGTCAGGGCTGAGAGACCTCAGTACTATTGAAAGCGCTCCTGTCAACAGGCTGCCGATTCAAACTGTCCTGTGCAAATTTGATAAGAGTATAATATTCAATGCAGTAATGAATGAAGTTAAAAGGGGAGGCCAGGTATTTTTCCTTCATAACAGAGTGAAAACTATTGAAGAGAGAGCCGTTTGGCTGAAAAATATTCTGCCAGGAGTGAGAATAGCCGTGGGACACGGTCAGATGGATTCTGAATCTCTTGAGAAGGTTATGTCCGATTTCATAGATGGCAAACTTGATGTTTTACTGTGTTCGACGATTATTGAATCAGGAGTAGATATACCTAATGCCAATACCATCATTATTGAGAGAGCAGATATGTTTGGTCTGGCGGAACTGTATCAGCTGCGGGGAAGGGTAGGGCGTTGGACCAGGCAGGCTTTTGCATATTTGACCATTCCTGATTCTGCTTTGATGTCGAATACTGCCAGAGAAAGGCTCTCTGCTATAAAGAAATACACTCAGCTTGGAGCAGGTTTCAGATTGGCTCTGAAAGATTTGGAAATCAGGGGAACCGGAAATATTCTTGGCGCTCAGCAGAGCGGCCATGTTAACGCTGTTGGATTTAATCTCTATTGTCAGCTACTTAAATCTTCTGTAAATGCGCTTAAAAACAATAAGGAACTGACTGTCTTTTATGTAGACATTTTCCTGGATTTCGTAGATTTCAGCCTTACATTTGCCAAAGGAAAGATTAATGCGTGTTTTCCTGTGGAATATATTCCTTCAGAAGAGCTCAGGATTAATTTTTATATCAGGGCTTCCCAGCTGTCTACTGTCGATGATGCGGAAGAACTAAGACTCGAACTTGTTGATAGGTTCGGTAAGCTGCCAATTGAGGCGGATAGATTTCTAGATATAATGCAGATTAGGGCAATGGTGGGGACGGCAGGATACAATTCTCTGGCAGTAAAAGAGTGTCATATCTATATTGAAGGACCAAATTCAAGACAGTTTCTGTCGAATAACAAGATTCCCAAACTTAAATGTGCTGAAGGAGATTTGAAACTCTCTGAACTGAAGAAGTATACTAAAGGCATTCTTGCTAATAATTAGTCATCTGAACTTATAGAATGAGCAGTTACAGAAATATTATAGAGAAGATTGAAAGATTTATGATCGATGTCATAAATGAGAAAAGTTATTCTACGCTCGGAATATTTATTAGAGGTATTCTTTTCTGGATATCCAGAATTTACAGGAATGTTGTTCAATTCAGGCTATGGGCATATGAAAAAGGAATAATAAAGAGATCTTCATTAGGGTGCCTCGTTGTCAGCATCGGAAATTTGACTTGCGGGGGTACTGGAAAAACACCGGTTGTTGAAGTGTTTGCAAAAACTCTCTCAAAAAAGGGTAGGAGAGTTGCAATCCTTAGCCGTGGATATAAGAGCAGGGATAGAACCATTTATGAAAAGTTTATAGCGCTTATTACTTCCAAGGAAAATAAAATTCCTCCCCGTATCGTTTCGGATGGAGAAAATCTTCTGCTTAATCCCTCTGCTGCCGGAGATGAACCCTATATGCTCGCTTCAAATCTTAAAAATGTGGTTGTTCTGGTCGATAAGGACAGAGTCAAGTCTGGCCGTTATGCGATAAGGGAATTTGAGTCAGATGTCCTGATCCTAGACGATGGATTCCAATACCTCAACCTTAAACCTCATGTTAACATCGTTCTTGTCGATTCAACCTTTCCTTTCCATAATCACCATGTTCTTCCCAGAGGCCTTTTGCGTGAACCCATAAAAAACCTTCGTCGAGCCGATTATGTATTCCTGACCAAATCCAACGGGGGAAACCATATCAGGCATCTCAAGAAATTTGTCGTACACCATAATAGAAAAGCTGAAATAATAGAATGCTGTCACAAACCTCTTTATCTGGAAAGAGTTTTTGAAAGAGGAGAGAGAATGAACCTTTATGAGCTTAGAAAGAGAAATATTGCGGCTCTTTGCGGCATAGCAGCGCCTGAAAGTTTTGAAAAATTCCTGACTGATTTTGGAGCTAACATCGTTTATAAGAGAAGTTATGCCGATCATCATAATTATACCCAGCAGGAGATAATTGACTTTATCGTAGGAGCGAAAAAAAATAAAGCCGATATGATTGTAACTACAGAAAAAGACGCTGTTAGAATTCCTCTCTTTGCCAGAAGAGATATAGAATTTTATTTCCTCCGCGTGGAAATTGATATTATTAGCGGTTTGGAAAGTTTCGAACAGTGTATTTCCCGTATCTGCTTTAATTAAATATGAATAATAAACCTAAATCAAAATTATTAGAGGTCTCAAATCTATCTGTAGATTTTATCTCTTCAAAAGGCTCAATCTCAGCGGTGGACAATGTTTCTTTCACTATAGGCAGAGGGGAAATTGCCGCCATTGTAGGAGAGAGCGGCTGCGGCAAAAGTGTCACTTGTTTGTCTTTGGCGGCGCTTGTTGATGATACAGTTTCAAAGACTAAGGGTGGTATATATCTCTATGATGAAAAGAATAATATAAAAAGGAACATTCTTTCAGCCTCCAAAAAAGAGTTACGCTTTCTCAGAGGCGGCAAAATAGCCTATGTTTTTCAAGATCCGTCGAGCTCTCTAAACCCTGTTTTTAAGATTAGAGATCAGATTTGCGAAGCAATACTTGAGCATAACCCTGATATTGACGATCCTGAAGCAAAAGCTGAAGAGCTGCTTGCTCAGGTAGGCCTTTCTGATCCTGGATACCGCTTGAATTCATATCCCTGTCAATTGAGCGGAGGCATGCAGCAAAGAGTGATGATTGCTATGGCTCTTGCAGGGAATCCTGAATTACTAGTTGCCGATGAGCCTACTACGGCTCTTGATGTAACTGTTCAGTCTCAGATACTGAATTTGCTGAAAGAACTCAATTTGAAAACAACTATGTCTATTTTGCTTGTTACTCATAATCTGGGGATAATTGCTCAACTGGCTAATAAAGTAATGGTTATGTACGCAGGACATATAGTAGAATCTGCCCCGACTTCTATGATATTTGAGAACTCGCGGCATCCTTACACTAAAGCATTGTTGTCTTCAGTGCCTGTCCTGGGCAGAGGAAAGACTAAACTGCAGACGATCAAAGGGAGCGTACACTCTTTTGATAAAGAATATAAAGGCTGCCGTTTTGCTCACAGGTGTTATTTGAGGGAACAACTGGGAGAAAAAGCACAGAAATGTTTTTCTTCAGTCCCTGATGAATTTTTTGTGGATGAATCTCATTATTCCAGGTGCCATTATTGCAATTGATTGAATTCTCAAATACCATACGGCTTCTTTCCCCTCTTGATTCTTAAAAGATTAAAGTTATAATTCTAGCCAGGATTTGAACTATTTATGCGTAAAAAAACTATAAAACAGATTAAAACAGCCGGTGTCCCTTCGACCGTGAAAGTTGTATTTTTCGGTTTGGGGGCAGTGGGATCAAGCATGTTGATATGCCTGAGTGAACTAGCCGAAAGAGACGGAGTTAATATTCGATTCCTTGTGTTTACCATTGATCCGATAGCAGCTCAGGAATCCCTTTATCACGCAGAAAATTTTATGAATAGAGTTGAGATGATAGGCGTAAAAAGCTTTGATCCGATTTTTTCATATGAAGAGCCTTACGCCGATATGCTCGCCGATTCTGTTCTTCTGATAAATGCGGCCTTGCCTAATTTCAACGAACCTATTATTGAACTTGGTTTACATATTGGCGCACATACGGCGGACCTTGCTGCTGACATGTATAACAAAGAAACATCTCATAGTAATGTTTTTACTCAGTATGCTTATGATTATCCACTGAAAAAGAAAGGTCTTGCTTCAATGATAAACATGGGTATATCTCCAGGAATCACAAATTTCCTTATCGGCGAACATATCAGATATTTGACAAGCTCAGATAGAAAGGAATTGGAAATTGAATCCATAGACCTTTACCTGCTTGAAGATATAGATGCCGACACTGTGGTGTTTTCCTGGTCTCCTGCCGTAGCACTTGAAGAGCTGTCTCAGCATCCTAAACAGCTTTGCGATGGAAAAATGGTTACATTCCCTCCGTTTACCTTCGCCCTCAACTACACCTTTCCACATGAACAGCATTCTTGCAGGCAGTATCCTCTCTATCAGGAAGAGCTGCTTTCGCTCCATAGAACATATCCTGACATAAAAACAATACGCGTTTTTACCGGAGGTTATGAGGTTGAACTTGTAAAGATACTCTACCAGCTGAATTTGCTGTCAAAAGCCAGCGTAGGAAATAATTCCAAACTTACCGTTGAAGCCATGGTCAGAGAGGTTATGCCTGGTATGAAGAAACCGCGCAGGATTGAAGACTTTTTGCGTTCAGGAGTAATAAGACGCGCGCATTTTTGCGCCGCCGCTGAAATTAGAGTCAGCGAGTTTGTGCGTAATGAACGCCAGACCAGCATACAGACGGTGGGCTTAAGTTTCTTGCGATATCAGGGGCTTTTAAATACTCCATATGCCGGTGCTACATATATTGCATATCCCACGGCTGTAGGCGCGGCCATTCTTGTCTGGCATACCCTTGGACACATATGGGAGTATCCTGATTCCATTTCCGGAGTTGTAACTGGCGAAGAGCTGGCATCATTGCTGCCGCATTCCCGAATTGATGCAGTAAGAAGGGATCTGGTAGGCTGGGACATCAACATATTTGAAAGTGTGCGCGACGCGGAGAACATGTGAGGTAAAATTACCTGATTCTATAAATCTTGCAAAAAACTTCACAAAAGCATTTGCGTTCTGTATGTGGACGGATAGTTTAATGGCCTTCTGCAACGAGACACCCGAATGGGTTCTCCGGATGCGGGAGAGGCTAATTAGACAAGATGAGATGCGGTCAAAAAAACTTCAAAAAATAAATTGGAGTGAGATTGACAAAGTAATTTAATGGTTTAATTTAAAAGCCTTGTCCGGAAAAAACCGGATATGCTGATTGAACAAAATGAGAATTGAATTATGCGGGTAACCCCCGCAAAAAATTTATTGAGACTCTATATAAGTCATATAGAGTAGTAGTTCTTTGTACTATGAAAGAACTCGCGTAAAAAACAGCTTTAGTCAGACTTGTCTGACAAGAGTTTAAAATTTTTTATGGAGAGTTTGATCCTGGCTCAGAACGAACGCTGGCGGCATGGATTAGGCATGCAAGTCGAACGCCTGTAGCAATACAGGAGTGGCGAAAGGGTGAGGAACACGTGAGTAAGCTGCCCTTCAGTTGGGAATAACCACTCGAAAGAGTGGATAATACCGAATGTGACACATTTTCCGCATGGAGGATGTGTTAAAGATTTATCGCTGAAGGATGTGCTCGCGTCCCATAAGCTAGTTGGTGAGGTAACGGCTCACCAAGGCTATGACGGGTAGGTGGTCTGAGAGGATGGTCACCCACACTGGGACTGAGATACTGCCCAGACTCCTACGGGAGGCTGCAGTCGAGAATCTTCCGCAATGGGCGCAAGCCTGACGGAGCAATGCCGCGTGAAGGATGAAGGTCTTTGGATTGTAAACTTCTGTCACCGGGGACGAATTATGACGGTACCCGGGGAGGAAGCCACGGCTAACTACGTGCCAGCAGCCGCGGTAATACGTAGGTGGCGAGCGTTGTTCGGAATTATTGGGCGTAAAGGGTTCGTAGGAGGTTTCTTAAGATTGGTGTGAAATCCCAAGGCTCAACCTTGGAACTGCATTGATGACTGAGAGACTAGAGTATCGTAGAGGAGAGCGGAATTCCAGGTGTAGCGGTGGAATGCGTAGATATCTGGAAGAACACCGACAGCGAAGGCAGCTCTCTGGGCGAAAACTGACTCTGAGGAACGAAAGCGTGGGTAGCAAACAGGATTAGATACCCTGGTAGTCCACGCTGTAAACGTTGTATGCTTGGCCTGAGCGGATTCAACCCCGTTCGGGTCGGAGTTAACATGTTAAGCATACCGCCTGGGGACTACGGCCGCAAGGCTAAAACTCAAAGGAATTGACGGGGGCCCGCACAAGCGGTGGAGTATGTGGCTTAATTCGAGGCAACGCGAAGAACCTTACCTGGGTTTGACATATAAGTGACGCTCTGTGAAAGCAGAGTTTCCGCAAGGACACTTATACAGGTGCTGCATGGCTGTCGTCAGCTCGTGTCGTGAGATGTTCGGTTAAGTCCGGCAACGAGCGCAACCCATGTCATTAGTTGCCAGCAGGTAAAGCTGGGCACTTTAATGAGACTGCCTGTGTTAAGCAGGAGGAAGGCGTGGATGACGTCAAGTCCGTATGGCCTTTATACCCAGGGCTGCACACGTACTACAATGGTCGGTACAATGGGAAGCAATATCGCGAGATGGAGCAAATCCCCAAAACCGGCCTCAGTTCAGATTGAAGTCTGCAACTCGACTTCATGAAGTTGGAATCGCTAGTAAAGGCGTATCAGCAACGACGCCTTGAATACGTTCCCGGGCCTTGTACACACCGCCCGTCACATCATGGGAGCTGTTTGCACCCGAAGTCGCTGACTCAACTGTCAAAGGAGAGAGGCGCCTAAGGTGTGGAGAGTGACTGGGATGAAGTCGTAACAAGGTAGCCGTTGGGGAACCAGCGGCTGGATCACCTCCTTTATAAGGAGTAATCTTTAATAATATGATAAACAAACGAGCATATGTTAAAGATACGGTTGAATATCCCGAAAGGGATAGAGGTAAAAGGAGACTTTTACTAGGGGGTTACCTGTATAATTCAATTCTCAATATAAATTGAGAGAACGGAAGATAGTTAAGCGGGGGCTTAGCTCAGCTGGCTAGAGCGTCAGCTTTGCAAGCTGAATGTCAAGGGTTCGAATCCCTTAGCCTCCACCATACTAAATTCTGTGAATATATAGAACAGCGGTGATACTGAAGATTAAGCTAAAGATCGCGTTTAGGGCGTATAGCTCAGTTGGTTAGAGCGCGTCCCTGATAAGGACGAGGTCCTTGGTTCAACTCCAAGTACGCCCACCAATTATGGTAACTGTTCGATATAAAGAAAAGTTTAATTAGGTTCTGAACTCAAAACTTAAAACTCAGAACTTAACACTACCGCGCAAGCGGCTGTGATGCTCTTTGAAAATTGGAAAGTAAGTCAAGTTTTTCCTAATAAATGGTAGAAATACCACTACAAAGGTAAAACAACTTTGCATAAAAGATAGAAATACAGTAACAGAAAAGACTAAGAGATCTTAACTAAAAAGTTTTCTTGGTGGTCAAGCTACTAAGGGCACATGAAGGATGCCTTGGCTCTGATAGGCGAAGAAGGACGCGGCAAGCAGCGATAAACCTCGGGGAGCGGCACACACGCATTGATCCGGGGGTTTCCGAATGGAGAAATCCAGTATCTGTAATGAGGTACTATCCTTAACTGAATAAATAGGTTAAGGAGGCGATACCCAGGGAAGTGAAACATCTCAGTACCTGGAGGAAAAGAAATCAAAAGAGATTCTGCTAGTAGTGGCGAGCGAACGCAGAACAGTCTAAACCGAAGTGTTTACATTTCGGGGTTGCGGGACTCAGACATGGTATGACAAAGATTAATTGAACGCTTTGGAATGAGCGGCCATAGAAGGTGAAAGCCCTGTAAATGAAAATCTGCGTTGACCTATGAGTATCCCAAGTAGGTCGGAACACGTGAAACTCCGACTGAATCCGGGGAGACCACTCTCCAAGACTAAATACTAATCAGAGACCGACAGCGAAATAGTACCGTGAGGGAAAGGTGAAAAAGCACCCCGAGAGGGGAGTGAAAAGTACCTGAAATTATGTGCCTACAAAGTGTGGGAGCGGCGCAAGCTGTGACCGCATGCCTTTTGCATAATGAGTCTGCGAGTTACTCCTATAGGGCAAGGTTAAGCCAATGGCGAAGCCGTAGCGAAAGCGAGTGCGAATAGCGCGATAAGTCCTATGGGGTAGACCCGAAACCTGGTGATCTATCCATGGTCAGGATGAATCTGCAGTAACATGCAGTGGAGGTCCGAACTGGTGAGTGTTGAAAAACTCTCGGATGAACTGTGGATAGGGGTGAAAGGCCAATCAAACCGGGTGATAGCTGGTTCTCTTCGAAATAGCTTTAGGGCTAGCCTTGTGCAATAGTTAGCGGGGGTAGAGCACTGAAAGTTCGAGGGTCCTTACCGGGATACCAACAACTATCAAACTCCGAATACCGCAAAACTGTACCACAGGAGTCAGACTACGGGGGCTAAGCTTCGTAGTCGAGAGGAAAACAGTCCAGACCGCCGTCTAAGGTCCCTAATATAAGCTAAGTGGAATGAAGGATGTGATTTCTCATAAACAACCAGGATGTTGGCTTAGAGGCAGCCATCATTTAAAGAGTGCGTAATAGCTCACTGGTCTAGAGATTTCGCGCCGAATATGATCGGGACTTAAGTTTATAACCGAAGACGCGGGCTTCGCGTGAGCGAAGCGGTAGAAGAGCGCTGTATGTGCGGTGAAGTTCGAGCGGAAGCGAGGGTGGAGCGCATACAGGTGACCATGCAGACATGAGTAGCGATAAAGAGGGTGGAAATCCCTCTCACCGAAAGCCTAAGGTTTCCTGGGGAAGGTTCGTCCGCCCAGGGTTAGTCGGCTCCTAAGGCGAGGCCGAAAGGCGTAGTCGATGGGTAAACGGTTAATATTCCGTTACTACCTTATTTGAGTGAAGGAGGGACGCAGGAAGTTAGGTCAGCTGCCGATTGAAAGTGGCAGTCCAAGGTTGTAGGAAGTCATACAGGAAAATCCGTATGGCAATATTCTGAGAACTAAATGGACCTGGAGTCTACGGACGAAGGGGATTGACTGATACTACGCTGACGAGAAAAGCTTCTAAACGTTGAAAATAGGGTAACCGTACTAAAACCGACACAGGTAGGCGAGGCGAGAAGCCTAAGGTGCGCGAGAGAAACCACGTTAAGGAACTCGGCAAATTAGCCCCGTAACTTTGGAAGAAGGGGTGCCATAAGAGGTGAAGGGATTTACTCCCTGAGCTGAAGATGGTTGCAACAAAGAGGCCCTGGCGACTGTTTAACAAAAACACAGCACTCTGCAAACTCGTTAAGAGGAAGTATAGGGTGTGACACGTGACCAATGCCGAAAGGTTAAACTGAGGAGTTAGCGCAAGCGAAGCCCTGAAGTGAAGCCCCGGTGAATGTCGGCCGTAACTATAACGGTCCTAAGGTAGCGAAATTCCTTGTCGGGTAAGTTCCGACCCGCACGAATCGTGTAACGATCAGGGCACTGTCTCAACGTGGATCTCGGCGAAGTTGTAATTCCCGTGAAAATGCGGGATACCCGCAGTAGGACGGAAAGACCCCATGAACCTTTACTGTAATCTGATATTGGTATTTGAATGCTCATGTGTAGCATAGGTGGGAGGCGTTGAAGTTTCCGCGTCAGCGGAGATGGAGCCATCGGTGAAATACCACCCTTGTGCAGTTGAATATCTAACCAAGTCCCGTGAAACCGGGTTTGGGACAGTGTCAGAGGGTCAGTTTGACTGGGGCGGTTTCCTCCCAAATTGTAACGGAGGAGTCCCAAGGTGCACTCAGCATGGTTGGCAATCATGCGTAGAGCGTAAGGGTATAAGTGCGCTTTACTGTGAGACAGACATGTCGAACAGTTGCGAAAGCAGGGCCTAGTGATCCAGCGGTAGAATGTGGAATCGCCGTTGCTCATCGGACAAAAGGTACTCTGGGGATAACAGGCTGATCGCACCCAAGCGTCCATAGCGACGGTGCGGTTTGGCACCTCGATGTCGGCTCATCGCATCCTGGGGCTGGAGAAGGTCCCAAGGGTCCGGCTGTTCGCCGGTTAAAGCGGTACGCGAGCTGGGTTCAGAACGTCGTGAGACAGTTCGGTCCTTATCCACTGTGGGCGTAGGATATTTGACGGGATCATTCCTTAGTACGAGAGGACCGGGAATGAGTGACCTCTGGTGTTCCGATTGTACCGTCAGGTGCATTGTCGGGTAGCTATGTCGCGAAAAGATAAGCGCTGAAAGCATCTAAGCGCCAAGCTCCCCCGAAGATTAGATATCCCAGTGACGCAAGTCACTCTAAAGGCAACTTGTAGACGACAAGTTTGATAGGTCGTATGTGTAAGTACAGCAATGTATTCAGCTTAACGATACTAATCAGCCGTGAGGCTTGACCACCATATTTTTCATCAAGTTAGATCCCTAACTTTATGAAAAGTATATTGAAAAATATACTTACTTTCCAATTTCTTTATTTTTCCCTTGGTGTCTTTAGCGAAATGGAAACACCCGTTCCCATCCCGAACACGGTAGTTAAGCGTTTCTGCGGCAATGGTACTGTACGAAAGAGTATGGGAGAGTAGCTCGATGCCAAGGGGTTTTTTGTTTTAA